>WNFY01002214.1_pt1 | contig 18514 bp, 26 predicted proteins | sample 5400091 | NCBI WGS metagenome assembly WNFY01 (sample SAMN13153364, study PRJNA577476) | soil metagenome | isolation source: 60 cm soil or saprolite under grassland replicate 1 | place: USA:California | collected 2016-06-15
AACCTGGGCTCGAAGGTGACCATGAAGTATCCGGCTGTCCTACTGATGGAGCCGGGCGCGCGTGGTGATATCCTCTCAGTGGCCTTCGCCAGCGATGGCATGCAGCTGGATGCTGGCGCCAAGGTCACGCACCTTGCTCCGCACACCACTTCGCAGATTCTCTCGAAGTCGGTCTCGAAAGGGACGGGTCGAGCCTCGTATCGTGGTCTGGTCCGCATCAATCGGGGTGCGCACCACACCAAGTCCCATGTCCGCTGTGACGCACTCCTGCTTGATGAGGATGCGCGCACCGATACTTATCCAACCATTCGCGTCGAAGAGAACCAGACCGAGGTCGGTCACGAGGCGACCGTCTCGAAGGTCGGTGACGACCAGCTCTTCTACCTGATGAGCCGTGGCCTGGACGAGTCCGAAGCGTATTCGCTGATCGTCAACGGCTTCATTGAGCCGATTACCAAGGAGCTTCCAATGGAGTACGCGGTTGAGCTGAACCGCCTGATCCAGTTGGAGATGTCGGGCAGTGTGGGCTAAACGACAGCCTCTCTCGTAACAAGCAGAGGCCGCCAAATTGGTGACCCAATAGGAGTCAAGTGAAGCCATCGTCAAACTGCTTGAGCAGTAGATGTGAGGTACTCAGGCGCGTCTGGCTCTTGGGAATGGAACAGCCGTTGGTCAGAGCTTGCTTGATCAACGTGAGCGTTTTGCTCAAGGGAAGACGGCTTGTCAAGGCATGCACCAGGGTCGGTACCTGATCGCGGATGACTTGAGCCGCTCCCACCAACGAACGGTGCGGGTCATCCCAACACGAAAGCAGCAGCAGCCAATGTTGCACCAGCATGTCCAGCAGTTTGGCATATAGTTCGTATAAGATGCGCGCGGGGTTGGCGGTCTGCCACTCATCAATGGCCCCCACTGTTTCCCTACCTTCCACAGCAGTTCAATTTGCCAGCGTGCATGCATCAAAGCCATCACCTCAGCTGCTGATACCAATTTGCGTTCTAGCAGATAACATTGCTCTGCACCACAGCGCATCGCTTGTCATTGAATTTCGTCCGTTAGAACGCAAATTGGTATCAGACCGCTCTCGCTTGCGCACCGCACCGGCAACGCGTCACAGGTGATGGCCGCCTTGCGCAATCTGACGATCACCCTCATACATCGGGGGCGACTTCCAGATTGCCGCGGCTCGACGGCATTTCTCCTATCATCCCGACGAAGCTTTCGCTCTCCTTCTTCCTCCAAAAGTCCCTTAGCCTATGCCTTTGAGAATTCACAGACCCTGGACTCCTGGCCTCTCTGGGTCTACAGGCTTTAGGTGAACAGAGGGCGGCGCAAGCATCCCTCCTGAACTTTCACCCAGCGGTTCGCTGCAGTTCCCGCTCTATCCCACGTTCCAGTGTTTCAATAAGGTAGGGACGGATGGCCTCTGGCGGGATCACGTGGTCAATGGAACCAACCCGCTGCGCGCTCCACAGTGTGGATGTGATCGAACTCGCTGGCTACTTCGCCTACCTTTTCTGACCGTACCAGTGTACTGATCTCGTTCAGCTTGCCTTGAAGAGCGGCCTTACGGGTCTCAACTGCCTGTTCGAGCTGCTCTTGCAACTCCTTCACGCGTGGATCGGATTTTGTCCGGGCATCGACCTCACGAGCGAAGACGACCGCAGCGGCCGGGACTCCACCTATAACCGAGGCATATGATCCTGCAACGGCAGCTACCTGCATTGCTCCACCAAAAATCTTACCCAGCGGTTTGTTCAACTGGCAGTCAGGAACTCCTGGCTGTCCTCTCTGCAGGCGAGCTTGGCGCGGGTGATGGTCCACGGATCACTTCTTCTTGCCACTGGTCCTCAAAGGTTTGCAGGAGGTGGGTTCGGATCTTGCGCATGCCGCGCTGAAGGGTACGGATTTGCAGCTGTTGATAGCGTCCGGGGAAGCTGCGCTGTAACTCCCGGAAAATGTCGCCGCTACTCCGTGCGGGGTTGGCAATCAACCAGGACAGGATCTGCTCCCACTCTCCTTCAAAGGGGTCTTTCTGGGTGCGCCGCCAGCCCAGGACGCGTTTTCTCCGCTCCTGCTCTCGGTACAGGGTATGGAACACTGCTGCCGGATCGGGGACGCTCCTCTCTACAGGAACGCTTCCTGCTGTAACCCTCTTCTGTCAAATGGGGGTATTCTAAGAGGGAGGAGGAATTGAATAGACGCGCACAAGGGGTGAAGAAGCATGACGAAGGCAAGGCAAGCGACCACTATGGTCACGTTCGTGGATGAGTATGCTGAGCGCTATCAGGATCTGTTTCCTGAAGTTCGGAGCTTCGAACAGGTCAAATATCTGTTGATAGGCATGCTCTCCGAGCTCAAACGCAAGACGCTTCCGGCGATTGCCAAAGCTGTGGGAGCTGATGCGCAAGCGCTGCACCACGTGCTCGCCTCTGCGTCCTGGTCGGTACAAGCGGTGTGGAGGAGAGAGACGTCTGACGGTATTACGCCAGGCACTGGATGGGAGGCCATTCGTGTTATGCATTGACGAGGCAGGTGACCGCAAGAAAGGTCATACCACGGATTACGTGGCCCATCAATACATTGGCAACCTGGGCAAGCTCGAGAATGGCATCGTGTCCGTCAATGCCTATGGCATCGTGGATCAGATCACTTTTCCCTTGCTCTTCAAGGTCTTCAAACCCAGGACCAGGCTCAAGCCTGGCGATCGCTACAAGACCAAGCCCGCGCTGGCGGTGGAGATCATCCAGGAGTTGCAACAGTGGGTCTTCCGCTTCAGTGTGGTGCTGGCAGACAGCTTGTACGGGGAGAGCAGCGACTTTGTCAGCGAACTGGAGAAGCTGCATCTCAGGTACGTGGTGGCGATTCGTTCCAACCATGACATCTGGCTGCCACCAGGTCAACGGGTGCGCTACACCAACTGGCGGCCGTTTGAACGCGACTTTTCCAATGGAAAGCAGCACACGCGCTACATCCACGAGATCATCTTTGGGCAGCGCGGGCGCATCCGCTACTATCACCTCACGACTGATCCTCAAACGCTGCCTCCGGAGAGCACGTGGTAGATCATGACCAATCTGGAAGGGACCATTCGGAAAACGGTTGGCAACACCTATGGTTTGCGTACCTGGATTGAGTATGGGTTCAAACACGCGAAAAATGAGCGGGCTGGGCCGATTTTCGCGTCACCGACTATGCTTCAATTGAGCGCTGGTGGGAACTCATCTCCTGTACCCATCTTCTCGTGAGCTTACAGAGCCCCGTCTTGCAGGCTGGGGCCCAAGAGCCAGCATCCCCTCAAGCCGCCGAAGTCGCCACTCCTCCCGATCGTTTTTCCGCGCATCGCTGGTGGGGTCCTGGTCAGGGATGGAAGAATACCCTGAACAACTTGCGACTGATTCTCAAGCCGTATGTCTTTCACTGCCTACTCCTGCCCTGGTTCCTGCTGTTCGACATCCCTGGCTTACGAGCAGGCTTCCGACAACTCATCGGCATCATGAACTCGTTTCACGCTGTTCTCCCAACTTGACAGAAGAGGGTTTGTTTAGCTTCTAGTTAGCAGGTGTGACTGCTCTAGGGGGTAACTCTTTCTCGCAATATGAGACAAAACTTGGGAAGGGCGTTCTGTCAGCCCCCGCTTCAGTGTACTCCTCTGTTACAAACTTGAGATACGCCTTCATACTCGGATTCTCATAGACCATGATGAATTGACGTTTAAAAAAGTTCATTTCCTGCTCCGTCAGCATCTTTGCTATATAGACTTCGCAGACCATGTCCATGAAACGCAGCAGGCGATTCACCATTCGTTCTTGTGGTGTATACCCCGTGGTTGCCCCAAAGACGAACTGACCCTTTTCAAGCATGAAAAAGGCATCACCGAAATCCGAAGCACCAAACACCATGAGGTAGAGTTCTTTGAACAGGGCGGCCCTGCTTTGCCTCGTTTGACGACGGATCGTTTGACGACGAAGTAAAAAGATACTGACGAAGGCAAGAATGAGAAGCACGAAATAGGCTATGTCAACGTACGAGAGGGTGTTCTGAAACTGTGGCATAAACCGTTTCCTTTCTGCAAAACTCTTCTGAATAACTGCCGACTGTTTCTTGAAAAAGGAAAGAAAGCCGAATCATGAGATGAGTCTGCTTGCAGATTAGTCTAGCATATGTCGCGCTATAGTAGATTTCGTGTAGTACCTTGTTCTTAACTTCCCATCAGAGTGTGGACGGTGGAGGAAAATATGCTCGTAAAGGGGCTTGGTAGGAAACGCAAGAGCCAGCATGACTCTAGAGATGAAGGGTATTGCAAGGATTCGTGCAAAATTGGGCCATTTGCCATATTGTTCATGTAGGAGACCATTCCGAATCGGGAGCACACTGGCAACCTGGTTTGGAATGGCCTCCCCTTAGCATATGCATTGCTCGAAATACTCTGGTGAGTTCGTAAGGATGATGGCAAAAGCTGGGTAGCGGAGAGATACGGGTGTGTCTGATCAGTAGGGCGACAGTCTAGAAGTGGTATGGGAGTGTTTGGTAGGAGAGCACCTGCTCCCATTATGTACGAGCAGAAGTGAAGCGAAGCACCACCGTCATACGTGTACTAGATGTGGTTCTAGCAACTTTTCATTGTTACAAGACACATAGTACGTTTGGGTCTTGAAATCACCGGGTACATACTTGTGTACGTACAGAAGAAAACAGACAGAGAGGACACTGCTGTATGGAAGCATTTCTCTTGATGCTACTCGTTGTTGGCCTGCTCATTTTTGCGGGCGTTAACATCAGTGTGCGTCTCCATAAGCAAGGTGCGCTGGGAACAGGTCGTTTCAGACGGATACGACGGGTGCGCTCTCTCAGACCTAAGCCCGCTGGCACGGTGATGGAAGAGACGGTTGAAGAGATCATCGACGAGGAAGTGCCTGATTAGAAGAGGCCTGGACCTGCGCTTGAACCAGGCTTAGTACAGATTCGAGGAAAGACAGAGCAAAACCAACAGGAGAGCACGCAGAGCCTTCTTCATTATTTTTCGTACCAACGAGATCTCAATAGCCGTTGAGGTTTCACACATCCTCGTGGAGCGTGATTTCTGAAACCTCCCTCTCTCACCTGTCTCTTGCCAACTATACGTAAGGAACGTTTCTGCCGTTGCTTCTAGAACCATTTGAGATGGCTTGACACAGCTACTGAGTGTGATATGCTTCTTAACACCAAAGCCATGAAGGGACGTCCCTCGCTTAGGCTGGAACGCGACGCTGGTAGTACGGGCGACGGTGGTGCCACATACGGTAGGTCAACAGGTACCAAAGTGCTGTGAACAGGGCAGCTCCAATCAGGGCTTTGAAGAGTGGCATCCCGAAGAGAACGGGATCACCAGGAATGATGAGGATCACCACATTGGTAACGATCCATATTCCCACCAGCGCGGCGATGATCGCCCCGATGATGCCGAAAGGGAGCCGCCAGCCTACCATGAACTCTGCAACAAAGCCGACAATGGCCGCGATGAGCAAGTACATGAGCTGACTCTGATAGAGAGCCAGATGAACGTTACCCACGTTAATCGTGATGAGCGGAAGCTCACCCAGGAGTGTGAACATAATATCTTCCTTCTCTTGTCTGTGTATGCCTGCTTCGATCGAAAAGGCATACAATTTCGATACACACAACCCGCTCCACCTATCTACACACCGCATCTGCTCGTTTCGTTTCAAGAGGCCAGGCGCCCAAGCGAGAACATGCACGGCCCGATGCGAGAGTCTCTTCTCGCCTCTCCCACTCTGCTAGTCTTCAACGTACGGTTTCAGCATCAGTACTCCTGCAGCACAAGCTCCCGTGGAACTATCTTGCCCTCTCGTGTTCACGAGCGACGCCGAGGTGATGATCCTCTCTGGCAAGGAGTCTCGTTACCAGCGTAACTTTTTCGGTTGCATATGTGTGCATATGAACCGTATGCCTACTCCCATCACGAAGCCAACCACGCTCATGAAGGGAAGGCTGAGCACAAATCCCAGGGCGTATCTGCCTGCTTTCTCTGAGAAAGGCTCTGCGACGATCACCTCGGTCTTTTCTCTGAAGAGAGCTCCTCTGCGCCGAAGATGGCTCTTGGTACGTTCAAAGGTGCTCGCTCCACCGAGGGAAGCCCCGCTCAGGTCAGCCCCGCGCAGGTCAGTCTTGTCCAAAAAAGCCCCGCGCAGGTCAGCCCTGCCTAAGGAGGCACCATACAGGGTGGCTCCATCCAGGTTAACGCCGCGCAGGTCGGCTTCTTGCAGGTCGGCCCAGCTCAGGTCAGCCTCGCGCAAGTCAGCCTCAGAGAGATTGGCCCCACGTAGATCAGCCCAGCACAAGTACGTTCCGCGCAAGTCAGCTCCGTGCAAATCGGCCTTGGAAAGCTTGGCCCCGCACAGGTTCGCTTCGCAAACCCTGGCTTGACTCAAGTTGGCCCCCCTCAAGTTGCAATTCATCAGGCTGATTCCTCGTACATCCTGACCGCTGACATCCAACTGTTCGGGACATCCTACTTCCTGAAGCAAACGCAGGACGTCGGTTCTCGTTACTGCTGTATCTGCATTGGTAGTTTTCTGCTGCATCGGCATAGTCATGGTACTCCTCTTCATCCTTTCAGCTCGCATTACATGCATCCCATACACAATGACGAGTGTGTTTCCACCTCTCGCTCACGATGCAGTGAGGAGGGTTTCAATCGTAGCCAGGAACCCATTCAGTTCGAGTGGTTTCATGAAGATGATGAGCTGGCGTTGTTGGATCTGCTGTTGAGGTATATAGCGATCCGCTGTGATCAGGATTGCGGGGATAGCTGCTAACTCTTTGTAGATATGGAGGCGGTCGTAGAGTTCGATACCGTTCATACCCGGCAACCCGTAGTCCAGAATAAAGAGGCAAGGTGTGAAGTGACGCACGAGTTTCAATGCGGCATTGCTATCACTTGCCACGACCGCTCGGTAGGGTGTCTCCTGCGCAATAGCCTCCACGAGGAATGCGCCAATGTTCGGATCATCCTCGACGAGGAGGATCATGCTGGGAGTCTCCTGCGATTCTCGCGATACCTGTTCTGTATCTAGAGACATAGCCTTTCTCCAACTCTTTCGGTGGATACCAAATGTGCTCTTTCTCTAACACGAGAGAGACAGGCGAACCGTCTCAAGGACATACCACTTACGCTAGAAACACGCCAGGTACGTGAAACAAGTGTATGGCTATATGCTTCCATCGAGAAATTGCGGAGTGAGCCTCGGCATCCATCAGCCTGGCATCAGGCTTCAGAGATGTCTGCAGGATTGATTCCGCAAATTCGGAGTGGAAGCATTTAGCTGGGAGCAACAAGCGCAAACAATCGGTGATACACGCATGCTAAGAGGCTGCAGGGGTGTCAAGAGCGCCTACGATCTGGAACTCTTCCACCGTTGGTGAACAGGCCAGAAGGGAGAGCCGGGCGGAATCTCTCACGCGCTGCGTGCGTTGTTTTTCAATGGAGGACAGTTTCTGCTGTGCTCCGAACACCACATGGAAGGGAGTTCCATAAGCTGACCAAAATTGCCAGTAATAGCTGCATGCCACATGGTCCAGGTGGATATCCTGGTCGGTGGGTGTGTTTGAAACGTGCAGCTGTGTTGCGGCGTGTTCATTCTATGAGAAACGACATGTCCCATGCGACAGCGGAACAGCCGCGTGGTCGACTAGGGCATGCCACACTCCAGTGCTTTAGCGAAGAAAGGAGCTTGAAGCATGAAACGTGTTGTGATAGGACTCCTCATTGGAGTCGGTGTGGTGAGCGGCCTGGCCGTCCTTCTCCTGCGAGAGGAAAAGACGCAGCGCTTCTTGCGCGATCGCTGGCAGCAGTTGCGTAGGGCTCTCCCAGAACCTGCACACGTCCAGCAGTATGCCCAGCACGTAGCTGATCGGCTTTCACAGGCAACCAGTGAGGTGAAAGAAACGACGCAGCAGGCGATGAAGAGGGTGAGAGTTGCCGGAGGTGATCTGGGCGATGTGGCACAGCAGACGTCCGCGACGATCAAGCAAACTAGCCAGGATGTCGCCGGCAACACCAGGCAAATGGCAAAGCGGAGTTGAAAGAGAGCGAGTTCTCGGATGAACGTCGATGTGACGCACTTCCTCTGACCTGTAGGAGTTCACTCCGATCTCTTGTCGGAGTGAACCATCGGTGTTCATGCGGACAGCTGCATCGAGAGCAGACAATCTGACGGGGTTGTTGGCGCGCAGGTGGGTGATGTTACTGATTGGCTGGTTCGACATCGTGCTACATAGCAGGCGGGTAGCCGACCATGGTGGTTTGGATACCTGATCGCCTGTGAAAGTGTTACGACTGAGTAGGAGGTTTCTAATCATGGTTATTACGTTGGGAGATGTGATCGTCTGGTTGATCATTGCAGCGCTGGTTGGCTTTGTTGGTGAACTGTTAGCAAGACGGCGTACCCCCTTTGGGATCGTAGGGGCGATCATTGTGGGGTTCATCGCCATCTTTCTGGTCGACGGCGTCTTGCACTGGCACATTCTTGGCGAGCCATACCTCAATGGTGTGCCAGTCATCACTTCCATCCTGGCTGCGGTAGTCGTAGTGCTTCTCTGGAGCGCTTTCGCATATCGTCACGTGTCTGGGTATTATGCTCGCTCCTCTCGACGTGGCGGCTACGTTGGTCGGCCTCGTCGTCGGTACCGCTGGTTTTGAGGGCTACTGACTACCGTCTGGTCTGCTCAACCAGTGAAACGAGAGGGATGAAGCAAGAACACGAACCACACGAGTGGAAAGAAGGTCGTCGGAAGCTCAGCCTGGGAACTATCGCAACAAGGGTGGAAGCAGAAAGAGTGAGCTGCGGCCTTTGGATGTGTAAAGGTGTCGTGAGCAAGTGGCTGAACAGGGCGAAGGCGGAGGAGATCGTTGGATTGCGCCACGCTCCAGCACCAGGTTCGCAACCCAAGTTGAGTGCCAAGCAACTGGCGCAGGTGCCGCAGGTGCTGGCGCCAGGAGCAGAAGCGTTTGGTACCGAGGGCAGGTGTGGACGACCAGGCGTGGGGCGGACGTGAGCAAACGCCAGGTGCAATCGCATCCTGCGGGCGAAGCGACTGCGGCATCGCAGTTGGGTACTACGGCAGTGTTTCACTCGGGCTGGTTGCCCGGTTTCGTTCTCTCTGCTCAGGTCAAGAAGAGGACCACGTAAGCAGTAACGTGCGACGAACAGGATCAGAACACGAACGAGTGGACTTGCAAGCTTCATGTGATTCCTCGGGGTCGGGCATCCGCAAACGGTGCCGTTCCATATTACCCCTCGCATGAGCATAAATAATTGATAGCCCACTAGTCCCCCTGTGTAACGCCCTAGCTTGGTGTACTCGTGGTAACGATAGAAAGGAGGGTTTGCTATGCTCGATGAGAAAAACAAGAGTGAAGCAGCAGGGACGTTGACGTATAACAGCGAATGGAACTCTTTAGAACTAGACGGCTATGAGTTGCATGGCGGTGAGAGCATGGAAGTCTCTGTCTTTGGCTATTGGATCCCCGGACAGCTTGCTCTGGATACAGCGGGATGGTATCTGTTCACGCTCGATCACGTGAGCATTCGTCTCCAGAGCGGACTACACGCCCGACTTGGTGAGTCGTCACGCAGTGCTCTTCCTCCTCTCTTGCATCCATCACAGATGCACACCCCGCACCTCCTCATTGTTGACGACGACCCGGCGTTGCTTCAAGCCCTCCCCCAAACCGTCTCTCTACGCTTACCCGAAGCGAAGGTGGATACATCCAACTCGGCTCACAGAGCGCTCGAGCTGATTCGAGCGCAAGATTACGATACCATCGTGAGTGATATCAAGATGCCTGGCATGGACGGCCTGGAGTTGCTGGCGAAGATTCACGAACTGCGGCCAGAGACACTCACGCTGCTGATCACCGGCCACGGCGATCATGATCTCGCCATTCAGGCCCTGCGGGGTGGAGCCTATGACTACCTCCTGAAGCCGATTGATCGTGACTACTTTGTGGCCGCGCTGGATCGTGCTTTGCAAACACGCTGGCTGCATCGTCAGGTAGTTGAGCAGTGGCTTTCCTTAGAGCTGCATGCCAAGTCGCTCGAGCACCTGGTGCAGCGGCGAACACACGAGCTTGCCCAGGCCAATGCGACGAAAGACAAGATCATCAGCGTTGTCTCGCAGGAACTGAACATTCCCCTCGCTCATCTCAAGGAAATGACCCAGGTGCTCTCTCAGAAGCTCGAGAGTGCAGACGTAGCAGCAATTGTGCGTCAGGCTCTCGCTGGCATCGAGGACGCGATTCGCCGGACAGAAGTGCTTGTGCAAGAGTTGCTGGACACCGCACGTATCGAGACAGCGATGTTCATCCTCCACCGGCAACGCTGTGACCTGATTGAGTTGTGTCAGTCCGCCCTTGAGGAATACACCGCAGGAACTGGTTCTGCTCTTGCTAGTGAAGGTCTTGATGCACCTCTGGAAGCTGAGGTGGATGCGGATCGGCTCAGACAACTGCTCAGCAATCTGCTCTCCAACGCACGTGAGCACGCCACGAAGGGCTCTTCAATCACAGTAACGCTGCAACAAGCAGGCAATACAGCGATCATCACGGTCAGTGATGTAGGTTCGGGTTCAGAGTTGGGGCTGGGATACCACATCTCGCGTAAAATAGTGGAGCAACTGGGTGGGCGCCTCGAATACCAAAGTTTTCCAGACAACAGAAATACCTGCTTCATCATGCTGCCACACGGCGGCGAACCCACAATAGAGCACACAGATGCAGCGAAACGCTCGTGGAGCACCAAAGCGGTATGGATGGTCACCGTTTGAGAGACGAAGTCAAGACCAGCAGAAGGGTGTAATGATCTCAGAGATCCCTGCATGACAGCGTGTTTGGCAAAGTTTCTCCTGCACATCTGAATTGGACTGCTTCACCTCTTCCAGGAAGTGAAGCATTTTTGCCGTTGATGCATCCAGAGTCAGACACCGCGGTTCACGTCGGATGCCTTTCAACAATGAAGCCGCTCTCCAACTGCCACCAACCGTTCTCTATCTTCCAGCGTTCTCCGACCTTCTCCAGGTCTAGCAGTATCGATTGCCAAAAAGCTTCACTCCCTGGAGAGACCTTCGCCGTCCCATGCTACATCAGCAAAAACGACGGATGGCCTGACTCCCTGTTCATGCTCATTGGCTTAAAGCACATGAAGTGTCAGATTAGACTTCGCTGAGAAAAAAATCTCCGGGGTTTTTGCCGCTTTTACACGTTCTACCTACATCGCTTCTCAACATTCGTACGTGTGTATCTCAGACAGTGACTTTTTTGAGGGCCACTGTCGAATGAGGAAAGCTCAGCTAGAGCAGGATACCGAGAGAAAGTGAGAAGGTATGAGCCATAGGCAAGCCGTTCTTGAATATACAGAGCAAACACTTCAACGAGAAACTCGTATCGGTCCCTACCGGTTGATCAAGCACTTAAAGCAAGGAGGCATGTCCACTGTCTACCTGGGATATCATCTCTTCACGAAAGCAGACGTAGCGATCAAAGTCGTTGACAGTTCTTGTGTCGACCTGAAAATGTTGAATCGTGAAAGAGAGATCATGCAGGCCCTACAACATGAGCATCTTGTTCCGTGTCTTGATGCCGGCGAGTATGGAAGATATCATTACCTGGTGATGCCCTATGTGCGAGGTGGAACTCTCGAAGACATGCTCGACGGAAGCTTACTCACTCTGGAAGAAGTCTGCATCTTCCTTGAGCAGCTAACAAGCGCATGAGCATACATGCATGCGCTTGGTCTTCTGCATCGTGATATCAAACCCGCCAATATTTTGTTTGATCAGGACCATACCCTGTATCTCAGCGACTTTGGCATCGTTACCTGGCTCGGTGAAAGACCGGGATGTGATGGTCATCTCATGGGAACCCCTCATTATATAGCTCCTGAAATTTTAGAGGGATACGTGGATGAGCGCAGCGAGGTGTACTCGGTGGGCATCCTTCTCTACCAGATACTTACCGGCTACGTGCCATTCGATGGACCAAGCGATTGGAAGATCTGCCTGCATCATCGGGAAACACAGCCAATGGCTCCTTCCCTGCTCAATCCCTCGCTTCCTCGCCCGCTTGAGCGCGTGATACTCCGCGCATTGGAGAAGGACCCTCGCCATCGGTATCAAACCATCGAAGATGTGCTGCACGCCTTTCAAGAGGCACTCGAAGCTCCGACTTTCATCGCTCATCGCTCATCGCACTAGCAAGAAATATGCCAGGAGCCAGCGTTCATCTGGTGTCGACAATCGGCTCTGAGCAGCGAGTACAGGCTATACGTTGAGACCGTCCCAGGGAAGCATGTAGACACTACTCAGCGTGAAACCTCATGCTATACCCTTCGAGGGGGTCCATTTGAAAACGCTACAAGGGGGTTAGTATCGTGGCTCATACACGTTTTTGGTGAGACCCCCTGAAATTCGTTTACTCACCCCACAAAACAAGCAAAGATTAGGAGCAATGCAGCATTTTCTGACGCAGTAAAGGAAAGCCCGCCCGACCATACATGAGCCTTTTATGGACTTTGAGTTTGTTCACGGTCCCTTCAACCGGCCCCTGGCTCCATTTGAGCGTGAGTCCGGCTTTCACCGCATCGTAGTCTCGTTCAATCCCGGCGACAAAACTCAGCAGTTCTTTGATCCTACTGGAACGTGCCTCCTTCATCCATGCATCGAGGTGCTCAGCGTGTCGTTCACGGATCATCTGAAGAAACGCTTGAAGCAACCGATAGAGGAGGCAAACCTCCTCTGATCCCTTGAGCAAACGAGCCAGTTCCGCTTGCTCTTCTTCGCCTAACGCTTCGCGCTTTTTGGCCAGCAACCAGCGGATCTGGCGTGGGGAAGATTTGGGAGCAAGTTGCGGAAGAGGAAGCCCTGGCTGCGAGGTAGGGTGTTTTCGTGGCAGTGCTGCCACATCGGGATAGGTCTTTCTCAGTAGTGTCGTGACCTCGCGCACGAGCGTATCACAGCCCTGGTAGCCCTGAGATCGGATCTCGCGGGTCAGCTGATTGCCGTTGTGCTCTCCGGCCGTCCAGCGCGTGAGCAAGTAGTCTCGATACGGATCGAGAAGTGAGCGACGCCGCGGACGAGGAGCAGCTTGCCAGTTCTCTTCCATCTTGAGATAGCGGCGCACCGTATTGCGAGCAAGCCCTAAAAGTTTGGCGATGGTACGAACCCCATACCCCTGCTCATGAAGCCTGTGTGCTTGTTCCCACAGATCCTGCCTCTGGCTCCTGCTCTGTTCACCCTCAGCTTGCGCTCGCGCACTGACGACAGGCGCGGAGCTTTCTGCCGAAAGGGGGAGTGACGGAGGACTGGAGGACTGTTCTGTCGGCTCGGCAGCAGGAACCTGGAGACGTTTTCTTTTCACGTAGTCCTCCACCGCATCACCGAGATTCTTGGCCAGATGCCATTTATCGGCAATCTGGAGCGCTTGTGGCCCTCCTCGCGCTGCGCCATCGGCATAGGCCCCTGCACGATCCCTGCTCACGAACTCGATGTCCGGGTGGGCCTCTAACCAGATTTTGACGCTCTCTGCCTCACGGTCTGGAAGCATATCAATCAAGGTGTGGGTCTCCAGGTCCAGGATGATCGTGCCGTAACGCGCGCCTCGTTTCCAGGCGAAGTCGTCCAGACCCACAACGCGTACGTGTTCAACAGCAGGGGTTGGCAGAAGATGAAGAGCGCGGAGAAAGGTCATGCGTGAAAAGTGAAATCCGATCTGCTCGCCTAAGCGTGCTCCCCCTTTCCCATTCAATGCACTATTGATTGCCTGAATGAGCGTCCGTAAGCGCGTCGTGAGTCGTGAGGATGGTTTGATCAGCTCTGGAAGCTGTTCGGTAAAGATTTTGCGCGGGCAGGTGGCGGCGCGGCAGAAAAACTTCCGCACGGAAAGCAGCAAGCGAATGGGTTGTCCAGCACAAGGAAGATCCCGCGGTTTCCTCCGGTACGAGCTGTGGACTGTTGACGATGGTGTCGAACACACCGGACAGAGCGAAGTGGGGCGAGTGGAGGTCACCCGCACCAGCAATCCTTCTGCTGTTTCACTGATTGCGGTGATGTCGAGACCATCGGGTAGTGGCAACAAGGGCGTTGTTGGCATCTATGCCACCTCTCATCAATTGTGATGAGCAGAGTGTAACAGATTCGTCCAATTTTTCCGGGGTCTCACCAAAAACGTGTATGAGCCAGTATCGTGGCGCTAGTGACAACGAGACGCAACAAACTGACCGATGTAACGATTGAGCTGCGAAAGACGTGTAACATGCAGGAAGGAGACACAATCAAAGTGATACGACAGGACAACAAGCCTTCTGGCACCTCTTACCCTACACGTGGGCACACGCTCGCAGGTGCAGGTCAGGGAGTACATGCAGAACAGCCAATGTTCGCCCTGAAGGTGGGATCCCACCTGGATCCAGGCATAAGACGCAAGCACAGACCGAACGAAGATACGCTCCTAGTCACCCAGGGGATCGTACCTTGCGCCCCTCCCTCTACTTTGCCGAAACCATTTGCCCTCCTCATCGTGGCAGACGGCGTGGGAGGACAGGCACATGGGCAAGAAGCGAGTCGGCTCGCTGTGCAGTCCCTGGCCGAATATGTGTCTGGCTCCTTCAGCTCGCAGCAGATGAAGCCAGAGGTCTTTCTCCAACTGCTCACCGCAGCCGTCCAGAATGCCAACCAGTCGGTGTATCAGCAGAACCGGGAGAGGAGAGACCATATGGGCACGACGATGACGGCAGCCCTGGTAATAGATACCACCGCCTACGTAGCGCATGTGGGCGATAGTCGGTTCTACCTCTATCGCCAACCCACGGGACTCGCGCAGATCACACGCGATCACTCGGTCGTGGCCACGCTCGTAGCAGCAGGCGTCATCAAGTCTGAAGACATCTATACCCATCCCATGCGCAATCGCATCGATCGCAGCCTGGGCGAGAAAACCACCGTGGAAGTGGATGTCGATGCCCTACCGCTTGCTGCTGGTGACCTCCTGCTGTTGTGCTCCGATGGGCTGTGGGAAATGGTGCGCGACCAGCAGATCGCCGCCATCTTGACCACACCCATGCCTCACCCAGCAGAGACGGCCTATGCCCTCGTCCAGGCAGCATTGGCAGGTGGTGGGGAAGACAATGTCAGCGTCATTGTGGCGCAGGTGAGCAAAATATAGGTCTCTCCCGTGGAGAAGAGATTTTCCCTGGCGGTGACCGCGTTCCTCAGCAGAACGCCACAGAGAAAAGAAGCGGAAATCATGCTGCAAGAACGTGAACGGCTTCTCTTGCGCACTTGGCCATGACGAGGGCCTCCGACTGAGTGGACCAGGTGCAGGAATGCCCGTGAGCGTGCCACTCCGAAACGGTGACCATCACGCGCTCAGCCATGTGATCCAGATCTAGAGAAGTCGCTGCTACGTCCCCGCTCGCGTTGTAGAATGCTGAACCATAGCTCGAGCTGGTTCATCCACGAACTGTGGACAGGCGTCAAGTTGCAGACGAAGCGGGGATGATCGCGAAGACAGGCCCGAACCAGTTGCCCCTTCTGCATTTTCAAAGTGTCCAGTATCAGATACATGCGCGAGATGACAGAACCAAGTCGCATTTATTCTCGTGCATTTGTAAAGTATAAGCGAGTGCTTGACAGGAAAGTTGACAGGAACGCCGACACACTTCGGCAGACAATCATGGACACCTGTAAACAAGACCCCGCTCTACAGGCCACTGGGAGGACGGCCACAAACAGCCACGGACAGCCCAGGCCGTATCCCGTAATCGGTACCCTGTTGTACTGTATACACAACATGAACAAATATCGGCGAATTAGAAAATAAAGATGAATGAGAAAGGGACTATCTCAGCGCTTCGAAAAGGAGACGAGCCTTTTTTTTCCGTGAGGGCAAAAGTCACGTCGAAGCAGCAGCCCAGCGAGCCTCCAGCGAAGCCAGATACTGCTGACGCTTATGGCGGAAGCGAAAGCGTGTGAGTTGTTCGCTTTGCACGGCTTTGGTTTCCCGTTGGAAGACGCGCCAGCGAGTCCGATCCAGCCGAGCGACATGATGCTCCAGTTGCTGCTGATGGGCCGCATCCTGTTCCCACCAGGCAGCATAGGCGACAGAACGGCCGTAGCGCAAGAGCTAGCTCTTCCAGTTCTTGCGCCCCCTCACGCGGCGATACTGCGTCTTCAGTCCGCGAATGCTGCGTTCCAGCTCGTTGTTGGTACGTGGAAAGCCTTGCTGGTCATAGCACTGCACCAAGTGCGGACGCAGGTTCGTGAGCACCTGCAAGAACTCGGTCAGGCAAGCCTGTTCCAGTTCCGAGAGAGTGCCATCTGATCCCTGCTTCGCCAGGTCTTGCCGCCACGCGTCCAGACGTTCTCCCACGGTTGCATTGCTCACGACGTCTCCCGCTTGCACCCACCTCCCAGAGAGAATGTGTTCGGCATCGAGAACCCATTGGCGCAGGCGTTTGACCCGCCCCAACTGCTTTTCCCAGGCGACGCGTTCTGCCACGATAGCCCAGAGCCGGGCGAGCTTCTGCACACACCGCAGGCTCACGGCTCCCCCTTTTGAGCAAGTCGTTCCAGGCTCTGTGCCACCTCGTCAAGATCTGCGCCAGCTTGTACAGCGGCAAAGTTGAAAGGTGCCGTCCCATCTCGGTTGAGCGCTGAGAGGACCCCTGTGGCGTAATCAGCCAGCACTGTCAGCTGCTCCGCTTCCGCCGCCGATGCCTTGGGAATATCTCGGCTGAGCTGCTGGGATACACCTTTGACCTTGCGCTGCAGCTGTTTGCGCATGGCTGTCTTGACTTTGCGGTCGGCCTCAAAGGCTGGCTTGGAGGCATCGCGCAGCGCGTGGAACTGACACACTTGGTGAGGAACCTCCGGCCACAACTGCTCGACCGCCATCAACTCGCTCTCCTGTGCGTCGGTGATGGTCCCCAGCACTTTCACGTTCAACGCTGTTACTGGTGAGAGCAGCGTCTTCATCACGGCTGTTTCTGATGACATCACGTTTTCGGCTGCCAACATCCGGCCTGTGAGGGCATCACGCACCAAGTACACCGTCTCGTTGCCCTTTTCTGGCTGGATGCCGTCCACCGCTACGATGATTCCCCCGTTTTTCTCCACCTGAGAGAGCCACTCCACGTCGTCTTTGGCCTCGCTCGCCGCTCGCAACAGCGTGCAATACGCCTCAAACAGATACAGAATCTCCCGCCGCGCGATCTTCGCCCCCAACGGCTCCAGGCGCGTCAGGAGCTCTCGATGGATCTCATCCACCGTTCGGTGCTCCCGCAGCCGCAGTCGCCCTACCAGCAGGACCACATCCAGTCCATACGTCATACCTGGTAGCGCCAACGCGTCCGCTTGCACACTACGGTACGTCCGCCGATGCCCCTCACATTGCGTGTCCGGACAGCGATAGCCTGCATGGATCAGCCTGACCACTCCTTCCAGTGTGATCACCGTTCGCCTCGTTAGTGTCATGGCCTGTCGTAGAGTTCGTTGGCACACCGGGCACTCATGCTCACTTGGTCGATACCAGCGTCGACTCAGTTGGGGATACGTTCTACTCCGTTTCATTGCCGACCTCCTTGCCTCTCTCGGACTGCCTTGCTTGTTTCTCCTTCCCTCTTTTACCTCATGGATCCCGACGCATCCTTTGCCCTCACGGTTTTTTTGAGGCTCTCCGTTACTTTTGCTGATCCAGGCAGTGAAGCCAGCATATGATATACTTTAGGTCTATGATTGGATGTACAAGCAAAGTGGTGGAGGAGGTCTTTTTCCCCAATGTTCACTTCATTTTTACTACCCGAGGTGGAGGGATTGCAGCTACAGCAGATGGAAGCTGGAAAGTCATGTATCGCCTTGATCGTTGCTATGACAGCACCAGCAGCTCTGTGCCCGGTGTGTCAGCAGCCATCTCATCGGGTGCAGAGTCGGTATCTTCGAACGATTGCTGATGTCCCCTGGGCAGGAGTGCCTGTGCGACTCCAGCTTCACGTTCGCCGTTTTATCTGTGGTAATCCAGAGTGCAAGCAGGTCATGTTCTGCGAGCGACTAGGACCAGGAATCCGTGCCTACGCCAGAAGGACCCAGCGTTTGGAGATCACCATTGAACAGCTTGGCTTTGCAGTCGGAGGAGAAGCCGGAGCGCGCCTCCTGACGAAATTAGGAATGGCAGCCAGCCCAACAACTGTCTTGCGTCTCCTGCGAGACGCCAGCACTCCTGCCAGGTCAACGCCTCGCGTGCTGGGGGTGGATGATTGGGCCTGGTGTAAGGGGCGTACCTATGGTGCGATCCTGTGTGATCTGGAACAGCATTGCGTGGTCGACCTGCTAGATGTTAAGAGGGATTACTTTATGATATACTGATAGAACATCTGAACTAACACAAGAGGAGGCAAGAGAGATGTCTGATGCGAACTGGGACTGTTGCCCCCTGGTTGCTCAAACCCCCATCGTGAGGACCTTC
>WNFY01002215.1_pt1 | contig 18514 bp, 18 predicted proteins | sample 5400091 | NCBI WGS metagenome assembly WNFY01 (sample SAMN13153364, study PRJNA577476) | soil metagenome | isolation source: 60 cm soil or saprolite under grassland replicate 1 | place: USA:California | collected 2016-06-15
TGATTGCTGAACACGCTCCTGTGCCCGGCGCATCTTGCTACTTGCCACCATTTGCATAGCTTTGGTGATCTGAGCCGTATTTTTCACCGACCTGATGCGCCGCCGAATTTCCCTGGTTGATGGCATATCAGCCTCCTAGCGCGGCGCTGCTGTCTTCTTGAACTCCTCAATAGCTGAGTTCAACTGTTTCAACAAGTCTTCCGACATCTTATCTCGTGCTTTGACCGATTTCTCGATGATCTCTTCATCAATCTCTGGGTGGTTCGCATCCATATAGCGATAGAAGGCACTCTCCCATGCAGAAACCTGATCCACAGGGACATCATCCAGGTAGCCGTTCGTCGCCGCATAAATAATCATGACTTGCTTCTCCACAGCTACTGGCTGGTACTGAGGCTGCTTAAGTATTTCGGTTACGCGCCGACCACGATCAATACGGCTTTTTGTAGCTTTGTCGAGATCTGATGCGAATTGCGCAAATGCCGCGAGTTCACGGAATTGTGCAAGATCAAGACGTAGTGTTCCTGCTACCTGGCGCATAGCGCGTGTTTGAGCGCTACTACCCACACGTGAAACCGAGAGACCCACGTTTACGGCCGGTCGCTGCCCCGCGTTAAACAGGTCAGTCTCCAGGAAAATCTGCCCATCAGTAATCGAAATCACATTCGTTGGAATATAAGCAGAGATGTCGTTTGCCTTCGTTTCGATAATCGGCAGCGCTGTGAGTGAACCACCACCAATCGTATCATTCAGGCGAGCTGCTCGTTCCAGGAGGCGTGAATGCAGGTAGAAGACATCACCGGGATATGCTTCACGTCCAGGTGGACGGCGAATGATCAATGAGATATTGCGGTAAGCCTCGGCGTGTTTCGTCAGGTCATCGTAGATGATCAATGCATCTCGCCCAGACTCCATGAATTCCTCACCCATTGCGCAACCTGCATAGGGCGCAAGGTACTTCAATGGTGCAGGGTCAGAGGCACCTGCTACCACCATGATGGTATGCTCCATCGCGCCGTGTTGCTCTAGAATGGCGTGCGTACGTGCCACTGTGGAATTCTTCTGACCGATTGCGACGTAGATACACAGCAGGTTTTTGCCCTTCTGGTTAATGATTGTATCGATAGCAATAGCGCTCTTTCCTGTCTGGCGGTCGCCAATGATCAATTCACGTTGGCCACGACCAATGGGAATCATGCTATCAATAGCCTTCAGGCCTGTTTGTACAGGTGTATTTACTGACTGGCGTGTAATCACGCCAGGAGCAACACGTTCCACAGGGCGAAATGTGTCTGTTACAATTGGCCCTTTATCGTCCAGTGGCTCACCTAGAGGGTTCACTATACGTCCAATCAGTGCATCACCAACAGGCACCGAGATAACTCGCCCTGTAGTACGCACTTCGTCATCTTCACGTATATGGGAAAACTCGCCCAGAATGGTGCAACTGACCGTCTCTTCTTCGAGGTTAAACGCCATACCCATTATCCCACTACGTGGAAATTCCACCAACTCTAGATATTTCACATCTTGCAGGCCATAGACACGTGCGATACCGTCCTGCACTGCGATGACAGTGCCAACGCTTGCTGTTGCGGTTTCGCTTGTTCCAAACCCTGCGATGTTTTTTTCTATGATGGCACTGATTTCGTCAGCCCATGATGCCATCGCTGTTCCTCCTGTTTGTATTGATCCTCGCTCCGATTGTTTAGTAGTGTATCTAGTATCCACGAGGGATACCACTACAGCTCTGTAGAAGAGTTGTTGCTATTTGTTAGTTTTAATGTATATTGGCACTCACGTGTGAATACCCGTGACTACGGGTTCGAACTTATGGTTTCGGCTGGTAAGCAGGTTGATGGCCGTCAGTTGACGGTTTAGTTTCTTCTGTACCTGGCTCTGCAAAGAAATCAATGCTGGCTGCAGAAACATCTGTTAATAGCTGTTGTTGCAGCAATTTCAGACGGCGTTCTACACTGCCATCGATCACCTGGTCTCCTACTCGAGCTACCACCCCACCCAATATGTTTGGTTGAATCCGGGTTTCTAATTGTATCTTTTTGCCAGTCATACGTTCTAATGCATGCTGTACCTGGCTCCGTTGCGATTCATCCATCTGCGCCGCTGTGATAACTTCAGCCCTGGCCTCATTCTTATAATCAAGTACAAGCTGATTAAGCTCACGAGCAATATTCGGCATTAGATCGACCAGTCCGCGCTGTACGACCAATAATGCAAGATTGAGCGATGTCGGCAGTACCTTTGATGCCAGCCCCTGGCGTATTGCTGTTTCTTTGCGTTCTGCAGGGATTTTCGGTTCGCGCAGGAGATAGGCCAGTTTGCGAATGGAAAATAGTTTGGCTATCTCTTGCACGTCAGCAAGAGTTTGGTCAAGCGTATTTTGCTTCAGCCCGATATCGAAGATCGCTCCGGCATAGCGGCGCGCTATCGCTCCCTTTAGCATTACTGTTCCCTTGTTTCACTAGCGTGAACAAACTCTTCCACCAGGCGTCGATTGTCTGAATTGTCAACAGACTTGCTGATGACTTTGCTTGCAGCGCTAATCGAAAGATTGACTACCAGGCGACTAAGCTCAGCACGAGCGCGGGCTGCCTCCTGCTGGATGCGAGCCACCTGCTGCTGTTCAATCTGAGCCGAACGTGCATAAGCCTCTTCCTGAATACGGTTAGCCTCTCTCTCAGCTGCTTTTGTCGCCTGATTAATGGTCTCCTGTGCCTGAAGACGCGCTTCCTGCAGTACCTGCTCAGCGCGTGCAGTTGCCTCTGCAAGGTCATGCCTGGCTTTTTCAGCATTGTCTACGCCTTCGCGAATCACTGCCTGACGCTTTTCAAGTGTCTTGATAATAGCAGGGAATCCCCATTTCCAAAGGATAAGAAAAACAATGCCAAAGCTGACGAGTTGTGAGAGGAAAGCAAAAGGGTTAATGCCGAACTGACTTGCTATATTCATTCTGTGTCGCCTCCTTTCATCAGAGGTAGTACCGGATTGTAACCTGAACGAACGGCTACCAGGATATACCCTCACTTGCGCTCCAACCCCGGCATAGTAGGGCAAGGAAAGTCATGCCGGCTACCCTGCTTGCCTGGAAATTAATGGTAACCAGTGAGCACGAAGGCAATAACCAGTGCATAAATAGCAATAGCTTCGGCGAATGCCAGACCGATGAACATGTTAATACGGATCAATGGCTCCGCTTCTGGATTGCGACCAATGGCGTTAAAGGCATTGCCTGCTGCGATACCGATTCCCAAACCCGGACCGATAGCTCCTAAACCGATTGCAAGTGCGATAGCGAGTGAAGTGATTGAACCAGTCACGTTGAAAACCTCCTTCAAGGAAAATCCTTGTGTGTAGTGTTTGATGTTAATTTATGCAATCGCAGAAAATACTGCGAGTAGCAAGTATTGGAACGAATGAATGTAGTATCTTAACTGGCTGCCATGGCCTCTTTTTCTGCCTCGCTCTTCCTATACTCCTCGAGTACCTCTTTTTCTGCCTTCTCATCCTCTTCGAACTCATGGCTGGTCGTGCCAATTTCCAGGAAGACGAGTGTGAGCAAAGCGAAAATAAGCGCTTGTACAAAACCCACAAAGATTTCTAACGGGATGAAAATAGCATCAGAAACAAAGGGGAGAAGCCATGCGAAAACTGCCAGTACTGCACTGCCAGCAAAGATATTGCCAAAGAGACGGAAAGAGAATGAGAGAATACGAGATAACTCAGTTACTAGCTCGATCAGACCTACGAAAAACTCGATAGGTCCCTGGAAGCCATGTCTAAGAGCTTTGAAGTTGAAATACTTGCTCAGTTGCTGCTTTGCTCCCAAAGCCATGAAACCGAGGACCTGGGTGACGATTACAGAAACAAGAGCCAGTGCTAATGTAAGATTGAGGTCACTTGTTCCAGGACGAACCCAGGGAGTAAGTTTGTCGGAATATTCACCCAATAGGAAGATGGTTGTCGGTGGACTGAGATGAGACAGCCTGAGTGCCTCCAGATTCGCAGTTCCAATCGTATCTACGCCGGGGAAAATATCAAGCAAGTTACAGAATAAAATAAATATAAAAAAAGTCGCAACGAGTGGGAAAAACTTCCTCGCTTTTACTTTTCCAGCTACGCCCTCTGTGAGGTTTAGCAAGTATTCTACAATCCACTCAACCGCATTTTGCATGCCTGAAGGAATCAGATCACGTCGACGTGTGCCGAGAAAGAAGACTAAGAATAAAGTAAGGATTGATATCCAGGTACCCAGAAGTGCGTTGGTAACCGGAAGCGGGCCTATATAGAAGATCACTTCTGGCGGAATTTGTATTGGCTGAAGTTTCCAGAGCACGCGGTATCCTCCCTACTCACTACGCTCTGCCAGGTCTGTTTTGCTATTGGTGGCTCCGTCTATCCTCTCTAGTCTAGAAAAGGCGTGCAAATAAACGGTACGCTCCATATATTCCTATTATCAGGCCAAGCAGCAGCCCGAGCAGCAAAAATAAATTTTTCTGATGTGTAATACCATCAAGGTAATTGCCTAAAATAGCACCTAGAGCCAAGGGAACTGCTATGGTGAAGCCTAGTTGCCCCACTAACGCCAGGGATTCCCAAACAGAGGGCGGCGGTTTCTTATTCATCCGTATGATCCCATCTGTTGTCTCTCATTTTTCTTCCATGCGGATTATAGCATAGGAACCCAGACTGTGCAACAGTTGATACAAGCACTGTCAGGCTTCCTACGTCTCACATGCCTGAAGCGGAACATGCTATAATGAAGCTATGTTAATCATGCCAGTTACACAATCCAGCACAAATACTATAAAGAAAACCGACCTGCTCGGCCTCACTCTACCTCAGATGCGACAATGGTTTCTGGAGCGCGGGGAACCTCCTTTTCGAGCAAAACAACTCTATAGCTGGCTCTACCAGCGCCTTGTTACCGACTTCTCGGCGATGAGCAATCTTCCGCAGGCGTTACGAAGCCAACTTGAGCAGGAAACCAGTATCGGGCCAATGGTCGTACGAAGTGAACTGCACTCCAAAGATGATCGTACGCGCAAAATTCTGTTGGAACTTAGTGACGGAAAACTGATAGAATCGGTGCTCATGCTCTATCCACCTATAGGTGAAAGTAGCTTACGATCAACGGGTACAGGTCAATCGCAAGGATCACCCCTACACGTTTCGTCACCTGGAAATGTAGTGGTACCCCTTGCGGGTGCCAGGGCTACAGTATGTGTTTCGACACAGGCTGGTTGTGCTTTCGGGTGTACATTCTGCGCAACAGGCCAGATGGGTTTTGATCGTCATCTCACTGCAGGAGAGATTGTGGCACAGGTACTCTTCTTTGCTCGAGAATTGCGAGATGCACCATGGTCTGCAAAGGGCGACCCTCGCGGTCACTCTGATAGGAGTGCTCCCATTGACCACATTACCAATATTGTCTTGATGGGCATGGGCGAACCTTTGCATAATTATGACAATGTCATGCAAGCGTTGCGCATTCTGAACAGTTCTGATGGTTTTAACCTGGGCGCACGACATATGACTGTTTCGACGGTGGGGCTGGTTCCGGCTATTCGCAAACTTAGCCAGGAGCCGTTGCAGGTGAATCTGGCCATTTCTCTGCATGCCCCAACCGATGAGTTACGTAACCAAACTATGCCTATTAACAAAAAATACCCTTTAGAAGAATTACTTGCCGCTTGTAAGGATTATATCGCTGCTACAGGGCGACAGGTAACCTTTGAGTATGTTCTGCTAGCGGGCGTAAATGATACAGCAGCATACGCCCATCAACTCGGCGAGTTACTTGCCCCTCTCAAGCAGTTTGCTCATGTGAACTGCATTCCGGTTAATGCTACTTCTGCCGATTATAAGTCTCCCAGTGGTAAGGCTATTCGTGCGTTCCGCAACATCCTTTTTGAGCACGGGGTAAGTAACAGTGTTCGTGCGGAACGCGGAGACGACATCGCTGCAGCTTGTGGACAATTAAGAACACACTTTGAAAAGAAGCGCAACCAGCAATAAAGAGCAGAAACCATCCAGGCTCTGGATGGTTTCTGCTCTTTATTGCTGGTTGTATTATCTCGCCTTTGGTAACTTGTGCATGGTTCTCAAGCAACGAGTACAGATATTAACTGTGCGCTGAACACCATTGATTTCGATACGACGCCGCTGTACGTTCAACACAAAGCGGCGTCGCGTGCGTTTTTGCGAAAAATTGACATTATTGCCATGCATCGGCTTGCGTTCGCATATTTCACATCGACCAGACATATATCGCTTCCTCTCTATGACACATTGTGGGCTTAGCTGAACGGCCTCTAAAGCTTCCCTTGATAATCAAGCCTGCCTTTGATATACTGCAAATGTTTCAATCTCTTTTGATCTCGTTTTTAATCTCAGACGAGAAGCTCTCATCGTGATGATATGCAAAGAGAACCTGAAGTTGCCATGCGAGTATATCACGATGTTGCTAGTATTGGCAATAGCCAGGGAGATCTGGAATTTATATTAAGAAGAGAAGAAGACATGCGTATACCAAAAACACCTGCTGTCCAACCACAACACGGAACGCATCCTCTTGGTAAGATAGAAGTTCTACCTAACGCGATTCACACGATTGCTGTCCAGGCTATCAGCGAGTCCTATGGAGTCGTTGGTATCACTGCTCCTCGCCTGCGTAATGGACAGGCTGTGTTCCTCCCGCCTGAACATCTTAACCAGGGTGTGCAGATTCGTATTGTCAATGATCAAATCATTGTCGAAGTTTATGTTGCGTTGGAATATGGACTGCGTATATCGGAAATAGCTCACAATATTATGAGTGCCGTCAAATTCTCTATTGAGAAAATGCTTGGAGTACCTGTGGCTCAGGTCAATGTGAATGTCCAGGGACTTAGCCAGGATTCAAATAAATGACTGGATGGACTATAGGGACGCTCTCTTACTGAGTGGGCACCTGTGGGAGCAACTAACTATGCAGGAACAATCATCGTACACTCCAGGTGTGCGCGTACAACGCCCTCGACGCATCAGCGTTTTTGATGGCCAGGACCTTAAGAAGGCCGTCTTATCAGGAGCTGCATCGTTAGAAGAACACCGCGAAATCATCAACGCTCTCAATGTTTTCCCCGTCCCAGATGGTGATACTGGTTCCAACATGTATGCCACGATTCAGGCAGCTGTTCGGGATGTCGTCAATTGTGAGGATACCACTGCAGGAGTGATCTCGGCCAGGTTGGCACATGGCGCTTTATTGGGTGCACGTGGAAATTCTGGTGTTATCCTTTCGCAGATTTTACGTGGCCTGGCACAAGGACTTGAAAAGAAACAGACGTTTTCTGCTCTTGATCTTGCCCTTGCCCTGGATGAAGCTCAACGTTTTGCCTATCGTGCCGTCATTAAACCTGTCGAGGGAACCATTCTAACCGTTGTACGTGAAACCGCCGAAGCAGCAATGGCAAGTGCTAAGCGTGGTGACGACCTTACTGCTATGATGCAAGAAGCGATTATAGCTGCAAGGCAATCTGTAACTCGTACTCCTGAACTGCTTCCCACGCTCAAACAAGCTGGCGTAGTCGATGCTGGCGGTCAAGGCTTCTGCACTATCCTGGAGGGCGTATGGCGTTATGTGCGAGGTGAATCGGGCCAGGTAGCTACTGCGTTTACAAGCTCTACAACGTCCTCCAGTGCTACCAGTATTAAAAAGGGACGAGTAACTATTGAAGAGGAATTCGGCTACGAAGTTGTTTTTTTGCTGCGCGGCGATAAACTTGATCTTGGGAGTATTCGCCAGACCATTATCGATATGGGTGGAGTATCCACTGTTGTGGCTGGCGATGAGAAGATGCTCAAAGTTCACACACATACCGAATGGCCTGGTAAAATCCTGGATTATGGTGTAAGCCTCGGAAGTTTGCTGGATATCAATATTGAGAACTTACAAGAGCAGAGTCTTACTTACGCAGCAGAAAGCCAGATTGAACATGCTGGCGAAGAAGTCCCGCCTGTACACCAACAAATTGCCACTGTTGCCGTGGTAGCCGGCCCAGGATTTGAAAAGGTCTTTCGCAGTATAGGACTCACTGCTATCGTCCCTGGTGGACAGACAATGAACCCCAGCACCGAGGAGCTACTCGCAGCAGTTGACGCAGTGGATGCTAAACAGGTGATTCTACTGCCAAATAACAGTAACGTTATCTTGAGCGCACGTCAGGTAATCAATTTATCTAATAAAGAAGTCTATATTGTTCCAACCGAATCTATGCCCCAGGGCATTGCTGCGCTTCTCGGATTTAATTTTGAGGCTGACTTTGAGTCGAATTGCAAGACCATGACTGAAGCTAGTACAAGCATTCAAACAGCGGAAATTACTACTGCCATTCGCTCTGTGCAGGTTGGCGGAGTGCGTGTGCGTGAAGGTGATTTCATTGGTCTCGTGAATGGGAACCTGGTAATTGCCGGGCAAGATATGGATTATGTCATCCGTGAGACGCTGCAACGTATGAATATTGAACGCTACGAAATAGTCACCCTCTATTTTGGCGAGGATGTGACCCCGCAGCAAGCAGAAAAGACTGCCAAAAGTATCAAAGAAAAACACTCTCATCTCGAAATTGAAGTCGTGGATGGAGGTCAACCTCACTATGCATATATTCTTTCTGTAGAATAGGAGGTGGAGTCATGACTGTTCGCATTGTTACTGACAGCACCGCAGACATTCCACTAGATCAAGCGAAAGATAACGGGATAACCGTCGTGCCGCTCACTGTCTTTTTTGGCGACGAAGCTTATCTCGATGGTGTCGAACTGGATAGCGATAGTTTCTACACAAAACTACAAACAAGCAAGGATCTGCCGCGCACCTCGCAACCCTCACCTGCAGCTTTTCAGGAAGCTTACATCCGTCTGATAAACGAAGGAGCTGATGCGATTCTCTCGGTCCATCTTTCTTCGAAGCTAAGTGGTACTTACCAGTCTGCATGTACCGCTCGGGACACGTTGCCTGATACTGTAAAAAAGATTCCCATTGAGATCATCGATTCGCTAAATATCAGTATAGCTATGTCGCGAGCAATTTTCAGAGTCGCGCAAGAAGCTAGAGAGGGAGTGGGTCTTCCAGAGATCAAAGCGCATCTGCTTGACGAACTTGCTCGCACTCGTATTCTTTGTGTTCTGGATACTCTGGAGTATGTAAGGCGTGGGGGTCGCATTGGCGGCGCCAGGGCTTTTTTAGGAAATATGCTCAGTGTCAAGCCGATCATCTCTTTGAAAGACGGCGAAGTAATCGCTGTAGAGCAGCCACGCACGCGCAGCAAAGCCTATGCCCGTGTCGCTGAACTGTTGCAAGAAATGGGTAAGATAGAGTATGTCTCTATTGCAGAATCAACCGAGAGATTCGGTCAACAACTTGCAGAGGTAATCAAGACTGTTTATTCAGGTGAACTTCCTATTTATAAGCTTGGCGCTGTGTTGGGAACTCACACCGGCCCCGGTACAGCTGCTATTGCTATTGTTATAGCCAGGCAAGACTGATCTATTACGCTCGGGAAAAAAGGAAAGGAAGTAATCCGCATTCCAAACAAAGTTCTTGTAGCCATTGACGTTTCAACGTGTGTCAAGTTACAATAGATACATGGGAATCTGGAAGTAAACTACCTTCCTTACCCATGTCAAAAGTAGTTGTCAGAGCGAGAAGTGTCTCTGAGTAATGGTGCCTTTGAGTGAGGTACCAGGTTCCGTTAACCACGTAGTTCGTTTTTTGTAATCGCCTGTTGTTTGTTAGAAACCATCACTAGAGGTACCCCTTGTGGGTATCCGCAAGTAGCCATCTTTTTCGAGCGTGTCGGGATGTCCCTGCTGGAGATCCGGCACTGGCTATGACTACGAAGGAGGAACGACTGTGGGAATGTTACGGGTGATGTCACGGCGTGGTGACGACCGTGTCACCTGGGATGAGCAGAAAGTTCTGGCGGGAGACCCCGAAGCATCTGCTGCTATTCGTGAGGCAGAACGTATCTTTGAGCAAGAACGCGCTAAAGGTGCAACGGCCTTCCGAATTGATCCTGGTAAACCGGCACAGCGCATCGAGGAATTTGACCGAACAGCCGAACAGATTGTCCTTGTCCCGCGAGTCGTTGGCGGATGATCTTGATCACTCAGCAGGTGCTTACCACCCTGGGTTGGATTGTCTTAGTGCTGGCGATTTCTCCAATGATTTGGTTGATCTTTCAGCCATATTTCAAAAGTTTTTCGCCAGCTGAACGTAGGGCGAACGGGCTTCTGCATGCTGTACTGACTCCTGAGCAATGTCGTCAACTTATGTGGCGTGGTTATTTGGAAGTTCCAAGTCCTACAACCGCCCAACGTGTTTATCGTGTGCCGCGTGCCAGGGGCTATGTTCAGGTCATCGAGAACGGTCGAGCGGTGATGCGCTTGTGCGTGCAACCTGTAGAATGTTTGCCTGACGCTGATGTCGTCGTGCTTCACAAGTTAATGATTGAAGCTAACGAGGAGCACTACCTGCAAAAGGCGAACAAGTATCTTTATACTGATTAATCAATTCTGTAAGGGCCAGGTTGATCACGCCTAGGAAAAAGGCGCAATCAATCTGGCCTTTACTCGTCTTCAATATCCTCTACTTCATCTTCCAGCACCTGCTCTAACTCACGATGGCCATTCTGTTTGACACATGCATGCGGCCCACCATCAAGCGGCAACTTGCAGAGTGGACATACAGGCCTTCCTCTACTGACTAGTATTGTAATCGAACTGGTTAGATAGTGTGCCTGTTGCAATGTAAAACGGAAAGAGAGGCTATTATCTTCACGCAGGATTACCTGGGGGTCTTGCCCTGGTTCCATAACTATTTCCATAGGAACACTGATCAGCACCAATAAATTACGCCTCTCATCGTAACTGATCCGCAGTTGACCCACCTGGAACTCATAGGTTGGTTTAGCAGGAAAGTTGGCTGGCGCTCCTTCTGGAGGTGGTTGGGGGGAAGCTTGAGCTTCTGTGCGCAAGATACGTCCCTCAGTAAGCTGTGCCAGAATGCGGTCGAGGGCAATAGAGAGGTTATTGAGCTGCTCCTTCTCCATCCATAGCGCAACTGAGATATCACGTACAAGGGCAAACAAACGAAAACGACGTTGACCAGCCTGGCCAATAGCCTCGACACCCACTATTTCCACGAGGCCCATGTCTCTACTCATGTTAAACCTCCATCACTGCCTGCAGAGGATACAATCAAGGCAACTCCCTCAATTATATGTGAGTGAATCATACTACTTCTACTAGTACCCCCGCGAAGGATCGTACTGATTTTGCAGTTGCTGACCAACGCTATATCGCTTGAGATTGTCAGCAAACAATGCAGCGAGACGAGTATCATAATGAGCACTGTTCCCAGAAATATGAGGTGTCAGAATCACATTCGGTATCGAGTATAGGGGACTTTCGGAAGGCAATGGCTCCTCTTCTGTTACATCCAGCCCTGCACCGGCTATCCATCCCTCACGCAGCGCGCGCACAAGCGCCTGCTGATCGATGACTCGTCCCCGCGCAATATTCACCAAATAAGCGTTGCGGCGCATCATTCGAAGTTCAGGTTCACCAATCAACTTCTCAGTTTTGCGTGTCAATGGCACTGAAATAACCACATAATCACTCAGATGTAACAATTCATGTAACTGTTCTGGAGGGAAGGACTGATCCACATCCAATTCTTGATCTCCCTGATTTTGTATTGAGCGCCGGATGCCCAGCACACGCATGCCAAAGGCGCGACCAAGATGTGCAATCCGCCGACCAATACTGCCAAGCCCAACAATGCCCAGAGTTTGTCCCGCTAATTCATGACCTCCCAGGTGATACCAGGTCGCGCTCCGGGCCCACATATGCTCATCCTGGAGACGTACCATCTGTGGCCAGTTCCAGTTAAACATCAACATGCTGCCAAAAACGTACTCACTGATAGTTGTCGCATGAATGCCTGCCGCTGTGGTCACAATGACACCGCTATCCGCCTCGAGTAAACCAGTTGACGCAAGGGAGTCGACGCCCGCCCCTGGAAATTGTAGCCAGCGCAACTTAGGTGCCAGAGTGTGCCAATTTGCTGGGACCGTATAACTGCATAAGATTTCTGCATCGGACAAATAAACAGAAAGCTCATCAGAGGTTGTTACAACTACAATCTCAGTACCCGCGGCCTCCTTGAGAATCTGCAGCGATGCAGAAGTAAATGGGAATGTGCTCACGACTTTCAGACTGCTAGACACTATCACTGACTGCCTTTCAAAATGTAGTCAAATATGCTTTGATTAGCGAACGAATACCTCTATTCATTGGTAGTAGTCTATCCGATGAAAGGCGTCGTGACAAGGGTGGTTGTAAGGATTAGCTTTGCTGATACTATTGTCCTTACGGGATTGAATGATTGGGTTATTGGTAACCATGGTTCCTAACCTGACAAATGTCCTAATAAAACATCGATTTAGTGCAGATGCTTTTCTTTGTGCGTTTGAACAGTTAGAAGTTAAATTGTATCAGGTTCTAGCAAGGCTCATCCCATCTGAAATGCTGATATATCTGAAAAAAGGTTTCAATCTTTATGTATACTGGGCAACCGCAGTTAATTGCCCCTATATAGGAAGTGAGTAGTATGACTGTCAATAACGACGTAAAGCGAGAGGGAGCTGTAAGTCCAATTCAATATGATGCCCACAGAGTACCTGCTGCACAGGACTGGAAGGCATCTGGAACGCAGATCGTGTCCCCTCCCCGGAGATCAGAAAAGAAGGATCGCCGTCGTTTATTCGCTATCCTGAGCATGCTTTTACTTGTGTTGCTGATCCTATCTGCTGTGCGCGTGACGAGTGTTGCAAGCGATAGCAATGACCAGTTAATGTTAAAAATTGGAGATCAGCAGCAGGCACTAATAGATCTGCGGCAGAGTCTTCCAATTAGCCCCTATCTCTTCGGCGTCAATGTGTTTCCAGAAGTCGGGACAACCTCGATTGATTCAGTAGATGGCAACTTTACAGGCTTTATGTCTTATGGTCCAGAGATAGTCAATGGTCTGAAGAACGCAGATATCAAGCTCCTGCGCTTTCCGGGTGGAAGCTGGGGTGAGGATCAGCCACTTCAGAATCACATCCTATCGTATGATCAGCTTTATGAATTTAGTACGCTGCTTTATCAGGTAGGGGCCGATGGCTTAATACAGGCACGCCTCTCCAATCCAATTGATGCTTTGGGCAATGTCGCCAGCCTGGCGCAAAGAGCCAATCTGGCAGGTCGTTGGGTAGACTTCATGAGCAATCCGCATAGCGACTTACGCAAGGGCAAATTCGCTAATGTGCCGATCCATCCAATAAAATTCTGGTCCGTAGGTAATGAGCCAGATAGTCTTAAGGACCCAGACCACCCCGGAAAACCACTCACAGTTGCAGCGTATGTTAATGACTTTATTGCTTACTCAATTGCCATGCATCAGAATAATCCGACTATCCAGGTTTTTGGTCCAGAAATTAGTCAGTTCTATGGTGTTGGTGTAGGCCCAACAGACTCAATGGGAACACTTTGGATGGAGGGATTTTTAGAGGGTATATCCAAATACGAGAAGGCTCACCCCGAACTCAAATTTCACCTGCTGGATGGGGTATCATTTCATCGCTACCCGTTCACTGATGCTCGCACCTCTCCTTACCTGTTAATGAGCAGCCCTAACGAGTGGGACTACCTGCTCCCGACATTACGCCAACTCATTCGACAGACGATGGGGCGAGATTTGCCAGTCGCCATTACAGAGATCAATACGAATCCTAATTCCCAGGTACCGACACGTGGGCAGGCCGCACTCTGGTGGGCTGATACGCTTGGCTCATTAATGAACCAGCAAGCCGACTTCGTGGCCTTTTTCTCGGCAGAGGGTGTCGAGCCACCCTATCCGCTATTCACTGCTGATGCCTCGTACTCACAAACAGCCATGTATCGGGCGATGGAGGTATTCTCGCATTTGCAACATTATCTAATCCCTTTACAGATACAGCACGACCCTGTTAGCGTCTTTGCAACTCAGGATGAAGCGCACCAGGCTGTCAGCCTCTTATTCATTAATAAATCGGGTGCGAATCAATATGCGGAGGTAAGCCCTCAAGACCAGATTTTCGGTTTTAGCCCCTGGCACACCCAGGATATCAGTATCGCGGCCTATAGCATAGTACTGGTAACCTTGCACCGTGGTAGTGGTGCTGAAGCTGTTAGCTTCATTGTTCCACGTACCAATGACGGCCCCATTAATCTGTTGAAGCAAACGGTATGCGGCCACAAAACCGATGCACTTGGATACGATGTACCATGTTAACGACATTCTTAGGGGCACAAGATCCGGTAACTCGGTATGGGTACTACGCTTGTAGCTCCCTGTGTTGGAGCATTTCTTAAATTTTTCCATCTCTTTAAAAGATGGAGCCAAATCATTGCAAATTGAGGGAACTAGTGATTTTAACAGTAATTAGTCAATTCTTTTTAATACTCTATCTGCTTCTCATCATGTTTATGGTCTTTCAAGCAGTCTTCAATATACGCTTGCGCCTCTTTATCTGGGAGAAGCCGGAACATGCATGGTTCAATCACGCGCCGACAGTCTATCGTGATCCCTGTCTTGCATTTACTATTCTTTTGCCTGCTAAAAACGAAGAGGATGTCTACCGCGAGACTATCCAAAAGGTGTATGATCTCAACTATCCCAAAGAGCTGCTGCAAATCGTAGCCATCTGTCGCGAGGATGATCCGGGCACCATTTCTGAGGCTCAGGCCAAAATCGACGAACTTGGTGATCCAAACGTGCAACTACTTATTTATAATGATTATCCCATCAGCAAACCGCATGGATTGAATCTGGGGTTACAGGTAGCGCGTGGCGATGTTGTGACCATCTTCGATGCCGAGGATGAGCCACACCCCGATATTCTGAATATTATTAATACGAGTATGCTTGATGAGGACATAGATGTAGTTCAAAGCGGTGTACAACTTATGAACCACAATACGAAGTGGTTCTGTTTCCTGAACGTTCTTGAATATTACTTCTGGTTTAAATCGTCTATGCACTTCTTCGCGCGTATCGGTATTACTCCACTGGGGGGAAATACTGTGTTTGTGCGGCGTGAACTTATGGAACAATTAGGTGGCTGGGATGAAAACTGTCTGACTGAAGATGCGGATCTCGGTATTCGCCTCAGTCTCGCACATGCGCGTATGCGCATCATCTACGAAGATGAATACGTCACACGCGAGGAGACACCACATACCATTGAACAGTTCATTAGGCAGCGCACCCGCTGGAATCAAGGCTTCATACAGATCCTCTTCAAATGGGAATGGTTGAAACTGGAAAAGCTTTCCCAGCGATTGCTAGCGTTCTATGTACTCATTCTACCAGAAGTACAGGCATTATTTGCCATCATGGTACCCATTGCAATTTATATGTTCATTTTCGTAAAGTTCCCACTCTGGCTTGCTATGCTCACTTCTTTACCGCTCTACTGTTTTGTTCTGGCTGTCTTTTTAGACCTGGCAGGGTTGCACGAGTTCTTGAAAGCGCATAATCGCAAGTGGAGGTGGCGTGAATCGTTGATCTTGGTGCTGGCCTTTTTTCCCTACCAATGGATATTGAGCATCGGCGCTCTACGAGCAGTTTATCGTTCGATAAAAGGCGCATCAAATTGGGAGAAGACTGCGCATATCGGGCAGCATCGCAGCAGAGCAACTGCTTGAATGGGAGTGTAGCTACTTTATGGATCAGCAATCGCAGAGTCCTGTAGCCGGGCCGCAAGGAGAATCTGCGGCGAATCTACAACGATTACCGTCATCGATTCGACGTAAAGTTGTGGGGAAATCGCCAGGAAATCTTCCTGTCGGACTTGCAGGCAATGTCCAACCGGGCAACAATGTCGAATCAAAGCGTAATTATTTCCAGCCTCATATAGCCTCTCCTCCTGCTCTCAATATTGGCGCTGGGTCATCACACAAATCGGCTCCATTTATCCAGTCCATTATGCCTGCACCAGAGCGTGAGGTACAGCCTGCCGGAACAAATGGCTCGAACAATCCAAACGAGCAAAAGGCTAATGCGGGCGGTACCCTTACAAGGCAAGCCTCTCTCAGGCGGGATGTCTCCCTACAAATCACAAACAGGCACGGAGCTGCTCAGCAGGAAATTGAGAATGGCAATGTCATTCTATATCGCCGTCCAAATTTCTTCTTACGCACAGCATATCGTCCCGGGCTAAGACAGAATCCGTTGCGCAAACCAACCGGCAATACCACAGTCATGCCAAAAGTAATGCCTCATCAAGAGACACGTATCGCGGACAGCAATACTCATCTGATGCCGAGTGTTACGTTGAACACTACCAAACAGACAAGGGCTATACCTTTACCTGCGTGGTTGGAGGCAATAACAGTCGTTTTGAGCCTTGTCGGCACATTTGTCGCTCATGCCTATAACATGTTCAACTTCCCACGCTATGAATTGGATGAAGGTACCTACATGTCGAATGCGTGGGCAATTACGCAGGGGCTTATTTCACCTTACCCTTATGGTTATGGACACCCGCCACTGGCCTGGATGCAAATTGCTGCCTGGATGCAACTTAGCGGCGGACCCTTTACCTTTGGCAATGCGCTTAATAGTGGACGTGTCTTCATGCTCCTTTATGCAGTGGGGAGTGCGTTACTCGTCTACCTGATTGTGCGCCGTTGGAGTGGAAGCCGTAGTGCTGCCTTGTTAGCGTTGGTGATCTTCTCACTCTCACCACTCAGCATCACATATCAACGCCAGATATTCTTAGATAATGTTGCTACATTCTGGTTATTGCTCTCGCTCTATCTGCTCGCCGTAAGCAATAGTCGGCTGCTCTATCTTGTTTTAGCAGGAATTTCATTTGGCATCTCCATCCTCTCAAAAGAGGTATATATCATCGTTTTTCCTACGATGATATATGCTGCCTGGTTGCATACCACCAGGTTCCAGCGCAAATTTACGCTCGTGCCATTCATCTATATAGTGATTGCCGTTTGTTCAGGTTTCGTGTTGATGGCAGTATTAAAGGATGAGTTATTTCCATATACGTGGCACCTACCCTGGGATACGCATCCTCATTTGAGCATGCTGGATACCTTTGTTGGACAGGCCCAACGAGGCCAGACCGGCGGCAGTTTCAATTTTAGTTGGGACACCTGGCTTGAAAATGATACATTTTTCATCGTTTGCAGTGTGGCCGCTCCACTCTTTAATCTGATCTATGGCTTATGGAGCCGCAGGCGTTTGTTACTATATTTGCTGCTCTCGTTGCCTCCCTTTAGATTCTTTAGTCAGGAGGCACGCCACAAATTAAGATCGCGAGATGCTACTCGAGTAGTAGACAGACATCTGCTGATCTCGCTGCTCGCGATCTCTTTCTGGCTATTACTGGTGCGTGGTGGACAGGTGCTCTCGTTCTATATCATTCCACTTATTCCTCTGGTTGCTATAAACTTTGCGATAGCCTTCAATACTATTCTGGGCTGGCCAGGTAAACTAGTGCGTTTTGATGTTGTGCGTGCTATTCTGCTCGTAATCGTGATAGTAGCCGTTATTCCCTACGACTTGAAGGAGACGGGGTTCCGTTTCTACCAGCACCCCACCTCAGCGCAACAACAAGCGCTGGTATGGATACGCGCACATGTGCCGCACAATTCATTCATTGTTATTAACAGTTACCTATACCTGGATTTACGTGTACCCGGTGGTCAGGGTATCGGAGATGCAGCGCCGTTTCCTCACGCGGAAGTCTATTGGAACGTAGCCTATGATCCAGAGCTGCATCAGCAGGCCCTGGATAACAACTCAGATCGCATCGACTACATTGTGGCCGACTCCGAGATGCTACATGATATCGAAACCTACGGCGGCCAGATGGATATCATTAAGCAAGCGTACAAGAACTCAGTACAACGCGCAGAATTCCGTGCGGACGACCATAATCTGCAAATTGTGGTAGGTGTTTACCAGGTAATTCATAACAATTCACCGTCCAATGTCTACTCTGTCCCAATGTCCGGCACTGGTTGATTATTAATAGCTAATCTGTCGGGTAGGGGTACGAGGAAAAGGGATGGGAGGAAGCTTCCGCTTATCAATTTAATACAACATATGCATATTAGATAAGGAACCTATATACATGCTAGCAACGAGACCAGATACCGACACAATAGCGATTACACGCACTTTCGATGGCATTGAAGAGGCGGCTCATCGCATCATCGAACAAATTGGCGGCATGGACTCAGTCATGCGTGGAGCGAAAATAGCGATATTGAAACCCAACTTTGTGGCTGGTCGAAGCGCCGAGACAGGCTCAACTACCAGTTTTGCCCTTCTCAAAGCAGTTGCAGAAGAAGTTCGAGCCTGTGACGCAGAGCCGGTCCTCTGCGAAACGCCAGGGACAGAGTTTGA
>WNFY01002219.1_pt1 | contig 18507 bp, 16 predicted proteins | sample 5400091 | NCBI WGS metagenome assembly WNFY01 (sample SAMN13153364, study PRJNA577476) | soil metagenome | isolation source: 60 cm soil or saprolite under grassland replicate 1 | place: USA:California | collected 2016-06-15
GCAGGACCGGCGGGCCGAGCTGGCCGCCGCCGCACGCGCGGCCGAGGTGGCTCCCGCGCTGGCCGAGGCCGACCGGACCAGCCGGGCTCTCGCCCAGGCCCGGGTGCGCGAGGAGCAGGCCCGGCTGCGGGCCGCCGCGGCACCCGCCGCAGCCGCGGCACCCGGCCCAGCTGCGGCACCTGGTGCCAGCGCGGCCGAGCTGAGGGCGGCCGGCCAGGAGCACGTCACGCGGCTCGGCCGGCTGGAGGCGCTGCGGTCGGTGTCCCGGCAGGCGGATGACGAGGACCAGGCCGCCGAGGCCGCCCGGGCCAGCGCTGCCGCGCTGGCCGCCCGGGTCGACGCCGCCACCGCCGAGCTCGCTGACGGCCAACGGCAGCGCCCCGGCCTGAGTCTCGAACGCGATCGGGCGGCCGAGGCAGGCCAGCGGCTCCCCGCCGTCCAGGCCGAAGCCGACCGGTACGCCCGCGCCGCGGACGACGCCAGCGCGCTGGTCAGAGCCCAGGCCGACCGGAGCCGCCAGGAGCGCGCCTACGTCGACGCGAAGCTTGAGGCGGCCGAGCTCGTCTCCGCGGCGACCAGGCTACGCGAGGCGCGTATCGACGGCATGCGCGCCGAGCTCGCAGCGACCCTGGTCGATGGCGCACCATGCCCGGTCTGCGGTTCGCTCGAGCATCCGGAGCTGTGCGAGCTCCGCGGCGAGCGGGTTACTCGCGAGCAGGAAGACGCAGCCGATACCGAGGCGCTGGTGGCCTCGGAGAAGTCCGAGATGATCGGGGCGAGGCTGGGCGCTGCCGACGAGCGCGTCACGGCCCTGTCGGCCCGGCTCGAGCAGGCTGGCTTCACCGCCGCCGTGGACCAGGCCGAAGCGAACCGGCTGGACCGGGCCGCGCGTGATCTGGCGGCTCAGGCCGGGTCGCTGGCTAGCGTCGCGGGAAAGCTCGCCGACCTTCAGGTCGCGCTCGAAGCCCTGGACCAGGCCATCGCCGACACCGGGAAACACCTCGCCGAGCTGACCGAACAGCGCGAAGCCGGCCTGCGCCAGGCCGCAGGGGCCGATCTGCGCGCCGGCCGGCATCGTGAGTCGCTGCTGGCCCAGCTCGGCGGCCAGCCCGACCTGGACACCGCGCTGACCGCGGCGCGCCAGGCCGCCGACGCGCTCACCGCCGCCGCCGACGCGGCCGACGCCACCATGCGCGCGCAGGACGACACAAGGCGCGCCGGGGACCTGGCCGGGCAGGCCGCGGCCGAGGCCGGCTTCGCCGACCTGGAGGCGGCCCGCCGCGCCCAGCGGGACGCTCCCTGGCGGGCAGCAGCCGACCAGGCCATCCGCGAGCACGAGGCCTCGTCCCGTGCCGTCGCCGAGCTGCTCGCCGACCCCGACCTGGATGTAGCGCTCGACCCGCCCGCCGACCTGGACGGCGCCCGGGCGGGGGTTGGCGAGGCGCGCCAGGCCCACGACGACGCGGTGGCCGCCTACGACCGGGCCAAGCACCGGGCCGAACAGCTCGCTGACCTCGCCCCGCGGCTCGCCGCGCGGCTGGACGAGCTGAAGCCGCTGGCCGACCGGGCCACCGAGGCCAGGCGGCTCGCCGACCTGGCGGCCGGCCTGGGCGCGAACACGCTGCGCATGACCCTGTCCTCCTTCGTTCTCGCCGCCCGCCTGGAGGAGGTGGCGGCCGCGGCCAGCGAGCGGCTGCTCAAGATGACGTCGGGCCGCTACTCGCTGGTCCACACCGACGCCCGCCGCGGGGCGGGCCGGTCGGGTCTCGGCCTGCTCGCTTGCGACGGCTGGACCGGCGTGGACCGCGAGACCAGCACGCTGTCCGGCGGCGAGACGTTCCTGGCCAGCCTGGCCCTCGCGCTCGGCCTGGCCGACGTCGTCACCGGCGAGGCGGGCGGCACCAGGATCGAGGCGCTGTTCGTCGACGAGGGCTTCGGCAGCCTGGACGAGGACACCCTGGAAGAGGTGATGACCGTGCTCGACGGCCTGCGCGAGGGCGGCCGCATGGTCGGCATCGTCAGCCACGTCGCCGAGCTCAGGCAGCGCATCCCCGCCCAGGTCCGGGTGCACAAGGGCCAGGCCGGCAGCCACCTGACGGTCCGAACCCAGGTCAGCTAGTTGGACTGGGCCCGCGGGCCCGGCGCACCATGGGGGAGTGCGTCTTTTTTCCTGGTGGGGCGGCCTGAGCCGGCGGCGGCGGATGCTCGTCGCGGTCGTGGCCCTGGTCGTGGTGGCCGGCGCGGTCGCGGGCACGTTGCGCGCGCCGGCCGGCCACCCTGACCAGCCGGCCGTCCCGGCCGCGGACGACGGCCGCCCAGGTGACGTCCTCCTGGTCCCGGGCTACGGCGGCAGCACCACCGCGCTCGACGAACTGGCGGGGCGGATCGCGGCGGCCGGCGGATCAGGGTTCCACGCTACCGTGATCAGGCTGGCCGGCGACGGGACCGGTGACCTGCAAGTCCAGGCGAACGTGCTGAACGGGTACGTGAACCGGGCGCTGGCCAGCGGCTCGGGCCCGGTGACGGTGATCGGCTACTCGGCCGGGGGCGTGGTGGCCTGGCTATGGGACGTCGAGTACAACGGCGTGGCCAAGGCCCGCCGGATCATCACGCTGGGCTCCCCGCTGCACGGGGCCGACCTAGCCGCCGTCGGCGCGGCCGACGCGCCGGACGCCTGCCCGCAGGCGTGCGAGCAACTCGTGCCCGGCAGCTCCATGCTGCACCGGCTGCAGGGCACCGGCTCGGCCACCCGGCCGCCGTGGCTGTCGCTGTGGACCACCGACGATCAGGTGGTCCAGCCGCCCGATTCGGCCCGGCTGCCCGGCGCGGTGAACGTCCCGCTGCAGTCGGTCTGCCCGGGCGTATCCATCGGGCACGGCCAGCTGCCCACCGCCCCGCTCGTCGTCGGAATCGTGCTACGTACCCTGCATAGCGCCGCGCTCAGCCCGCCCCGCGCGTCCGATTGCCGTTCGCTTCAGGCCCTGGGCGGTTAAGGGTCACGCGGATAGCTCACTTGCCTATTCGTTCGGTTGTTCACGCCCGGGCGACTAGAGCGCAGCCTAATTTGGTGGGTAACTTCTGTCACTCCGGCACCGCCCAGCACATGGCCAGCTTGAATTGGCCCTGGGCGCTAGCCTCGGGTTCGACCCCTAATGTTGGTCACGCGGTGATGTCCTTGGTGGAGAAGTTCGCCCACGCGGCGGCCAGGAACACCACGACGTAGAGCGCCTGGATCCCGAACCCGCGCTGGATATCCCGCCAGAAGACGGGCTGCCGGAAGAAGTCGATCCAGGCCAGCCAGTACCGGGTCGGCAGGTAGGGCTGGACGACGGTGGCCGCGTTGAGCGTGACCAGCACCTCGCTGGCCACCAGCGCGGCTAGCGCGCCGAGCGCCGAGCCGAGGGCCGAGTCGGTGATCGTAGACAGGAACAGCGCGATCGCGGCCACGCCGAGCATCGACACGGTGATGAAGGCGATCGCTCCCGCGGTCCGTTCGGTCAGCTGGAGCAGGCTGAGCGGCGCGCCGGACAGCGACGTGACGGCCGCGCCCGCCGCCTGCCCCGCCGTCGGGGCCTGCCCGGCCAGCCCCGGCGCCGACCCGCCGGGAACCCCCGGCGCCTGCCCGACGGCCGCGGCCTCGGACGGGCCGAGCAGGAAGACCCCGGTGGCGTAGGCCGTGAACGTCACCGCCAGCACCACCAGCAGCACGTACACGATGACCGAGACGAGCTTGGCGACCAGCAGCCTGGTCCGGCCGACCGGGCGGACCAGCAGGTAGCGCAGCGTGCCCCCGGTGGCCTCGCCCGCGATCGAGTCACCCGCCACGACCGCCACCGCGACCGGCAGGAACACCGGCAGCACGAGCGCCAGCGCGGCCGCCGGGTAGAGCGCCCCGTCCTGCAGCACGGCGGACAGGAACGCGCTGCCCTGGCCCGGCGGCGGGACCAGGTGGGTGATCGTGATGAAGACCGCCACCATGAACGGCAGCGCGCAGGTCAGCACGACGCTGATCCAGGTGCGCGGCCGGCGCAGCAGCTTGACCAGCTCAACCGTGATCACGAGATCTGGTCCGATCCCGCGCCGGTCACCGAGAGCACGATGTCCTCCAGCGTGCGCTGCTGCGGGCCGATCGAGCTGACCCGCAGCCCGGCGCCGACCAGCCTGGTGTTGAGCGCGGCGGCGTCGGCGTAGCGGACCAGCAGCCGCTGCCCGTCCCGGTGCTCCACCTGCCCGTCGAGCAGCGCGGCCACCTGGTCGGCGTCCGGGGTGTCCAGGACGATCCGCCCCGTCGGCGCGCGCAGCGCCGCCAGGTCCTCCTGCAGGACCAGTCGTCCGGAGTCCAGGACCCCGACCCTGGTGCACACCTGCTCGACCTCGGCCAGCAGGTGACTGGACAGGAATACGGTCACCCCGGCGTCGTTCAGCCCGAGGAGCAGTTCCCGCAGGTCCCTGATCCCGCGGGGATCCAGGCCGTTGCCCGGCTCGTCCAGGATAAGCAGCCGAGGCCGGCGGATCAGCGCGGCGGCCAGGCCGAGGCGCTGCCGCATGCCCAGCGAGTAGGCCTTGACCGGCCGGCGGCCGACTCCGGCCAAGCCGACCTGCTCCAGCGCCTCGCCGACCCGCTGGCGCCGGGTGCGCCGGGCCTTACCCATGAACCCGCCGCCCGGGACCCTGGGACCCGCCGCGTCCAGCAGCGTCAGGTTGGCCCGGCCGGACAGGTGCGGATAGGCGGCGGGCTCCTCGACCAGCGCTCCTATCTGTGGCAGCACCTCGCGGGCGTGGCGGGGCATTCGCCGGCCCAGTACCTCGATCTCGCCGCTGGTCGCGTAGACCAGGCCGAGCAGCATGCGGACCAGCGTGGTCTTGCCCGACCCGTTCGGCCCGAGCAGGCCGTACCGGTCACCCTCGCGCACGTCGAGGTCGACCGAACGTACCGCGGTGACGGCTCCGTAGCGCTTGATCAGCGCCCGGGTAACGATCACGACAGGGTCACCAGTTCGGTCAGCTCGGTCGCGGCCTGCTCGAGCAGTTGCGTGCTCACCGTCCCGGCGAGCAGGAAGGTGACGAAGAAGCCGGGCGGCCTGACGATGACCGCGTTGAGCAGCGGTGCGCTGATCTCAGCGGCGGCGCCGCCGGCAATGACCAGCGGCGTGCCGCCGGCCGTGACCGCGTCCGGGATCAGGTGCCGGCCGGCCGAGTCGCGGACGCCGAGCACGGCGAACGTCGTCAGGCCCCCGCCGTAAGCCCCGATCGTCTCGAACCCGGGCTGCACCGGGAGCCGGATGCGCCCGGCCAGCTCGGCGGGCAGCGCCACCAGCCCCAGGTTGCTCAGAGCCCCGGCCAGATTCCCGGGATTCGCTACGGTGAACCCGGTACCCGGGGCCCGGTCCGGCGTCAGCACCCGCTGATCCGGATGCCACGGGCTGACCTGGAAGAACAGGCTTTGCAGGGCCGGGTGGCCCGAACCGCGGCCGAACACCTCGACCATCAGCGGCAGCCCGCTGGACGGGTCGGCCCAGATGTCCACCCGCCCGACGGTGGACGCCGGATCGGCCGGCGTCATCCGCAGCCCGGCCGCGCTTCGGCCCGCGACCCGCACCGGCGCGATCACGCTGAACCTGGCCCGCCGGCCCCCCTCCGACAGCAGGCGCTGGGCCAGCGCCGGCGGTACCAGGTCGGCCGCGCGCGGCAGCCGGTACACCTGCGGTCCGAGGACCTCGGTGAGCAGCTGGCCGCCGGAATTCCAGATGAAGGAGCGGTAGCCGCCGAGCTGGTACGTGTCCCGCTCGCCGGCGTCGGAGAGCACGTCGACCCGCCACCGGCCCGGCGTCGCCTGCCAGACCCGCATCTTCGTCACGCCGTTGAGCAGTGAGGTCAGCCCGGTCAGGCCGGATACCGGCGGCAGCCCGAACGTCGCGTTGCTCTCCGCGTACCCCGCGTAGGACTCGTCCGCCGAGGCCAGGATGCGCGCCCGGAGCTGGCTAGCGGTCAGCTGCGGCACGCTCACCGGCAGCGCGCTGGCGATCACCGGCAGCCCGCAGAGCAGGGCCACGCCGGCGGCTACCACCGCCCACCGGCGCACGCTCCGGATCGTCACCAAAATCCTCGCAAGTCGGTTACTGGTGGGACAAGACGGTCATATGATCCATTTCACCCAGATATCCAATAACGGTACGATAACCGCGGGCTCCTCCAGGCGCGTCGCTCCGCCACAAAAGCGGTTCGCGCCTCTCGTCAGGAGACCTTCTCCGGTCTAGGATCGGAAACTGTCAGTAACGGCTAGAGAAACCCTGACAAGAAGGCTGTGGCGGGACGGCCCGGTGGGTCAGAGGTGGCGAACTGGTAAGGATCGTCATGACAAGAGAGTCCGGTGTCCGGCGGATCATCGTCGGCGTGGATGGCTCCGCGGAATCCGTGGCGGCGCTCAGGTGGGCGTGCCGGGAAGCGAGCCTGCGCGCCGCGGAGGTCCTCGCCGTACTGGCCCTGGAGTCCGCGTGTCATCAGGTCGCGAGTTATGCCGTCCCAGCGCCGAGACAGGCAGGCGGCAGCTGGGGAGCAGCCCGTGACGTGCTAAGACGCTCGGTTAGCGAGGCGCTCGGCCTGTTCCCTGGGGTGAGCGTGCGCACCGAGATCGCCGAGGGGCTGGCCGCCCGCGTGCTGCTCGACCAGGCGGCGGACGCGGACATGCTCGTCCTCGGCCGCAACTCGAACGGCCCCGATCCGTACCGGGCCGCGGGCCCGGTGATCCGGGTCTGCCTGCGCGCCGCCCGGTGCCCGGTGGTCATCATCGGCGCGGTCGACGCGGTCGCTCCCGATCCCGCGGATCACGTACCCGAGTCGTGGCAGCGGGCCCTGGAAGGCTCCGGCGCGGCCCGGTAATCCGTAACGGAGAGTAACCGCAATCGACCACTGCGGGGGTACGAGTCGCTGGGTGCTGGCCGGCTGATGCCGCGCCAGTGAGACAATCGTTCGCGTGCCGTCCCTGGTAGAGGTGTCCCCGCCGGTCAGCGCCGCGCTGCGGTCCGGCGCACCGGTCGTCGCGCTCGAGTCCACGATCATCTCGCACGGCCTGCCGCGGCCCGGCAACCTGGACGCCGCCCGGGAGTTCGAGGCCATCCTGGTCGGCCAGGGCGTGACCGCGGCCACGATCGCGCTCATCGACGGCGTGCCGAGGGTCGGCCTGACCCCGGACGAGCTCGAGCGCATTGCCACCGACGAGTCCGTGGTCAAGGTCAGCAGCCGCGACATCGCCATCGCGGTGGCCAGGAAGGTGACCGGCGGCACCACCGTGGCGGCCACGTCGGTGCTGGCCGCCCGGGCCGGCATCCGGGTGTTCGCGACCGGCGGCCTCGGCGGCGTGCACCGCGGCGCCAGCGAGACCTTCGACGAGTCGGCCGACCTGACCGTGCTGTCCAGGACGCCGATCACGGTGGTCTCGGCCGGGGTGAAATCCATCCTGGACATCCCGGCCACGCTGGAGCGGCTGGAGACCCTCGGCGTGGCCGTCGTCGGCTACCGCACCTCCCGCTTCCCCGCCTTCTGGCTCTCGGATTCCGGCTGTGACCTGGACTGGCGCGCCGACAGCCCGGCGGAGATCGCCGACATCATGGCGGCCAGGGAAGCGTTCGGCGAGCAGGCCGCGCTGCTCGTGGCCAACCCGCTGCCGCCCGGCAAGCAACTCGACCCCCAGCTGCTCGACGACGCGCTGGCCGGCGCGCTGGCGGCCGCGGCCGCCCAGGGCGTCCGCGGGAAGGCGGTCAGCCCTTTCCTGCTGGAGGAGATCCAGCGGGTCACCGGCGGCGTCAGCGTCGGGGTCAACCTCGACATCGCCCGGGGCAACGTCGATCTCGCCGCGAGGATCTCACGGTCTTGGTCCGAACGGGCCGAGGCGCGTGCCCCCTCGTAGCCCCGCCCGCTCCCGCTCGGGCAGCCCCGCCACCCCCCGCGCCCGCATCCTGGTCTGCGGGGACGTGATCAACGACGTGCTGGTCAAGCCGCTCGACGGCGTTATACCGGACAGCGACACCCGGGCCACGATCTCGGCCCGGCCGGGCGGCCCCGCGGCCAACCAGGCCGCCTGGATGGCTCACCTCGGCGCCGACGTGGCCTTCGCCGGCCGGGTCGGCGCCCGCGACGCGGCCTACCACCGGCGGGAACTGGCCCGCGCGGGCGTCCGCGCGCGCCTGGCCGCCGACCGGGAGGCCGAGACCGGCTCGATCGTGATCATGGTGGAACCGGACGGCGAGCGGACCATGTTCACCGACCGGGGCGCCAACCTGCGGCTTCGCCGCGCCGACGTGCCGGCCCGGTTGCTCGACGGCGCGGCGGCGCTACACCTGACGGGGTACACGTTCTGCGAGCCGCCGCTGCTCGACGTGGCCCTCTGGCTGCTCGGCCAGGCCCGGGCCCGGGGGCTCGCCGTGACCATCGACCCGGGTTCGGCCGCCTTCCTGGCCCGGATGGGGCCGACCGCGTTCCTGCGCTGGACCGAAGGCGCCGCGGTCTGCTTCCCCAATCGTGACGAGGCCGCCGTGCTCACCGGCGAGGCCGAGCCGGTCGCCATGGCAGCCCGCCTGACCAGGCATTACGGCGTCGTGGTGGTCAAGCTTGGCGGCGCCGGCTGCGTGCTGGCGGTGCCCGGCGAGGCGCCGGTCCCGATCGCCGCCTACCCCGCGCGGGCCACCGACACCACCGGCGCCGGCGACGCCTTCTGCGGCGCCTTCATGAGCCGCTGGCTGGCCGCCCCCGCCGCGGATCTCACCACCGCCGCGGATCTCACCACCGCCGCGGATCTCACCACCGCCGCGGAGTTCGCCGTCCAGGTCGCCGCCACCGTCGTCACCCGCTTCGGCGCGCGTCCTGTGTGACGGTAACTCAACCCGGCAGCCCCATCAGTTTCCGTTCTCGCGCCCTGGGGCTCAGCTTTCCGTGCTCGATGTCGTTAGCGGCTTCCCCTCCCGGCCCCGGCGGTGTTATCTAGGCATTACGTCAAGCCACGAGGAAGGAGCGCTGTCGTGACCGGCATACGTCGGGTCATCGTCGGCGCGAGCGGCTCACCGGCCAGCCTCCGGGCACTGCGCTACGCGGAGGACCTGGCCCGCGCCAATGATGCCCTCCTGATTCCCGTACTAGCGTGGATACCGCCCGGCGGTGATCTCGCCGACCGGCGGGCGCCCTGCGGTTACCTTCGTCGCGTCTGGGCCGAGGACGCCGACCACCAACTCCGGGAGACGCTCAGCGTGGTCTTCGGCGAGTTCCCGGCCGATTGCCCTTCGGTCCGGCCGCTCGTGCGGCGGGGCGAGGCCGGCCTGGTCCTGGTCAACACCGCCTGTAATCCCAGTGACCTGCTTGTCGTTGGTGTCGCCCGCCGGAGCGCCCTGACCAGGGTGATCTCCGGGAGGGTGTGCCACTACTGCGTGACTCACGCGCGCTGCCCGGTTCTGACCGTTCCGCCTCCTGACTTCGCCCGGGAGCTAGGACGCGGCCTGCACACGTGGATGTTCTGGCACCGACCTCTCACCCCGGACCAGGTCCTGCAGGACCGGGGCAGCTGACAAACGCCGCGCCCGCAGAGCACGGCCGCCACCAGGCTCCGGCCCACTCCTGACCTGCAGGGCAGCTATGGCGCGCCGTCGGCCTTGGTGGCAAGCTATCAATGTAACAAGGGCACGTGTCGCCGCCTGTCGAGCCTTGCATTTCGTGCCGCGTGAAGGCGGAGCCGGGCCAGGTTGAGCACACCCCCAGCGGGTGTTCATGGGAGGTGTTCCATGGCCGCAGACATGACCGGCGACCAGGCCACGATCTCCGAACGGGACATGATCTCCGAGAAGGTGGCTCCCACCCTGGTCGCCAGGGTGCTGAACTCCTTCGACCTCGTGGTCATCTTCGTAGCCATCATCCTGTTCATACCGAACGCATCAACTGTGCAGTTTGCCGGGTCCGCGGCATTCGTGTTCTGGGGCCTCGGGTTCCTGACGTTCCTCATCCCGGGGGCCTTTGTCACCGCGCAGCTCGGGCGCATGTTCCCTAACGAGGGCTCGCTGTACGTGTGGACCCAAAAGGCTCTGGGCTCGTTCTGGGGATTCTTCGCCGGGTTCGTCGCGTGGTGGCCGGGTGTCCTGGTCATGATCCTGTCAGGCACACTTGTCGTCTCGCTCGCCCAGTCGATTAATTCCAGCTTGTTCACCAAGCCATGGCAGCAGGGGCTCATCGTGCTAGCCGTGCTGTGGTTCTCATGCCTTCTCGGGACGCTGCGCTTCCGGCTGACTCAGAACTATGTGAATGTACAATTCGGGTTGTACTCCTTCTGCCTTATCCTGATCGGCATCTCCGGCTTCGTCTGGCTGGCCAATGGACACCACGCTGCCAACTCCTTTGCCTTCCATGCTTCTTCCTTGTCCGGATGGGGCCAATGGACTTTCTTCTCGACCGTGGTTCTCGCTCTCCTGGGCATCGAGGTGCCGATGAACATGGGCGTCGAGATCAAAAGCGAGCGGTCCATCAAAAAATACTTGTTCTGGGGCTGCCTGGTCGTGATGGTCGCCTACCTGTGGGCCACCTGGTCCAACATGGTGGTCGTCCCGGTCGCTCAGAACAACGCCACCTACGGCATAGTCCAGACCGTGCAAATCGCGATCAGTCACACGCTGGGCTCGGTGGTGGGCTTCATTCTCGTGCTCATCTTCATATCCGACACGGTCGTGTATAACTACTCGTTCGCGCGCCTGATGTTCGTGTCGGGCCTGGAGCGGCGCCTTCCTCACCAGTTCGGCCGGGTGAACCGGAACAAGGTTCCCGCCAACGCCGTTATCGCCCAGACCGTGATCGCCTCGATCGCGACCGCGGTCATCTATTTCCCGGACCAGACAGCCACCTCGAACTACGCCACCAAGGTCTACCTGGTCCTGCTCGCCGCAATAACGGTGGTGTGGTGCACGTCCATGGTGCTGCTCTTCGCCGACGTGTTCTTGGTCAGGCGTTCGTTCCCCGAGAAATTCAGGGAAGTCCAGCGCACTCCGTGGGCCGTACTGGCCCTGTGCGGGGTCCTGGGTGTTGCCGCTGACGCGGCAGCCGTCGTGCTGCTGTTCTGGGCACCCTGGGCACCTATCTTCACCAGGTCCGGATGGGACCTGGCCGTCGGGACGATCACGGTGGTGTCGATTGCCATCGGGCTGGGCATCTACCTCGTCTCGGAACGAGGCCGCGGGGCGCGCCTGCGCCGGGTGGCATCCCCGGCGGGGACCGGGCTGTCATAAGCCGGTCGCCTCGCTGAGAGGAAACTCCGAGGGTGCTCAGCCCCGGCGCCGCGCAGCCGCGCAGGGATTTGCTCGGGTAAATCTGATCTGCCCTCTTGACGGGGCCGTCTCGGCCGCCTTACGTTTCGTGAAACGTCGTTCGACGATGCCGAACACGTTTCGAGTAAGTCCCCATCTCGCCGAGGGAGGTGAGACGCCCCGGCCGCGGCCGAGGGCGAACCGCATGGCAGCTCCACCCACCACTACGCAAAAGCTCCTGGCCGAGGCGCTCGGCACCGCGTTCCTCGTGTTCGTGGGCGCCGGCTCGGCCGCCGCCACCGGCGTGATCGCGGCCGGGACCAAGGTCGCCTTCTCGATGGCCCAGCTCGGGATGATCTCGTTCGCGTTCATGCTGGTCATCGTCGGCGCCGTGTACGCGATCGGGCACATCTCGGGCGGTCACATCAACCCGGCGGTCACGCTGGCCCTGGCCGTCTCGGGCAAGTTCCCGTGGCGCGAGGTGCCCGGCTACGTCGCGGCCCAGCTGGCCGGCGCGATCGTCGGCGCGGTCGCGATCTTCCTCACCCTGGGCCGGGCCGCCACGGTCGCCGCGGGCGGCGGGGTGACCAGCTACAACGCCGCGTCGATGGGATTTGGCCGGGCGTCGCTGATCGAGGCCATCGGCACGTTCATGCTGGTCTTCGTGATCTTCGGGGTGATCGACCACCGGGCCGTGCCGGGCTGGGCGCCGATGGCCATCGGCTCGGTCGTGTTCGCGATCATCATCATCCTGGGCCCGGCCACCGGCGCGGCCATCAACCCCGCGCGTTACCTGGGCACCGTGTTCATGCAGGGCGGATTCGGCGGCACCGTCTCCTGGGCGCAGGTGCCCGCGTACGTCATCGGCGAGATCGTCGGCGGCGTGCTCGGCGGCCTCGCCTACGTCTTCATCGGCCGGGTGCGCGCCGACGCCGCCATGACCAGCCTCGCGCCCGATGCCGATCCCGTACCCGAGAAGGCCCGGACCTGAAAGCCATGGGAGCAACGTCATGAAGAAGCTCATCAACAGCCCCGAGACGGTCGTCACCGAGGCCCTCGAAGGCGTCGCCGCAGCCCACCCGGCGCTGTTTGTGGACGTGGAGAACAAGGTGATCACCCGGGCCGGAGGGCCCACGCCGGGCAAGGTCGGCCTGGTCTCTGGCGGCGGTTCCGGCCACGAGCCGCTGCACGGCGGCTTCGTCGGCTACGGGATGCTGGACGCCGCCTGCCCGGGCGAGGTCTTCACCTCGCCGGTGCCCGACCAGATGCTCGTCGCGACCCAGGCCGTGAACGGGGGCGCGGGCGTCCTGCACGTTGTGAAGAACTACACGGGCGACGTGCTGAACTTCCAGATGGCCGCCGAGATGGCCGGGGACGAGGGCATCGAGGTCGTCCCGGTCGTGATCAACGACGACGTCGCGGTGGAGGACTCCCTGTACACCGCGGGCCGCCGCGGCACCGGGGCCACCGTGTTCGTGGAGAAGATCGCCGGGGCCCTGGCCGAACAGGGCGCCGACCTGGGCGCCGTGGCCGCGGTGGCGCGCGAGGTGAACGAGCGGAGCCGGTCCTTCGGCGTGGCGCTCAGCTCGTGCGCGGTGCCCGCGGCGGGCAAGCCGACCTTCGAGCTCGGCGAGGCCGAGGCGGAACTGGGCATCGGCATCCACGGCGAGCCCGGCCGGACCCGGGCCGCCCTTACGCCCTCCCGTGAGCTGGCCGCGGTGGCGCTGGACGCCATCCGCGCCGACATGCCCGTCGGCGGTGACCTGCTGGTGATGGTCAACGGCATGGGCGGCACGCCGCTGATCGAGCTCTACCTCGTCTTCAACGAGGTGCGGAAGTACCTGGACGCCCACGGCGGGAACGTGGCGCGGAACCTGGTGGGCAACTACATCACCAGCCTGGAGATGCAGGGCTTCTCGGTGACGGTCTGCCAGCTCACCGACACGCTCACCCGGCTCTGGGACGCGCCAGTGGACACGCCGGCCCTGCGGTGGGGACGCTAGGCTCAGCGATTCCCATTGTCAATAAGGGAGCCATCATGGACGCTGAGGTCTTCCGGGCCTGGATCGTGTCGGCCGCCGGGGTCATCGAGGCCAACCGCGATCACCTGACCCAGCTGGACGCGGCGATCGGCGACGCCGATCATGGCATCAACCTGTCCCGGGGCTTCACCGCCGTGCTCGGCGCCCTGGACGCCGCGGAGGCTAAAGCCGCGACGCCCGGGGCCATCCTGACCCTGACGGGTAACACCCTGATCTCCAAGGTCGGCGGCGCCTCAGGCCCGCTCTACGGCACGGCTTTCCGCCGGGCCGGAAAGGCGCTCGGAGGCGCCGCCGACGTCGACTTGGCCGGGCTGTCCGCCGCGCTCGATGCGGCCCTCGCGGGCGTCCAGCAGCTCGGCGCCGCCCGCGAGGGCGACAAGACCATGGTCGATGCGCTGGCGCCTGCGGCCAGGGCCTTCAGCAAGGCGATCGCGGCGGGGGCGCCGCCGGACGACGCCCTTTCCGTGCTCGTCGAGGCGGCCACGGCCGGCGCCGCCGCGACCGTACCCATGCAGGCGCTGAAGGGCCGCGCGAGCTACCTCGGCCCGCGCAGCGTCGGCCACGAGGATCCCGGCGCCGTCTCGACCGCGCTCATCCTCGGCGCCCTCGCCGGCGCCGCGCAGGCCGGACGATGACCACATCCAGCCGCTACCGGGGTCAGCCGGTGTCTGAGGGCACCGGCACCGGGGAGATCTACCTCGGCGACGCTCCCGGCGAAGCGGACCGGGGCCAGCCGGACCCGGGCGAGGACGACGTGCGGGCGGCGTTCGCCGCGGTCGCGCAGGAGCGGGCCGCGCTCGCCGGCCGGCTGCGCGAGCGCGGCCAGGATCTCGAGGCCGGCATCGTGGACATCGGCGCGCTGATCGCGGCGGACTCCGCCCTGGTCGGCCCGGCGGTCGACGCGGTGCGGGCCGGAGCCGACGGCATCGCCGCGGTCAGCGCGGCCGCCGAGGCTCAGGCCGCCGTGCTCGCCGCCCTGCCGGACCCCGACCTGGCCCAGCGGGCGGGCGACGTGCGCCAGGTGGCCGCGGCCGTGGTCGATCACCTGCGCGGGAACACCGCGCCCCCGCCCCCCGCGGGAACGTTCATCCTGGTCCGCCGCGAGGTCGACCCGGCCGACCTGATCCAGCTGGCCGATAGCGGGCTGGCCGGCGCGGTGTCAGTCGCCGGCGGGGCCAGCTCCCACGCCGCGATCATCGCGCGCGGCCTCGGGCTGCCCATGCTGGCGGGCGCCGACCCGCGGGTGCTGGCCGCGGCGGCAGGGCACCCGGCGATCCTGGACGCCGGCGCTGGGGAGCTGATCGTCGACCCGGACCCGCAGACCGAGCTCGACCTCGCCGCGGCGACCCGCGTAACGCCGGACCTCGTGGACCGTGCCCCGCAGAGAGTCACCACGGCCGACGGCGAGCCGGTCACGCTGCTGTGCAACGTCGCCTCGGCCGCGGAAACCCGGCTTGGCCTGTCCGGCGGCGCGGCCGGCGTGGGCCTGCTGCGCACCGAGATCCCCTTCACCGGCGCCTCGGGCTGGCCGTCGCAGGCCGATCACCTGGCCCGCCTGACGCCGGTCCTCGGCCTGCTCGCGGGCAGGCCGGCGGTCGTCCGGCTGCTCGACTTCTCCGGCGACAAGATCCCGCCCTTCCTGGCTGACCAAGAACCCGGCCTGGCCGCTCTGCTCGGCGCGCCGGAAGCGCTCAGGGACCAGCTCCGGGCGATCCTGCTCGCGGGCGCCGATACTCAGCTCGCCGTCCTGGTCCCGATGGTCAAGGACCTGGAGGAGGTGGCCCAGGTCCGCGCCGCGCTCGCCAAGGCCGCCGCCGAAGCCGGTATCGACCCGCCCGAGCTCGGCATCATGGTCGAGGTCGCCGCCACCGCCGCCGCGGCGGCGGACTTCGCCCCGGCGGCCGACTTCTTCTCCGTCGGCACCAACGACCTGGCCAGCGAGGTGCTCGGCGTGGACCGGGCCGGCCCGCAGACCCGTCCCGCGCTGGCCGCGGACCCCCGCGTGCTCGCGCTTATCCAGAAAGTGGTCCAGGCGGCCAGCGGAGCCGGGGTGAAGATATCCGTCTGCGGCGACGCGGCGGCCGACCCGCTGATCCTGCCGCTGCTCCTCGGCCTCGGCGTGCGGACGCTGAGCGTCGGCGCGGCGCGCGTGCCCCAGGTCGCGACCTGGATCGCCGCCACCGACACCCGGGCGGCCGCGCTCAAAGCCGCGGGGATCCTCGCGGCGGGCCAGGAAGAGGCGAACCGGTAATGGCCGCCCGGACCTGGAGATCATCAGCTCAAGGCGGAGAGCACCACGCCGCCGCGTCCCGCGCCCAGGTCCCGGGAGACGGCCCGGGCCGCCTCGGCGACCGCGCGGACCAGCTCGTCGCGGGTGCCCGGCACGAGCAGCCGGTCGGCCGCGCCGACGACGCCGATCGCGCCGGCCACCACGCCGTCCCTGGACACGATGGGCGCCGCGATCGCGGCGTCACCCACGGTCGCCTCCTGGTCCTCGACCGCGTAGCCGCGCTGGCGGACCCGGGCCAGGGCCCGGTTCAGCGCGGTCCTGGTGGTCTTGGTGCGCCCGGTCAGCGGGGCCCGCTCGCCTGCCAGGGCCCGCGCGCGGTGGGCCTCGGGCAGAAAAGCCACGATCGCGTGGCCCAGCGCGCAGGCGTGCCACGGGATGGCCGCGCCGACCTCGAGGATCTGCACGGTATCGTCCGGCCGGAACACGTGGTGCAGCACGATGACCCGCGATCCGGACAAGGTGGCCACCCAGACCGCCTCGCCGGCCCGCTCGGCCAGGGATTCCGCCCACCGCAGCGACCGGGCGCGCAGGTCGGAGCCGTCCAGGTAGGCGTTGCCGAGCTGGAGCACGCCGGGTCCCAGGCTGTACTTGCCGGTGTCGGGGTCCTGCGCCACCAGCTCGTGGGCCTCCAGGGTGCGCAGCAGCCCATGCACCGTGGGCTTGGCCAGCCCGACCCGGTCGGCGATCTCGGTCACGCCGAGACGCGGCGTACCGGAGCCGAGGACGGCGAGGATCTGCGCTGCGCGCTGTACCGACTGGATCATGACACCCTTTCAGCATCGCCGAACAACATTCAGGATATGCCATGACCGCTGCCACCGTCGGAATCGTCCTCGTCTCGCATAGCGCCGAACTCGCCGCGGGCGCGGCGCACCTGGCCGCGCAGGTCAGCGGCGGCACGGTGACGATCATCGCGGCCGGGGGCACCGACGACGGCGATCTCGGGACCAGCGCGGCCAAGGTGGAACGCGGGCTCAGCGACGCCGAGAGCGGCGCCGGCGTGGTCGTGCTGCCGGACCTGGGCAGCGCGGTACTCACCGTCCGGGCGGTGCTCGAGGATCATGGCGACGCCGAGAGCGTGCTGCTCGCCGACGCGCCGTTCGTCGAGGGCGCGGTCGCCGCGACGGTCACGGCCGCCGCGGGCGGCGACATCAAGGCGGTCGTCGCCGCGGCCGAGGAGGCACGTCATGTCCGCAAGCTGTGAGCAGGTCATCACCCTGGCCGGCGACCTGCACGCCCGCCCGGCCGGGGCGCTCGCCGTGGCGGCCGGCCGGTTCGCCTCGGCGGTGTCGGTCACCGCGGGCAGCCACACCGCCGACGCTAAGAGCGTGCTCGGGGTGATGGGCCTCGGCGCCACCAGCGGCCAGCACGTCACCGTCTCCGCGGCCGGCCCGGACGCCCAGGAGGCCGTCGCCGCCCTCATCACCATCCTCACCCAGGCCACCAAGGTCGGCGGCTTACTGCGCAATCAGGCTGGCCGCTGCACGCGGTAGTCGATGAACGTAGCGAAGGGCGACTGCCGGACGCCGCTGGGCAGCAGGAGGCCTCCGTCAAAGGCGCCCTGCAGCGCGCCCGGGCCACGCTCGAGGCACGCCTGCCCGCCGGCCGCGAGCACGCGCCGCCGCCGGGCTCCCCCCGCGAACGCCAGCTCGCCGGCCGCTTCGCGGCCGCCGTCGAGACCAGCGACATCGACGCCGTGCTCGACCTGCTTACCAGTGACGCGTGGCTCACCATGCCACCAGAACCATACGAATACCAGGGCCGGGCAGCGATCGCCAGGTTCCTGCACCACCGGGCCAGCCTGCGCGGCGCTCCCCTGCGCCTGGCACCCACCCGAGCCAACCCCCAGCCCGCCTTCGGCTGCTACCGCCCCTGCCCCCAGGCACCGATCGCACGGCCCTACGGGATGATCGTGCTCACCCTCGAAGACGACCGCATCTGCGCCATCACCTGGTTCTCCGACAGCAGCGTGTTCCCCCACTTCGGACTGCCGCGCACACTGCCCAGATGACATGCGAGCTCGCCCGCACCCGTTCCCCCGCAAGCCCCGCTGTCCGTCTAGACCCGTCCTTCGCACATGGGGTTTGATGCGTGTGACGGTTTGATGATGGGCTGATGGGTCGTCTGCGGCCTTGAGTGACCTGCGGGGAATGGCTGGCCTGGTTGCTGGTTGATCAGTGTTGTGGGCGGGATGTCAAGGACTGGCCGGGGGCGCGGGCGGGCGCGGGCGGAGATCGCGGTGGTCCGGGTGCTGGAAAAGCGGCTGGGGGCGTTGCCGGTGGTCGCGGAGTTCGGGCGCCGGCTGCGGATCGCGGAGATCGTCGATGAGCTGTGTCCGGTCCGGCCGGTGGCCTGGATCTCCCATGGTGAGGTGATCGAGGCGCTGGTGGCGAACCGGCTGACCGCGCCGGCGCCGATGGTGCGGGTGCAGGAGTGGGCGGCGGCGATGGCGGTGGATGAGGCGTACGGCATCTCCCCGGAGTTGCTCAACGATGACCGGATCGCCCGGGCGCTGGACGCGATCGGCCCGCAGCTGGACGCGATCACCGGCAGTGCCGGGGCGGCGGCGATCACGGAGTTCGGCGTTGACGTGTCGCGGCTGCACTGGGATCTGACCTCGATCTCCTTGTACGGCGCCTGCCCGCAGGCTGATCAGGAGTACCCGGCGCCGCGATGGGGGCATCCCAAGGACCGCAGGCAGGATCTGAAGCAGATCCAGACCGGGCTGGCGGTCAGCGGGGACGGCGGGATCCCGGTGTTCCACCAGGCCTATGACGGCGGGGCCGCGGAGGTGGCCCAGGTCGTCGGGGCGATGACCGCGCTGAAGCAGATCGCCGGGCCGCGCCCGTTCCTGCTGGTGGGCGATTCGAAGCTGATCTCCTACACGAACGCGGCGGCGATG
>WNFY01004624.1_pt1 | contig 18505 bp, 14 predicted proteins | sample 5400091 | NCBI WGS metagenome assembly WNFY01 (sample SAMN13153364, study PRJNA577476) | soil metagenome | isolation source: 60 cm soil or saprolite under grassland replicate 1 | place: USA:California | collected 2016-06-15
GCGCATGCTGACGGTTTTCGCCTCAAACGGCAGAAATGACGGCCGTTCCCGACTGAGTTGTCGCGCTACAGAAAAATTTGGCTGAGACAAGAAAAGCCGGTCAGGCATATCAAGGAATGGATCTAGCTCCGACGCTAAAGAAGCATTTCGGCTACGACGAGTTTCGGCCGCTGCAGCAGGAAATCATCAACGACGCGCTCGCGGGGCGCGATGTGCTTGTGCTGATGCCGACGGGTGGCGGGAAATCGCTCTGTTTTCAATTGCCGGCTTTGACACGCCAGGGTCTGACTATTGTGGTTTCGCCCCTCATTTCGCTGATGAAAGATCAGGTCGACGCTCTGCAGACCAGCGGGATCCCGGCGACGTACTTGAATTCAACGCTGGATCGCCAGGGTGCAGTAGCGCGCTGGCGCGGTCTGCATCGCGGTGAGTATCGTATGCTTTACGTCGCACCGGAGCGATTGATGCTCGATACGTTTTTGGAGCGCGCGGTGAATTGGAACATCGCGCAGTTCGCCATCGACGAGGCGCATTGCATCAGCGAATGGGGCCACGATTTCCGGCCGGAATATCGCGAGCTCAAGAAATTGCGAACCCATTTTCCAGACGTGCCAATGATGGCGCTCACTGCAACGGCTACCGAGCGGGTGCGGGTCGATATTGTAAAGCAACTGAAACTGCGGGAGCCGCGCTGTTATGTGGCCAGTTTTAACCGGCCAAATCTCGCTTACCGCGTTGTTCCGAAAGCCGCGCCCTACGAACAGTTGCTACAGTTCATCCGGAGCCGGCCTAACGAGAGCGGCATCGTTTACTGCGCCAGCCGAAAGAGCGCGGACTCCCTGGCCCGGAATCTTAGTGAAGACGGCATAAGCGCGAAGCCGTATCACGCCGGCCTAACCAGCGCCGAACGTACGAAAAATCAGGAAGCGTTCCTGCGAGATGATGTCCGCGTGATCACTGCGACAATTGCGTTCGGAATGGGCATCAACAAACCAAACGTCCGCTTCGTGGTGCATTACGATCTGCCAAAAAACCTGGAGAGCTATTACCAAGAGACAGGGCGCGCCGGCCGGGACGGACTGCCAAGCGAATGCGTGCTGCTGTTCAGCGCGAGCGATGTCGCCAAGCAGCTCCATTTCATCGACGAAAAGAGCGAAAGCGAAGCGCGAATCGCGCGGGCGCAACTTCAACAAATGGTTCATTACGCCGAGACACGCGAATGCCGGCGCGTGACTTTGCTCCGATATTTTGGCGAAGAATATACAAAGCCATCGTGTGAAGGATGCGACAACTGCCTTACCCCACGCGAGACATTCGATGGTACGATTCCGGCTCAGAAGTTTCTTTCCTGCGTACATCGTATCCACGCGAAAAGCGGATTCGGATTTGGATTGAATCACATCGCCGATGTTTTGCGTGGCGCAGACACAGAGGCCATCCGGCAACGAAGCCACAACGAATTGTCCACTTACGGAATTGGCCGCGAATTGAAACGCGATGCCTGGCAGGCGATCGGACGCGAGCTGCTGCGCCTGGGACTCATCGAAAGCGCGCCTGGGAAGTTTGCAACCTTAAGTTTGACACCGGCTGGTCGCGAAGCCTTGCGCCACCGTACACCGATCACCCTTACAAAGCAGATCGAAGTTGTCGCGCAGTCGCGGGATCAAAAGGCTCGTGTGGGCGCGATCGAATGCGACGAAGTGTTGTTCGAACGTTTGCGTGATCTGCGCCGTAAACTGGCGGATGAACGCAACGTGCCTGCCTACGTCATCTTCTCCGATGTCTCGCTCCGTGAAATGGCGAGAAATTATCCGACGACCGCGACTGAGTTTCGCCGAACTCCTGGCGTGGGAGAGCAAAAGCTGAAGGACTTTGCGGAGACGTTCCTTAGCGAAATCAAAAATTATCTCGTCGGCAACCCGCGCAGAACATTTTCCAGTCGTCTCGATCCTTTGCCTTCGCCACGTGCTTCGCGCTTGAATGAGAGCCAGACCGAGACGCTGCGGCGATTTCAAAAAGGCGAGTCAGTTGATCAGATCGCACGTGCGCGCGGGTTTGTGACCAGCACCATTTACGCGCATCTGCTTGCCGCTATCGAGTGCGGAAAAATCACCGAACGGGATCGCTTCTTTACCTTGGAAGAAGAAAAGGAAATTGCCGCTGCATTCCGGCAGATCAGCGATGGAAAACTTGTCGATGTTAGCGTGTTACTCGGCAACAAATATGATATCGGCTTGCTACGCATCTTCCGAGCATTTGCCGTCGCCAAGTGGTAAATCCGTCTTAGCCCCTACAGATCTGATGAGGACAGCGGACGCAACAGCAACATCGATTCTTTTCTCTGGACAATCGATGCAAATTCTGGCGAGAACCTGAGAAGAGCCATGCAATTTCTCCTTGATTGGCCAGTGCCGCTTTCATTTCTGACCGTCTCGGTAGTTGCGGCGGCCATTGCCCTATCGGGCCTTTACGTAGTACGAAAAAAGTACCCGACGGAAGTGCTAAAGGAAAACCACGAGGTAGCTGCAATTATTTTTAACGCTTTCGGTCTGTTTTACGGGGTGATGGTCGCGTTCGTCGTGTTTGTTACGTGGAGCGGATACTCCGACGCCACAAAAAATCTGGAAATGGAAGCTAACGAGGTCGCTGATATTTTTCATGGTACGCAAGCGTTCCCGGACCCGGCGCGTAGAACAATACGGCAGGGGCTCATGGATTATGTGGTTTCGGTTTATGGCGACGAATTGAAAAGAATGTCTCAGGGGGAGATAGCCCTTCATTCCGGCAAGGCACTGCCAACGCTGTTAACTGAGTTCTATCAGATGGATGAGAAATCGATTCCCAATAGAGAGCTTTATGCCGAGACATTACATAGGTTAAACGACCTCGCTCAGTATCGCCGACTTAGGATATTTGCCGGGAACGACACCGTGCCACTGGCCATCTGGTTAGTGCTACTTGTGGGCGCCGTATTCACTGTTTCGTACACCTTTTTCTTCGGAATGAAAAACATCAGGGCGCAATATGTGATTGCCACTACACTCACCGTAACGATCACTTTGATTTTATTTTTGATCTACGTCCTCGATCATCCCTTTACAGGGACGAGCAAGGTAAGCGCGCAACCGCTCAAGGACGTGATGGAGATAATGCAAAGAGGGGAGTAAGCGCCCCTCTCCTCGCTTCAAAGCTTCGGCAAAACTTAACGCCGCTTCTTCTTCGTCGGCTTTCCTTTGCGCTTGGTCTTGGCCATTTTGCGCAGCTCCGTTTTACCCATCGATTTGTACATTCCTCGCGAAGCCCCTTTGAGTGAGGACTTGGAGCGTTTACCGCGCTTAGCCGCGAGCGCTGCGCCGGCAGCCATTTGCTGTTTCTTTGATTTTGCAGGCATACAAAGAAGTTTCGGGTCTCAAACACGAAATGGATTTATTTCAGTCGCAGCGAACTTCCTCCAAAGGAAGTACGCGGGCACACCGGTCAAGACGATGAGGATCCCAATTCCCGAGGTCGCGGGCGCGAGAAAGCCCAAATCAACGATCAACAACCCAGCAAGCAAGATCGAGACGATCGGCACGATCGGATAACCCCAAGTGCGGTATGGGCGCTCTGCATCGGGTTTAGCGCGCCGCAAAATCATCAGGCCAACAATCATTAGAAGATAAAAGAGCAGATCCGCCGAGATGATGTATTCGAGCAGTTGATTGTAAACGTTTCCATAAGCGACCCTGTGAGTCGTGGCGTCGATTGTCACCGTGCGCGGCAGAGTTAAGAAAGCCGTCCAAATTCCCTGGGCCACCAGCGCTGCCGCGGGAACATGAAAGCGATTGGTGGTCCCGACTTTTTCGAAGAACAAACGGTCACGCGCCATCGCATAGTAAACGCGAGCTCCGGAGAGAATGAGGCCGTTGTTGCAACCGAAGGTGGAGATCATGATCGCAGCTGCCATGCACATCGCACCGGGCTGACCGAAGATTGCGTTCATCATTGCCACAGCGACTCGATTGTGCGGCGCGTGCTCGATTTCCGAAAAGGGCAACACAGCCACATAGGCAAGATTGGCCAGGACATAGAGAATGACGACGATGCCGCAGCCCACGACCAGCGCGCGCACAAGATTTTTTCCCGGCTCGCGCACTTCGCTGCCGATAAACGTGACATTTGTCCAGGCGGTCTGCGCGAAGAGTGGCCCGACCATCGATTTTCCAAACAGCAGCGCGAGCGCAAGTCCACCAACGAATGTGAAACCGGGCTGAGCCCCCTGTGGACTCCAACCGTTAGCCCACGAATACCACCAGCTCGCACTTAGTGCGGCAGACCTGGCATTCCAGCCTAACGACAAACCAATCACCACCACAGCCATAAGCGCGGCCGTTTTTGCAAACGTGAATGTGTTCTGGACAATTTTTCCAACTTCGAGTCCGCGCGTGTTTGTCCAGGTTAGCAACGCGATTAAGCCGATCGCGACGACCTGTTCAGTCGATAAGCTAATCGCGTAGCCGCCCAATGAAATCGGCGCGACGAAATAGTTGTCCGGCGAAACCGCCTCCACAAAAACGCCGAGAAATTTCGCAAACGCAATCGCTACCGCAGCGATGGTTCCGGTTTGAATCACCAGAAACAAAGTCCAGCCATACAAGAACCCGATGGACTTTCCGTATGCTTCGCGCAAGAAAACGTAAACTCCGCCTGCGCGCGGCATCATGGTTGCAAGTTCCGAGCAACAAAGGGCGCCCGTAATCGTTAACAAACCGGCGACTGCCCATCCAAGAAGCAACCAGCCTGGCGCGCCGCTCAGCCGGGACGATTCGGCCGAGGTGATGAAGATGCCTGAACCAATCATCGAGCCCATCACGATCATGGTGGCGTCGATCGGTCCGAGCGCGCGAACGAGATCCGATTGCTGCTGACTCTCGATCTTGTTACTCACAGGTCGTACCGGTGCGCTTCTTATCCTGTCATGTTGAGCGATGCGAAACATCTCTGGCTATTCTTGGTCAAGGTCATGCGGAAAATGATCTGAGATTCTTCGCTTCGCTCAGAATGACAATATTGGTTTTACCGCGAGCTTTGCGGCGCGCTGATTCTCACGCCTTCGCGTTCGAGGCGTGACCGCAATTTACGCGCGAATTCAACTGCACCGGGCGTATCGCCGTGGACACAAATTGTCTCGGTCCGCACATCCACATCGCGGCCTTCAACGGAGCGGACTTTGCCTTCGCGCAACATCCGCAGAACGCGTTCAGCGGCTTCGTTTGGATCACGAAGCAATGCATCCGGCCGCGTGCGTGGAACCAGCCAGCCGTCATTCAGATAATTCCGATCGGCGAACACTTCGCGTGCGATTTGCAGCCCCTGCGCCTCGCCTGCACGGGCAAGCTCGCTTTTGTCGGGCGCGAACAGAATTAACTTCGGCTCGACCGATTTGATGGCTCGCGCAATGGCATCGGCAAGGTTTTCGTCGCGCACCGCCATGTTATAGAGAGCGCCGTGCGGTTTGACGTGGTTCGCTTGCACGTCCAGAGCGGAGGCGATCGCTTGAAAAATTCCCAGCTGGTACGCCACAGCGTCGAACACTTCCTGATTACTTACCTTCAGTTCCTTGCGCCCGAAATTTTCACGATCGAAAAAACTCGGATGCGCTCCCACAGCAACTCCATGCTTCTTCGCCGCAGAAACTGCAGCTTGCATCGAATCGGAATCGCCGGCATGAAATCCGGTCGCGATATTCGCTGAGCTGATGAACTCGAACAGTTCATCATCGTGTCCTGCGCCTTCGCCGAGATCGGCATTTAGATCGATAGATAGTTTCACGAGCTTTGGAGACTGATACCGACGCGAAAACGCTGGAACTCGCGTTCGCGTTCCAGCAAGACCCGATGCGCATCGGCCAGAGAGACTTCGGAGAAGCGAGCGTGATCGCCGGCACGAAGCTGTGCCGCAACTCCAAGGTCAACAGTGATCACGTGTGCTATTTTCGGATATCCGCCAATGGTTTGGCAATCTCCCAAAAGTAAAATTGGCTTTCCGCTCGGCGGTACCTGGATCGTGCCCGGTGCTACCGCTTCGGAGATAAGGTCGACATTGTCTACTCGCTCAAGTTTTGGCCCATCAAGACGCACGCCCATGCGGTCAGAATCCGGCGAGACAGCGAACGCTTCACTCGTTAGGCGTCGAAGGCTTCGGGCGTTGAAGCGGTTCCAATCGATTCCGGGGATGAAGCGCAACACTGGATCGCGCTTTGCCGGACTCGCCCAATCGTGCGGTGCCGTCCACGCGGAAATTCCTGTAGCCGGGGACGATGACCCCGGCCTTGTGCCAAGCTGAAGAATGTCGCCGTCGCGCAATGTGCGGCCCTCAAATCCGCCGAACTGTGCGCGTAAATCCGTGGAGCAACTCCGGAGAACAACGGCCACATCGACTCCGCCAGCAATCGCCAGCCAGCATCGGCAACCAATTTGAGACCGCCCGAATTTCACTTCTTCGCCAGCATGCACCCGCGCCGCGTGACCTGCGGGTAAGGATTTCGGTCCAACACGCACGTCGAATTCTCCACCGCAGCAGGCGACGATTCGTTCATCCTCAAAATGCAATCGCAAGCCGCCGAGCGTAATTTCGAGTGCGGCCGCCGCCTCATCATTGCTGACGAGTAGGTTGGCCACACGCAACGCAAACGGGTCGAGCGCGCCGCTGGGCGAAACGCCAAACTGGCGGAACCCAGTTCGACCCAGATCCTGCACGGAGGTAAGAAATCCCGCGCGCTCAACAATCACGCTCATCGCGTTGTCGTCCTGAACGAAGTGAAGGATCTCACACGAAATGATTGATCACGCTGAATCGCTTGTGTGTCGGCCACTCCGCCTGTGAGGTCCCTCGCTCCCGCTCGGGATGACAGCAAAGAGAGATCGTCACGCATGCCCCGTTATGTCTGCGTTGCTTCAAACTCTTCCCGGGTGATCGCGCGAAAACGCACATGATCCCCCGCTCGCAAAAGCGCAGGCGGATCTTTTGTTGGATCAAAAAGTTTTAAGGGCGTGCGTCCGATGAGATTCCAACCGCCGGGCGAGCGCAACGGATAAATCCCCGTTTGCGCGCCACCAATCCCCACCGAGCCAGGAGGGATTTCCTTGCGCGGCACGTCCCGCCGCGGCGTCGCTAACTTCCTCGCAAGGCCGCTCAGAAACGGAAAACCGGGAACGAACCCTATGCAGGCCACTCGGTATTCGCCTGTGCGATGAAGATCGACCACTTCAATTGGCGAAATTTTTGTATGTTCAGCGACGTGATCCAGATCAGGAGCAAACTCTGAATCGTAGCAGACAGGAATTTCAATCGTGCGCGACGTTGATCGCGCGGTCCAGCCGGGGTCAACGCCACCGGCTACAGCAGCGCGAATACGTGTTGCGAACCAATCGAATAATTTATCCGGTGTTTCAGTCGCCTTGGCGACGGTAATCGGATCGAAGAAAACTGAGACGCTTGTGTAAGCCGGCGCGAGTTCAATGACGCCTGGAATGGCTGCATTTCGAATCCGCTGAAATGTACGAAGCACCTCGTCCAGGGTTTCCTCGGGCGCGTTCTCGAATTGATCGCGCACACGCACGATAAGAGCGGAATCGCCGAGGGGAACAATTTCCATTGGCGTTATCTTGTCATGTTGAGCGAAGCGAAACATCTCTGTTTAGCCTCTCGTCGTGATTGGATTCAATCAGAGATTGAACTTGTTCGTCTCCCGACTCTCTCGCCGCTACCCTCGCGGCATTCCCGTCCATGTCGCTCGTCCCACTCGCTCCATTCTTCGCTTCGTTCAGAATGCCGATGTTGGTAACGCGGCTGGATGTCGCGCCTTTCACTCTGCGCGCTTCGCCTCAATCTCGATGTTGATTGGAACCGTTTGGCTGATGCCGGAAACTGTCTCGGTCGCCGGAGCAAACATCAGGTTGAAGTCGCGCCGCGTGATTGGATCAACGGTCACGGCCCAGCGTCTCCGGCTGGTGTCGTTAAGCGGTGTAAGTAATTTCACATGAAGCGTGATTGGCTTGGTCACACCGTGGATAGTGAGGTCGCCCAGAATGTCGCCGCTTTGCGGCCCCGTCTGTTTTACGCTTCGGCTCTTGAACGTGATCTGAGGATATTTGTCGACGTTAAAAAATTCCGCGCTGCGCAGATGATCGTCTCGTTTTTTGATCCGGGTATCGATGCTGCGCACGTCGATTTGTGCCGTCACCGAGGAATTCTCCGGATGCTCGCGGTTGACGTCGATCTTTCCATTGAACTTGGTGAATTTTCCGTGCGTAGTCCCCAGAAATTGATGCACACTGAAACCGATCGCCGAGCCTGACGGATCGAACCTGTATGTCTCGTTCGCCAATACGGCGGAACTCAAGCTGACGACTGCGGCTGCAGCGACAAGATTAGGTAATTTCATTTCGAATTCTCCTTCGTCCTCTTTTTCGCCTCCGTCGCCAGTGTTTTCAAGAGGGGCGTACGGGAGAGCGGCAATCGCCCGAACAAATTTCCCAGCGCAAAAGCCGGATCCGCTTTCAGTTTTTTCTCGTCGTGCACGCCGGCAATCCGCGCTAGCTCTGTCTCGAAATGCGAAACCGCGCGGGGCGTCGGATCGGTTGTATCGAGGTAACCGAAAGCCCGGTGCAAGAGCATAAACAATTCCGGTTCCCGGTGATCTCGCTCTGTGCAAATTTCAATTAGCTCGACAAAATACGCTGCCGTCTGCGTTCGCAGATAATTATGGCGAATCCCGGCAAATGGATTTTTCAGGACTACTTCGGTAAGTGTGTGCAAATCCGACTTCCTGCTTCGCGCGATGGAAACTTCAGCTTCAAAAAATAAATCCAGCTTTCCCGCAAATGGACTTTTAGGGCGCCGCGCCCCTTTGGCGATCGTTTGGATACAACCGAACGACTCCGTGCACCACGAAATGATCAGGCTAGTGTCGCTGAATTTTCGTTTCCGTAACAGGATGGCAGCGGTGCTTTCCACTCTAAAACACCATAGAATGTCATTCTGAGCGAAGCGAAGAATCTCTGATCATTTCTCCCCGAGGCGAAAGCAATAGTCAGAGCTGTTTCGCTTCGCTCAATTCGCCACAGGACGAATCCGCTGTGGCGGACATGACAGCGTCAGTCATAGCATGCTGACTCTGGGCATTTCCATCGCGCTTCGAAAAGCGCCTCGTGCGAAACCTGAAGAGCCGTGGTCTCTTTCCTGATGCCGGCAAGAACTACGGAAACTGCGAGCGTACCAGAAGACGTCAGTGGGCGGTTACGTCGCGTGCCGGTTGGTAGCGTGACCTGGCGGCATACGTTCCGCGCACTACGGCATCGCAATTATCGACTCTTTTTTTGGGGCCAACTCGTCTCGCTGATTGGCACATGGATGCAGCAAACCGCGATGAGTTGGTTCGTGTATCAAATTACCAATTCAAAGCTGCTGCTGGGGATCGTCGCCGCCATCGGATCCGGTCCGATGATGTTGTCATCGATCTGGGGCGGCTCGCTCGCCGATCGTCATCCGAAACGCTCAATCCTCCTCGCGACCCAGACGGCGCAAATGATTTGCGCGTTTTTTCTCGCAGCCGGTGTTTGGGCGGGTTTCGCCACGCCATCGTTCATTGTCGTTATCGCTGCATTGAACGGCGTCGCCATGGGCTTCGATATGCCAGCGCGTCAGGCGTTCACAGTTGAAATGACAAGCCGTGAAGACTTGCTAAACGCAATCTCGCTTAACAGCTCGATCGTCAATGGCGCGCGTGTAGTCGGTCCATCAGTTGCTGGTTTACTGATCGGGTGGGTTGGCGTCGCAATGTGTTTTTTCCTAAACGGTCTCACGTTTGTTGCGGTGATTGCCGGTTTGCTGATGATGCGCTTACCACAGTTTCAGCGGCCTGCGCACGCCGTCTCTGCCAGTAAACACGCTTGGAACGGCATCGTCTATTCACTGAGACATCAGCGAGTGCGGACGATCCTGCTGCTCTTTCTCGCAGTGGGTATTTTCGGATGGTCATACGGTGTGCTGATGCCAGCTTTCGCGCGCGACGTCCTCGGTCGCGGTGCGAACGGTTACGGCATCTTGATGTCGGCTAGTGGGACGGGCGCCTTTATCGGGGCACTCGTTGTAGCTACTTATGGACATCTGTTTACTCCGCGAAGACTGGCTCTCGGAGGCGTCTGGTTATTTTCGATTGCGCTGTTCGCCCTTTCAGCGAGCCGAAATTTTTACATCGCACTCGGATTTCTCCTCGTCGCCGGATTTGGAATGCTCCTGTTTTTCTCCACATCCAACACCGTGCTACAAACGATCGTGCCGGATGAAATGCGTGGGCGCGTCATGGGCGTGTGGTCACTGGTCTTCGGCGCAATGATTCCACTGGGCAGCCTCGAAGCCGGAGCGACCGCGCATTGGCTGGGCACACCGTTCGCGCTCGCGTTTGGCGCGATTGTTTGCGCCGTGTCGGCATTGGTGACGCTGTTCGTGATTCAGCGCCGTGAGGCAAGGAATTCAAAATAAACCCGAAGGATACCTCCCGGCAGCGGCACGAGCGGTGCGATCAGCGGTTTATAATATGCAGAGCGCGCTTCTCCACATTTAGCGCGGCCTCCCTGACGGCCTCGCTCAGCGTGGGGTGCGAATGACAGGTGCGGCCGATATCTTCGGAGCTGCCACCAAACTCAATGACCGAGACCGCCTCGGCAATTAGCTCCGATGCGGCGTGATGGAGAATGTGTGCGCCGAGAACGCGATCGGTCTTTGCGTCGGCAACGAACTTCACCATTCCTTCCACGTCATCGCTACAAAGTGCGCGACTGTTAGCACGGAACGGAAATTTGCCGATGCGCACATCGATCCCTTTTTCCTTCGCTTGATCTTCGGTAAGACCAACGCCCGCCAGCTCGGGATTTGTGTAAATGATACCGGCAATGGCCTCGTAGTTCACGTGACCGGCTTTGCCCGCAATGATTTCCACGCAGGCGATCCCTTCGTCTTCAGCCTTGTGCGCCAGCATAGGACCCGCAATTACATCCCCGATGGCGTAAATGCCTTCGACGTTCGTGCGGAAATGTTCGTCTACTTTGATGCGCTTCTTTTCGTCAAACTCGACACCAGCTTTTTCTGCGCCCAAGCCGTCGGAGAATGGGCGACGCCCGACTGAGACAAGCACTTTGTCTGCTTCGAATTTCAGTTCTTCTTTGTCTTTAGTCGCAATTACGGTCGCGCGACCGTTGTCGATCTTTACAGCGCTAACCTTTGCTTCCAGGTGGAACGTCATACCCTGGGCGGTGAGCAACCGCTGAAGCAGGTTCGAGAGCTCAAGATCGAAACCCAGTGCGATGCGGGGCAGAAATTCCAATATTGTCACTTCCGAACCGAGCCGGTTCCAAACAGTGCCTAGCTCCAGGCCGACCGCGCCCGCGCCGATCACGATGAGCCTCTTTGGAGCTTCGGCGAACGTAAGCGCTTCGGTGCTGCTCACGATTGTTTTGCCATCAAATTTCGCGAATGGCAGTTCCACCGGTGCGCTACCCGTAGCGATGACAATATTTTTCGCCTCGATCTCCTGCGTCTCGCCTTTGGAAGATTTAATGGAGACCTTTCCAGGCGCGGTGATCGTGGCCGTGCCTTCGAAGACGGTGACCTTGTTCGTCTTCATCAACGACCGCACTCCGCCGTTAAATGTCTTCACAACCTTGTCCTTGCGCTGCTGCATCTTCGCCAGATCGACATGCGCGTCGTCGATGACAATGCCGTGCTTGGCTGCTTCCTTCTTAACGAACATGAAATGATCGCTCGAAGTCAGAAGCGCTTTGCTCGGGATGCAGCCCACGTTGAGGCAAGTGCCACCAAGCTCCTTGTCCTTTTCGACCAGGGCAGTTTTCAAACCGAGCTGCCCGGAGCGAATCGCAGCAATGTAACCGCCGGGTCCCGAACCAATGATAACAACATCAAATTTTTCCATATGTTTATTGCGGGTTGAATATTGTCATTCTTAGCGAAGCGAAGAGTTCCATATCATTTCTCGGGCGACACAAAACAATAGCCAGAGATGTTTCGCTGCGCTCAACATGACAAGAAACCGTTTGGTGTCATTCTGAGCGGAGCGAAGAATCTCTGGTCATTTCTTCTGTCTCCCAAGGACGGTCATAGAACTTAGGCTGCTGCCCCCCAATCGTCACTCAGATCCAGCCACCGTGGGTTGGTTTGCTCAATAAGCGCGATTTTCCTGCTGCGACGCCAGCCCTTCAGTTTTTTCTTGCTCGTGATTGCGTCATTCACGTTGCGAAAATGCTCCACGAGCCGATTCAAATGATAGCGTTTCGTGAAGCCCTCCGCCTCGCCATACCTATGCTGGGCTAACCGGCATGCGATGTTATTCGTGATCCCAATGTACAACGTGGTGCAGTGTTTGTTCGTGAGAATGTACACCCAACAGTCGTGGTTGCGCATCCGCGGCAGAAGTAATCAGAGATGTTTCGCTTCGCTCAAGATGACACGGGAGAAAGTCAAAAATCCAACGGCAGTTTTTTCGGATCCTCGATGCAATCCTTGACTTTGATTAGAAAAGTGACGGCTTCCTTCCCGTCGATTGCGCGGTGATCGTAACTCAGTGCCAGATACATCATCGGCCGAACTTCCACTTTCTGTGATGGTGAATGTGCCGCCCTGTAAATCTTCAATCTTTAGTTTTCCGTCGCGCGCTCTGATGGCGTAATCGGCGATGTCGCGCTCCAAGTCCGAGAAACTTTTTTTGTCCGCATCGCGCACGACCGGAACCACGAGTCCCCGTTCTGTGCCGACGGCTACGCCGATGTCGTAGAAATTGTTCTGGATGAAATCTTCATCCTCAATGCGGCCGTTGACTACCGGCACGGCTTTAAGCGCTTCCACGCAAGCCTTAACAAAGAACGACATTAAGCCCAGTTTCACTCCGTTCTTTTTCGTAAACTCATCCTGTTTGTTCCGACGCAACTCCTGAATGGCGCTCATGTCGCATTCGTTGAAAGTCGTCAGGATCGCCGCCGTGTGCTGGGCCATTACAAGCTGCTGCGCGATCTTGCGGCGCAGCGGCGACATCTTTTTGCGGACAAACCGCTCGTCGCCCGATGGTTCAACTTCGCGAGCTTCAACCTTTTGTTCCGCCTTCGCCGGGGCTACGGCGGCCAAGTCAGCTTTGCCGCGCTGTTGCGCCGCAGCCAGCACATCTCCTTTCGTTAGGCGACCTCCTTCGCCTGTGCCGCGAATTATCCCGGGCTCAAGCTTTTCCTCTTCCATAATCCGGCGGACTGCGGGCGAAAGCGTTGTAGGCGCTGCCGTTGGCTGCGGCCTGCCGCGGTCAGCACCCGCGGCTACAGGAGCTTTCTCTTCTGCGGCCTTCTTGTCTGGTTCGGGTTCCCTCTTCTTTTCTTCAGGCTCTTTCTTTTTCGGTTTCTCTTCCTTTTTTTCCTCGGGCTGCCGTTTTGAATCGTCGATTATGGCGACTACCTCGCCAATCTTCACCTCCTGGCCCTCGGGTACTTTCGTCTCGAGCATGCCGGCTTTTTCAGCGACGATTTCGGTAGAAACCTTATCGGTCTCAAGCGTGAAGAGGGCTTCGCCTTCGCTTACGAGCTCGCCGGACTTCTTGTGCCAGGCAGAGACAACACCGCTGGTGATCGATTCACCTACCGAGGGAATTTTAACTTCAATCGCCATAGGTGGAATTACGTAAGCTAATCGAGCGTCGCGGTCGAGATGCGTTTCGTCAACAAATGGGGCGAATCGCCGGCTCAAACCGCAAACGCGTCAGCTACCAAGCGGGCCTGTTCGCGCTTGTGGCGAGCCAGCGCGCCGACAGCTGGGCTGGCGCTGGCTTCGCGACCCGCGTAGGCAATTTCGCTGCAAAAAATCGTGCGCAACAGGGGTTCGATGAAAGTCCATGCCCCCATGTTTTCCGATTCTTCCTGGCACCAGACGAGCTTCGCGTTCTTTGAAAATGGCTTGAGCATTTCGCGCAGTTTCTTTTCAGCCAGCGGATAGAGCTGTTCTATCCGAATGATCGCAGCGTCATCGATTTTGCGCTGCGTCCGGTAATTAAGCAGATCATAATAAACTTTGCCGGAGCAAAAGATGATCCGCTTTACTCTGTCGGCGGGAGTCACTTCGGGCGAGCCGAGGATTTCTTCGAAACGGCCATGGATGAATTCTTCAGCAGGCGAGGAAGCAAAGCTGGCACGCAACAGACTTTTCGGGGTCATGATGATCAGGGGCTTGATGAAGTCGCGCTTCATCTGACGCCGCAACACATGAAAATACTGCGCGGCCGTGGTCAGATTGCAGACCTGCATGTTGTCCTCGGCGCAGGCCTGGAGAAAACGCTCGAGGCGCGCGCTGGAATGTTCGGGGCCCTGACCTTCATAGCCATGCGGAAGCAGCAATACAATCCCACTCGGCCGCTGCCATTTCGATTCCGCTGACACGATGAATTGATCGATAATAGTCTGCGCGCCGTTGGAGAAATCACCGAATTGCGCTTCCCACAAGCAAAGCATCTTCGGATAATCGAGGGAGTACCCATAATCGAACCCGAGGACCGCACCCTCTGAAAGCGGACTGTTGTAAATGCAAATGCGTGCTTGTTTCTGGGCGAGATGCATGAGCGGCACGTAGGGTTTTCCCGTCTTTGCGTCGTAAAGCACGGAGTGCCGTGTGCTAAAAGTGCCGCGTGAGCTATCCTGGCCTGACAGTCGAATCGGAATGCCCTCCAAAAGCAGCGATCCAAACGCAAGCGCTTCGGCATAATGCCACTCATAGGGACCGCCCTCCTCGAAAACTTTGCGTTGATGATCAAGGACGATGCGCTTGATCTTCGGCTGGATTTCGAAGCCTTCCGGAACGCGGGTAAGACCATCGACAATGGTCTTAAGCGTTTTCTGGCTGATCGCAGTTGGCTCAGACTCGCTCGAGTACTCAGGTTGAAATATCGCTGTGGATTCTCTGAACCTGGCTTTCTCGCTGGCCTTGCGTTTCTCGATGGCGTTGACTTCATCTCGCGTCATTTCGAGCCGCAAACCGAACTCGGTTTCCAGCGAGACGGCATCGTCTTCGCTCAGCGTTCCCGCTTTCAGCAACTCGCGCTTGTAAAGCTGCGTGACTGATGGGCGCTTCTCGATTTTTGCGTAAAGATCAGGCTGGGTAAATGAAGGCTCGTCGCCTTCGTTGTGGCCATAGCGACGATAGCAATACATGTCGATTACCACGTCGCGCCCGAATCGTTGGCGAAAATCGAACGCCATATCGCTAACAAATTTAACGGCCAATGGATCGTCGCCGTTAACATGAAAAATCGGCGCCTCGATCATTTTTGCGATATCGGTCGAGTACATCGAGGAACGCGCATCTTTGGGGAGTGTAGTGAACCCGATCTGGTTGTTCACGACGATGTGGATGGTTCCGCCGGTGCTGTACCCGGGTAACTGCGACAAATTGAGCGTCTCAGCTACGATACCCTGCGCGATAAAAGCAGCATCGCCGTGCACCAACAGTGGTAAAACGTTGCGGCGATGCTCGGTGTCACCGCGAAGTCGTTGTCTGGCACGCGCTTGTCCTTCGACTACTGGATCGACAGCTTCCAGGTGGCTGGGATTCGATGAGAGCCGGATCTCGACCTCTGCTCCGGAAACGAGTCTCCGTACCGAGTGATAACCGAGATGATATTTCACGTCGCCGTCGCCGGCGACCAGTTCGGGAACATAATTTTCGCTAAACTCAGTAAAGATGACCTTGAGCGATTTGCGCAGAAAATTTGCAAGGACATTGAGTCGGCCGCGATGCGCCATGCCCATGCAAATCTCCTCGACGCCGCCTTCCGGGCATTTGTGCAGGATGGTGTCGAGAATCACCATGAGCGATTCTGAACCCTGAAGTGAGAACCTCTTCTGCCCCACGTAACGTGTATGCAGGAAAATCTCGAAGGATTCCGCTTCAAGCAGTGCTCGTAACAGGGCCACCTGCACCGCTGCCGGAGTCGAATGCTTGTGCGGTCGCGTCTCCAATCGCTTGCGGATCCAATCACGCACTCGCGGGTCCTGAATGTGCATGAATTCGGAACCGATGGAGTCGCCATAAATTCTCTCCAACCCGGAAACCATCTCGCGCAAAGTCATCGACTGATTGTCGAGGAAGAATTTGGATGAAACGCGAAGGTCCAGGTCCGACTCGCTGAAACCGAACTCGCGAAGACTCAGCAATGGATTTTGCGGCCGCGTCTCTGCCAGGGGATCGACCCGCGCAATGGTATGACCAAGCGAACAATACGCGTAAATGAGACCATCAACCCGCGTCTGTAACGCCGCTTCGCGAGCCGCGGCAGCCGTCGCGCCGTCGCGCTGCGGTAGGTTTCCAAGCTCGAACCCTTCGAAAAAGGCTGACCATCCAGAATCGACCGACTGAGGATTCCGCTGCCAGCGGCGATAATTCTCTTCGATCAGTTCTAAATTTGCGCGAGCACTAATTGAAGTGCGCATAGTGAAATTAATCTCCGACGATTACGCGGTGCGGCAAGTCGTCGCCGGCCACTTTGCTTTTTGTCATTCTGAGCGAAGCGAAGAATCTCTGATCAGTTCTGGGCCGGTCCCAACGGAAATAAATCCGAGATGTTTCGCTTCGCTCAACATGACAGGATGATATGGCCGGGCAAGTTGACAGTGCGCAGGCAGCCTCGTTACTTGCTGCGCAAGGTTCCAACAGAGATCGTAGAATTTGGAAGCGATCTGAGGATGAAAACAAACCCACACCAAAATGCGTTAGTTGCGCTACTGATTCTGGCGCAAGCAGGAGTTTGTTTTGGCCAGGCCGATCCGGCTTCGGAACCATCTGTGCTGGCAGTGGCAAAGGTTTTGCCTGCGGTTGTGAATATTAACACCGAACGCGTGGTGAAGCGCACGGTGCGCGATCCGGTTGAGGATTTTTACGCGCAGTTCTTCGGCTACAATCGCGTCCGCCCGCGCCAAATTCGCCAAACTCTGCAAAGCCTCGGCTCGGGTTTTATTGTCGATCCGGCAGGCTACATCGTTACCAACCAGCACGTGGTTGAGCGCGCCGCGGACTTGAAGATTCACGTCACGACGGACGACGGCAAGACCTACAGTGCGCACTACATTATCGGCGATGATAAGACCGATCTGGCGTTCATCAAGATCGATGCCGAGACCGCATTTCCCTTTATTAACCTTGATAATATTTCCCCGAACCTGCTGGGCCAGACGGTAATCGTGGTAGGCAATGCGGTTGGATATGGTAGTTCGATCAGCCGCGGAGTTCTTAGCGCGGTCAAACGCGACATCACCGTGGACGATACGGAGTATAAGGGACTGGTACAGACCGACGCGGCAATTAATCCGGGTAACAGCGGCGGACCAGTGATCGATCTATCGGGCCGGCTGGTTGGTATCAGCTCGGCGAAAATGGCTTTCACGCCGCAAGGCGTGCCCACTCAGGGAATGGGTTTTGCAATTCCGGCGGACGTAGTGCGCGATAGCGTAAGTCAATTCAAAAAGGTCGCACAAAAACAGGGCACACCAAAGAACCAGCCTGCATCCACCGCCGATAGTTCCGTGTCGAATGCAGGAAAGCTGTTTGGACTGCAGCTACAGGATTTGAATCAGGAACTAAGCGATGCGCTGGGTTACATCCGAGGACGTGGCGTTTTAATTACCGCAGTCGAACCGGATAGCCCTGCAGACGAGGCAGGACTTGAGCGCGGTCTGGTAATTTATCGCATGGGCAAATCCGAAACGAACTCCATCAAACAAATCGAGGAATTGCTTCGAAGTGTGCAGAGCGGCGCGAAACTCGAATTCACAGTTGGCGTAATCCGTACCGGGCGACAAACCCGGCAGCTCGGCACTTTGAGCATGACGGCGCGTTAAAAAAAAACGGCAACGCAATCGAGCTTCGGTTGTCTCATGGAAATATTGCGAAATGATTAAAGTTGAAAATCTGACAAAACGCTATGCTGGCCAGCCTGCCATCCGGGATTTGAATTTCGAGGTTAGCCGCGGCGAAATCATGGGGTTTTTGGGGCCCAACGGTGCTGGCAAAACCACCACCATGCGAATTTTGGCAAGCTTCATGCCGCCAACCTCCGGCCGCGCCACAATCGCGGGATTCGACGTTTTTGAACAATCGCTGCAGGCTCGAGCGCATCTCGGTTACATGCCGGAAAACGTGCCGCTCTACAGCGATATGCGCGTAACAGAGTATCTGCGTTACCGCGGGGCCCTTAAGGGAGTCCAACATCGTCGCATCACCGAGCGTATTGGCGACGTAAAGGAACTTTGTGGTCTGAAGAGCGTAGAGAACAAGCTGATCGGGGCTCTATCCAAGGGATATCGGCAGAGGGTGGGACTCGCGGACGCGCTGCTCGCTGAACCGGACCTGCTGATTCTGGATGAGCCGACAATCGGCCTCGATCCAAACCAAATCCGGCAGGTGCGCGAGCTAATCAAGAACCTGG
>WNFY01002326.1_pt1 | contig 18503 bp, 14 predicted proteins | sample 5400091 | NCBI WGS metagenome assembly WNFY01 (sample SAMN13153364, study PRJNA577476) | soil metagenome | isolation source: 60 cm soil or saprolite under grassland replicate 1 | place: USA:California | collected 2016-06-15
TGGGCCACTACGACGACGCGCTGGCCGACCTCACCCGCCGCATCCACCTCGACCCCAACGACGCCTGGGCCATCGCCGAGCGCGGCGAGACCTACCGACAGATGGGCCGCTACGACGACGCGCTGGCCGACCTCAACAGGGCCATCGATCTCAACCCCACCTACGCCTGGGCCATCGCCAGCCGCGCCCAGACCTACCGGGCCATGGGCCACTACGACGACGCGCTGGCCGACCTCACTCGCCGCATCCACCTCGACCCCAACGACGCCTGGGCCATCGCCGAGCGCGGCGAGGCCTACCGGCTGCTGGGCCGCTACCAGGAAGCGCTGGCCGACTTCACCCACGCCATCGACCTCAACCCCACCTACGCCTGGGCCATCGCCAGCCGCGGCCAGACCTACCGGGCCATGGGCCACTACAACGACGCCCTCACCGACCTCAACAAGGCCATCGACCTCAACCCGAAGCTGACTTGGGCGATCGGCGACCGCAGCCAGACCTACCGGCTGATGAAGCGCCACGACGACGCCCTCACCGACCTCAACAAGGCCATCGACCTCGACCCCACCTATGCCTGGGCCATCGCCAACCGACGAGCTGGCGGTCACTTACCTACAGCTCGATGAGCGGGAGAACGCCCAAGCCGCGCTACGCGAGGCAATCCACCTCGGAAGACAGGATCTTGCTACCAATGGCGCTACGTTGCTGCGGTTGTTCAACCTCGCGCTCTACCACGTCACCGCTGGTGACATCGAGGAGAGCAGAGAGCTCTGGGCGCAAGCCTTGGCGCTGCCCGGCGTCACCGCCTACATCCGTGATGTCGCCCTCGGTGAGCTACGCGACCTTCAGGCGGTTCTTCCGGATATCGTGGGGCTCGACGAGGCCCTCCGGCTGCTTGCCGAGCGCGTCACGACGGACTGAGCCTGCGCCTACTACATCGCAACGTTTCGCCAGACGAGATGACGACCAACTATCATGAAGGGCTGAATGGTGAACGGCGTCTTTGGACGGGTCTGGCGGGACTTCGTGGCGTGGCACTCCGCCGCGCACGATGACGCGTGCCTGGACTGCCTGCATCTGCTGCTCCAGGGCCGGATCGACTACCTGGCGAAGCCGGACCCGACGCTCTGGAAGAGCGGCGACGTACGTGAGCTGCTCCTCGAGCTCGCGGTGACGCGCATGACCGACCTGTGCGACCTGGTCGGGCATGGTGTGGTCTCGCTCCGGTCCTACCTGCGGTTCCTGGACGAGACGGGCTGGCTGCACCCGGGCAGCACCACGGCGAAAGTCCTGCGCAACGAGCTCGGCCGGGTCGAGGGGACCTACCCGCAGGCGATGGCTGACAGCTCGCGCTACCGGCTCGCCAAGCGCCTGTTCACCGCCATGCGCGCCGACGGGGTCGATGTCGGCGACCACGACGCGGTCGACGCCTGGGTCGAGGCGTTCAACACCCGAGCGCCCGCGGCCCGGCGGACCGTCCTCGGCGTCCTGCTCGACGCCAAGCCCGAGCTGGGCCGCGCCCGCTTTGTCGCCAACGAGGGCGTGGTCGCCGCGCTGGACCCTGACGCGCTGGACCCCGAGGCGCCGGTCCCGCCGCGGCTCCGGCACGAACCGACCGACGAGCCGGCCGGGACGTACCCGCCGGTGGCCCTGGCCGGCGACCGCGAGCTGGCCACCGCGGCCCGCGCCTCAACATTGCTGCGCCGGGTCGTCGCGCTCGCGCGCTGGGTCGGCACCGGCCGTCCGGTCAGCCGGCGCGGCGAGCTCGTCCCGCCGGACGCGCGTGCCCTGGTCGACGTCCTCGGCCTGGCCACCGGCGGCTGGAAGGTGACCGCCATGCGGGACGTGCCGCCGCTGACCAAGGCGTTCTATCTCGCCGTCGAGACCGAGCTGGTCGCCGTGCGGCGCAGCGGCATCCTGCCCGGCCCCCGGATCGCCGACTGCGACCGGACCGACGACGGGCCGGGCGCCGACGACATGGCGCTTGCGTTGTGGGAGGACCTGTTCGACCTCACTGCCCGGAGCGCTGCCGATCCACCGTCTGACCTGGGGCCGGGTGCCGCCGTGCTCGGTGACCGGATCGGGCGGTGGACGCCCCGCGCGCTCACCGTCCTGTACGAGCGCCAGAGCGCCGTCGACCTGGTGGACCTCGTCGCCCTCCTGACCCGCGAGTCCGAGGGACCCGGGGAACCCGAGGAATCCGGGCCGCCTTCCGACCGTGCGTTCCTCGCGTTGTTCCTCGGACTGTCGGTGCGTGGCAAGCTGGCCGACCTTGCCGAGCACGGCGCCGTCACCGTCGTGGGTGGGGACCTCCCCGCCAGGCAGCTCGGGCCACGGGCCGACCTGGCCGAGGCGATCGGGATGCCGCCCTGGGCGCTGGCCTCCGACACCCCTGGGACCGCCGCGCGGCTCACACCGCTTGGAACCTGGGCCGTGCGACGGGCTCTTCTGGCCGAAGGGGAGCACGCGCCAGCCGTGACAGCCCGGCCGTAGCGAGCTGCACGGCGGTCCTCAGCCACCGCCTCCCCCGACCCGCCTACCATGGCGGCCCTGCCGGAGCAGCCACCACGAGGGAGCAGGACCGCATGCGCAGGACCACGCTCGGGGACAGCGGACCGGCGGTCGGGGCGATCGGCCTCGGCTGCATGGGCATGACCCACGCCTACGACCCGACAGGCCGCGACGACGCCAGATCCATCGAGGTCATCCACCGCGCGATCGACCTCGGCGTGACCCTGATCGACACCGCCGACGTCTACGGCCCGTTCACCAACGAGTCGCTCGTCGGCCGCGCCCTGGCTGGCCGGCGCGAGGAGGTCGTGCTCGCGACCAAGGTCGGGCTGGTCTTCGACGGCCCGGAGGGAGCCCTGCGGCGGGACGGGCGGCCGGAGCACGTCCGGCAGTCGATCGACGACAGCCTGCGCCGCCTCGGCGTCGACGACGTCGACCTGTACCAGCTCCACCGGGTCGACCCGCAGGTCCCGATCGAGGAGAGCTGGGGCGCGATGGCCGAGACGGTCGCGGCCGGCAAGGCGCGCGCCATCGGGCTGTCGGAGGTCGGCGTCGAGGAGACCGCCCGCGCCGCCGCCGTCCACCCGGTCGCGAGCGTGCAGTCGGAGCTGTCGCTGTGGACCCGAGGGCCGCTGGCCGAGGTCGTCCCCTACTGCGACCGTCACGGCATCGCCTTCCTGCCGTTCTCCCCGCTCGGGCGCGGCTTCCTCACCGGGCGCTTCGCCTCCGCCGCCGACCTGCCCGAGGGCGACTGGCGGCGCACCAACCCGCGCTTCCAGGACTCGGCCATCCGTGCCAACCAGGCCATCGTGGAGCGGGTCCGCGCCGTCGCCGAGCGGGTCGGCGCCACCGCGGCGCAGGTCGCGCTGGCCTGGACGTGCGCGCAGGGCCGGTACGTGATCCCGATCCCCGGGACCAAGACCCTTCGCTACCTCGAGGACAACACCGGCGCCGGGGACCTGACCCTCAGCGCCGACGACCTCGCCGCCCTCCACGAGCTCCCGACCGCCCTCGGCGCCCGCTACTAGCGCCGCGGGCTTGCGGCTACCTCTCCCGGTCGGACCGCTCGGCCCCTTTGACCATGCGCTCGACCGCCTCGGTCAGCAGCGCAGCGGAGGTGCCCATGTTGAGGCGGACGAAGCCGGCGCCCTGGCGGCCGAAGTCCAGGCCGCGACTGAGCGCGACCCGGCCGCGGCGCAGGAGCACGGCCGCCGGGTCGGGGCCCAGGCCGAGCGCAGTGCAGTCCAGCCAGGCCAGGTAGCTTGCCTCGGGCGGGACGTAGCCGACAGCCGGGAGCCGCTCGGCGAGCAGCCCGGCCAGCAGCCGTCGGTTGCGGTCGAGGTAGCCGAGCAGCGCCTCCAGCCATGGCTCACCCTGCTGGAAGGCGGCCGTCGAGCCGAGCAGGCCGAGCAGCCCGCAGCGATAGTGGAGGTCGTCCGGCATGGCCTTCAGGCGCGCCTGCATCGCCGAGCAGCCCGCGACCGCCAGGGCGCACTTCAGTCCGGCGAGGTTCCACGCCTTCGACGCGGAGGTGAGCGCCACGGCACGTGCGGCCGCCTCGTCGCCGAGCGACAGCAACGGGACGTGCCGCGCGCCGGGCAGCGTCAGCGGTGCGTGGATCTCGTCGGCGACCACCACCGCGTCGTGGCGGGCGGCCAGCTCGACCACGGCCTCCAGCTCGTCACGCCCGAGCACCCGGCCGGTCGGGTTGTGCGGGTTGCAGAGCAGCCAGGCGCGGGCGCCCGCCGCCAGGGCGCGCTCGACCGCGTCCAGGTCCAGCTCGAAGCCGCCCGGCCCGCGGGCCAGCGGCGCCTCAGCCACCCGCCGCCCGATCTGCGCGATGGTGGCGAAGAACGGCGGGTACACCGGGGTGTTGACGACGACGCGGTCGCCCGGCTCGGTCAGCGCACCCAGCACCTCGGCGATGCCCACCATCACGTCGGGCGCGAGCCGCACCCGTCCGGGGTCGACCTGCCAGGCCCAGCGGCGCTGCGCGAAGCCGGCGAACGCCTCGTCAAGGCGCGGGTCCGGGTAGGCGTAGCCGCAGTCGTCCAAGCCGACCGCGGCCAGCAGCGCCTGCTTGACCGGTGCCGCCAGCGCGAAGTCCATCTCCGCGACCCAGGCGGGCAGCACGTCGTCGGGGTAGGCGCGCCACTTGGCGCTCTGCCGCCGCCGCAGTGCCTCCAGGGAGATCCCGTCGAAATCCGGCTCGGTCGCCTCGCGCATGCCGCCATCATGCCAGCGCCACGGAAAGGCGCCGCTCATGGCTGAGCCGAACGTCATCGCCCAGCGCTACGCCGGAGTCGCGCGCACGCTGCGGTAGACCTCGGCGACCTGGCCGGCGACCACGTCCCAGGCGTAGCGGGTGGCGGTCTGGCGGGCGACCTCGCCGAGGGCGGCGCGGCGGGCGGGGTTGTCCAGCAGCGCGCCGAGCGCTCCCGCCAGCGCCTCGGGGTCGCGCGGCGGCACCAGCAGGCCCTCCTGGTCCTCGCGCACGAGGTCGCGGTAGCCGCCGATGTCGGAGCAGACCACCGGCACGCCGACCGCCATCGCCTCGACCAGCACGATGCCGAAGGACTCGCCGCCCAGCGCGGGGGCGCAGAACACGTCCGCCGAGGCGTAATAGGAGGGCAGGTCGTCCTGGGGCACCGAGCCGACGAACGACACGTCGGTCCGCAGCCGCGGCGGCACCATCGCCATCAGCTTCGCCTGCTGCTTGGAGTCGTCGCGGCCGACCACCAGCAGGCGCAGGCGCGGGAACGACGGCTTCAGGCGCAGGAATGCCCTGACCAGGTAGACCAGGCCCTTGCGCGGCTCGAGGCGGCCGACGAACAGGACCGTCGGGCCGCCGTCGCGGTAGCCGGGCAGCGGCTCGGGCTTGGAGAGGAACTCGGCGCCCACGCCGTTGGGGACCACCACCATCGACCCGCCGAAGCGGCGCTGCCACGTATCGCGGGCGGAGGAGCTCACGGCGATGCGGGCGTCGAGCCGGTTGAAGGTGCGCCGCAGCAGCGGCTTGCCGAGAGCGAGGGCGAGCGACCGGTCGATGTTGGCGTGGAAGGTGCCGATCACCGGCACGCGCGCGGCCCTGGCGGCCAGCAGCCCGACGCTCGGCGACATCGGCTCGTGCACGTGGAGCAGGTCGTAGCGGCCCGCCGCCAGCGCGCGGCGCACCCGCAGGACGGTGCGCGGCCCGATGGCGATGCGGGCGACCGAGCCGTTGTAGGGCACTGGCAGCGAGCCGCCGAGGCTGACGAAGCCGTCCTCGGCCACCGGCCGGGCGGCGGGTGCCAGCACGTCGACCTCGCAGCCGAGCTGCCGCAGCTCCGCGGCCAGGCTGCGGACGTGGTTGCCGACCCCGCCCGGTACGGTCCAGTCGTACGGGCAGACGATCCCGATCTTCACGGCGCCGCCTCCCCGGTCGCCGGAGCGGCCCGCTCCGCCGGTGGGACCTGCTCCTCCACCGGGACCTGCGCGCCGGCGGCGCCGCGCCAGTAGCGGCTGAGCACGTGCCACTGCTCCGGGGCGCTGCCGATGAGCTGCTCGAACTCCTCGGCCAGGCGCTGCGTCACGGCGATGGCGTCGCTGCGCTGGTCGCCGCTCGGCTCCACGCGGATCGGCGGGTGCACGACGCTCACCCAGCGGCCGGCCCTGCGGTCGTGGAAGACCGCGGAGGGCAGCAGCGGCGCGCCGGTCTTGAGCGCGAGCGCGGCGGGGCCGCCGGGCATGGTGGCGGCCGCCCCGAACATGCGCACCGGCAGCCCGTGCCCGGTGAGGTCGCGGTCGCAGACCAGGGCGACGAGCCGGCGGGCCCGCAGCGCGCGCAGCAGGCCGCGCATGCTCTCCGACCCGTTGGCCAGCGGCAGGATCTCCATCCCGAGGGCACGCCGGTAGGCGACGAAGCGGTCGAAAAGCTCCACCGGCTTGAGCTGCTCCACGACGGTCGTGACCTGGTAGCCCTCGGCGATCAGCCAGGCCGCGCCGGCGTCCCAGTTGCCCAGGTGCGGCACCGCGAAGATCGCTCCGCGCCCCTGGGCGAGCGCCGCGTCCAGGTGCTCGCGGCCGTCGATGGTCATGCGGCGGCGGATCTCCTCCTGGGTCAGGTCCTCGAGCCGGAACGCCTCCGCCCAGTAGCGCCCGTAGAGGGCGAACCCGCGCCGCACGACCCGCTCCAGCTCGGCTCCAGTGGCCGAGGCGCCGAGCACCTGGCGCAGGTTCGCGCGCAGCGCCAGGCGCCGGCGCTCGTCGAGCCGGTAGTACAGCAGGCCGCCGACGACCCCGAGCGACATGGCGACGGGCTCCGGCAGGCGCCGGACCGTGCGCCAGGCGGTGAGCCAGCGGCGCCCGGCCCGCTGGTCCCTCGCGGTCACCGACCGATGTCCGACCTGATGTCCGGCTGCTGCCAGACCGTCAGGATGCGCTGCACGACCGTGATCGAGGTGGCCGCCACCAGGACCCACAGGCCCGCGACGACGTGGCCGGCCAGCAGGGCGACGCCGAGCACGATGACCCGCTCCGGCCGCTCGGCGATGCCCACGTTGCAGGTGTAGCCGAGCGACTCGGCACGGGCCTTCACATAGGACACCACCAGCGAGAGCGCCAGGACCAGCGCGGCGAGCACCGCCGCCTGGGTCTGCTGGTGCTCGGCGGACAGCAGCACGATCCCGCTCAGGACGGCTGCGTCCGACAGCCGGTCGACCACGGAGTCCAGGAACGCGCCCCTGCGCGACACCTGGCCGGACGCCTTGGCGACGGCGCCGTCGAGCATGTCCGGCAGCCCGGACAGCAGGCTGACCGCTCCCCCGACCCGCTCGTACCCGGTGGCGACCAGCGCGCCGGCCCCGAGGCTGCCGGCGAGCCCGACCACGGTCAGGCTGTTCGCGGTCACGCCCGCCTTTGCGAGAGCCTGCCCGGCGGGCTCGGTAACGTGTCGGAATGTGCTACGAGCTTTGGATGAAAGCACGAGATCCCTGTCAAGGACGGTGGGCGCCCAATACGGCAACCCTGGACGTTGGCGAGGCTAGCACGAGGATTGACTCAGCTCAACGACCGTAGGTTTCATCGCAATCCGGTCACATCTCAGCGTAAGGTCTCTGACGTAAGGTCTGGTGATAGCATCGCCCTTCTGTCAGGGCAGGGCACCCGCTCCAGCCCCCCACGGGCGACGACTGTGAGGGAGGGCCCGGATTCCGTGAAGAGCTACCCCACGGAGCGCATCCGTAACGTCTTGATTGTCGGGCATGGCGGTGCCGGCAAGACGTCGCTGGTCGAGGCGCTCCTGTACGGCACCGGCGCGGTCAACCGGGTTGGCCGCGTCGAGGACGGTACCACCGTGACCGACTTCGAGCCCGAAGAGACCCGCAAGCACATCTCCGTGTCGCTGACGCCCGCCCCCGTCGAGCACGATGGGTTCAAGGTCAACCTGCTCGACGCCCCCGGCTACGCGGACTTCATCGGCGACGTCCGCGCGGCCCTGCCCGCCGCCGACGCCGTGCTGTTCGTGGTGAGCGGGGTGGACGGCGTCGAGACCCAGACCGAGGTCGTCTGGACCATGGCCGAGGAGCTCGGGCTGCCGCGCGCCTTCTTCATCAACAAGCTGGACCGCGAGCGCGCCTCGTTCCAGCGCACCCTCGAGAGCGTCCAGGCGGTCTTCGGCAAGGGCTGCCCGCCGCTGTACCTGCCGATGGGCGAGGAGCACGAGCTCCACGGCCTGGTCGGGCTCCTCTCGAACCGGGCTTTCGAGTACAAACCGGATGGGGCTCGCAGCGAGGGCGAGGTCCCCGCCGAGTACGCCGACACGACCGAGGACCTCCGCTCCCAGCTCATCGAGGCGATCATCCAGGAGGCCGAGGACGAGGAGCTGATGGACCGCTACCTGGGCGGCGAGGCGATCGCCCCGGCGGACCTCGTCCCCGACCTCGAGAAGGCGGTCGCCGCCGGTCGCCTGTTCCCGGTGCTGTCGGGAGCCGCCACCAAGGGGATCGGCTCGGCCGAGCTGCTCGAGGTGCTCACGCAGGCGTTCCCCTCCCCCTTCGAGCGGGCCCCTTTCGAGGGCAAGGTGCCGGGCTCGGACAGGACCGTCACCCGCAGGGCCGACCCGAGCGCCCCGCTCGCGGCCTACGTGTTCAAGACCCTCTCCGACCCGTATGTCGGCCGGATGAACCTGTTCCGGGTGATCTCCGGCACCTTCCTGCCCGACTCCACCGTGCTCAACGCCACCAAGGGCAAGGACGAGCGCGTCGGCCACCTGCTGACCGTGCGCGGCAAGAGCCAGGAGCCGGCCGAGAAGCTGCCGCCCGGGGACATCGGCGCGGTCGCGAAGCTGACGGACACCGCCACCGGTGACACGCTGTGCGCCAAGGACGACCCGGTGGTGCTGCCGGCGCCGTCCATGCCGGACCCGCTGCTGCCGATCGCGATCGCGCCCAAGTCCCGCGGCGACGAGGAGAAGCTCTCCAGCGGCCTGGCCCGGCTCGGGGCCGAGGACCTCACCCTGCGGGTCGAGCGCAACGTCGAGACCCACCAGACCCTCCTGTGGGGCATGGGCGAGAACCACATCGAGGTCACCCTCGAGCGCCTGAAGCGCAAGTTCGGCGTGGAGGTGAACCAGGTCCCCCTGCGCCTGCCCTACAAGGAGACCTTCAAGAGCCCGGTCAAGGCCCTGGGCAGGCACGTCAAGCAGACGGGCGGCCACGGGCAGTACGGCATCGCCCACATCGAGGTGCAGCCGCTGCCGCGCGGCGAGGGCTTCCAGTTCGAGGACAAGATCTTCGGCGGCGCCATCCCCAACCAGTTCATCCCCTCGGTCGAGAAGGGCGTGCGCCGGGCCATGGAGGACGGCCTGCTCGCGGGCTACCCGGTGGTCGACGTCAAGGTGGTCCTCTACGACGGCAAGTACCACTCGGTCGACTCCTCGGACATGGCCTTCCAGCTCGCCGGCCAGACCGCGCTCAAGGAGGCGGCCGCGCAGGCGCAGATCTCCCTGCTGGAGCCGATCCTCGAGATCGAGGTGCTGATCCCCGACGAGTACGTGGGCGACGTCCTCGGCGACCTGTCGTCGCGCCGTGGCCGGGTGGTCGGCACCGACCCGGTCGGCACCGGCCGCACGCTCGTCCGCGCCACCGTGCCCGAGGCCGAGGTCGTCCGCTACGCCATCGACCTGCGCTCGATGACCCGGGGCAAGGGCTCGTTCGCGCGCCGCTTCTCCCACTACGAGGAGCTGCCCCCCAACCTCGCCGCGAAGGTCGCCGAGGAGGCCAAGGCCGAGCAGCAGAGGTAGCGCCTCGCGGAGGTCCGGGGCCCCGGGTGTCGGGTCCGGGGTGTCGGGTCCGGGGTGTCGGGTCCGGGGTGTCGGGTCCGGGGGCCGGGGTCAGCCGGGGTGGTCGTAGGCCGCGGCCGGGACGTACCAGACGTCGTGGTTCTCCGCGAGCATGTCGAGGTCGTAGGTGCCGTAGGCGAAGGCGATGCCCTCGACCTGGCTGGCGGTCGGGCAGGCCGTGCAGCCCAGCTCGACCGTCCACTTCGGCGGGTGCCCGACCAGGTCGCGGACGAGCGCGTCGCCCCGCAGCGACGGGTGGGCCGACTCGTACACGAACACGCTCGCGTAGTTCTCGACCGCCAGGCGGCGCCGGTCGGCCGACAGGTCGGCGCCGGACAGGTTCGCGACCCCGCCCGACGCGGGCGGGGTGAGGTAGGCGAGCCGCTTCAGCACCACGGTCCGGCCGGGGTCCAGCGAGGGCAGCCGGTACACCGCGGAGCGGGTCGTCTTGTCGATCAGGTAGGGGACGCCGTCGACCAGGAACAGCGACTCGGCGTTCTGGACCCTGCACTTCGGCGCGGGATCCGGGTAGCGGAACCGGTAGGTGGCCAGCAGCGTCGCCTCCCGGTCGGTCGACGGGTCGGGCTCGCGGACCTTCAGCAGCGCGGCCGAGCCGCGCACGCAGAAATTGTCGCCGATGTCGGCGACCCAGATGTTGCCCTGGTCGTCCCGGGCGATGTCCTCCCAGTCGGTGTTGACGGCGCCCGAGATCGGGAAGACCGCGAACTTCTTTCCATGGACGAGATCCGCGAGCTGGCCGTCCACCTGCCGGTAGGCGTACAGCGCGGCTCGCGGCCGGTTGGCCGTGGAGGGCCCGCTGTCACGGATCGCCCAGAGCACGCCCGGGTACCGCTTGCTGGCGACCACGCCCGAGCCCTCGCCGGCGAAGAACGCGCCCCGCTGCACGCTGACGCGCCCCTGCCCCTGGCCACGGGAGGTGGACGAGGGCGCGATCGGGGTGACCGGCTCCTGCGAGCAGGCCGCGAGCGCCAGCACGGCCACGACCAGCAGCGCCGCGCCGGAAACGCGCCAGAGGCCCCCGTGGAGAGGGCCCCCGGCGACGGCCGCGGGCTGGGCGCCGTCAGCCGTGGTTGTGCGTGAAGTGGTCACTGACCTGCCCGGCGGTCAGGGCGGTGCTGTAGACGGCGGCCTCGTCCACGGTGCCGTTGAAGTAGCCGCTCGACGGCTGGTCGGGCCAGCCGCTCAGATTGTCCCCACCGACCCGCCAGAAGCCGCTGTAGGCCTGGGCGATGGTGTTGGGGTTGGTCCCGACCAGCGTGCCGTCGACGTACAGGGCCATGCCGCCACCGCCGAGGGTGCCGACCACGTGGTGGTAGCCGCCGTCGTTGTAGCTGCCCGCGGAGGTGACCGTGGCCGCGCTGCCGGTCCAGGCGCCGAAGACCAGCCGGCCGTCGTTGGTCATGTAGATGTGGCGGTCGTAGCTGGAGCTGGTGCCGGTCCGCGAGTTGCCGAAGCCGATCAGCTTGCCGCCCGAGGTGGTCGTCTTGAACCAGAGCTCGAGCGAGAGCGCGTTCGGGCCCGCGACCGCGGTGGTGCTGCTCGTGGTCACGAACTCGTTGTTGAGCGGGGTGGTCTGGAGCTGCACCGCCGTGTCCGGGTCGCCGGCGATGGCACCGGCCTGCCCGAAGGTGACCGTGCCGCGGTAGTTGCCGGTGCGGCTGCTGCCGGACGAGTCGGCCGCGACCGTGCCCGACGACTCGCCCAGCCGCCAGTAGAAGTACGGGGCGTCGCCACCGACCACGGTCGTGTAGGGCGCGTCCACGGCCGACACCGTCACCGAGACCGGGTCCGACTTGAAGCTGTTGTTGGTCCCGTTGGCCTCCTTGGCGTCGACCTTGTAGCTGTGGGTGGAGCCCGGGGCCAGGCCGGTGTCGGTGAAGCTCAGGGACGGCAGGATCCAGAAGGTCGAGCGCACCGGCGGGCTGGTCCACAGCGGCGTGCTGGAGCCGTCGCGGAACACCCGGTACACGAGGGTCTCGTCGTCGTCGTCGGTGGTGGCCTGCCAGCTCAGCCGCACCTGGCCCGGCTCGATGCTGGAGGCCGCCGGCAGCTTGGGCTGGCGCGGCCTGGTCAGGTCCGGCGGGCCGCCGAAGCGCGTGAAGCCCTGCTGCGCCCGGTTGTTCACGTTGAGGAAGTCGCCGCCGACGAAGAGCCTGGTGCCGTCGGTGGCGAAGGCGCGCGGGCCGAGCGGGTTGCCGCTGGTATTGGGGTACCAGGGGCCGAGCGTGCCGTCGGAGAGCTTTTCCACCAGCAGGTGGCGGCGGCCGCTCTGCGGCTGCTCGCCGAAGGCGCCCGCGGCGGAGCAGTTGTGGGCGTGCGAGCCCTTGTAGAGCCAATTGCCGATGATCTCGACCGCCTGGGTGGCGCCGAGGCAGTCATTGCGCCACACCAGGGCGCCGTCGCTCTGGCTGGCGGCGAAGGTGCCGTCGAAGCAGCCGCCGCCGGTGCCCTCGGCCGCGAAATAGACGTTGCTGGAATCCACGCGGATGTCGCGGATGTCGGAGGTGCAGGACCCGCTGTGCGGCGGCAGGAAGCTCGCGGTCGCCCAAGGCAGGGTGGCGCCGGTGTCCGGGTCGAGCGCGCCGGTGCCGCGCCGGGCGACGCCGTTCAGGTCGCTGAAGTAGCCGCCCGCGAACACGCGGCTGCCGTCCGGGGCGACCGCCACGCGGAAGACGGTCGAGTCGGCCGTGGGCGCCCACGGCAGGGGGCTCCCGCTGCCGGTGGCGCTCACCTCGCCGAGGTTGGTGCGGGCCTGGCCGTTGATCGCGCTGAAGGTCCCGCCGAGGTAGATGGCGGCGCCCTTGAGAGCGATGCCCCTGATGGTGCCGTTCACCCGCGGGGCCCAGCTCGTCAGGTTCCCGGTGGCGGTGTCGAAGGCGGCGAGCCTGGAGCGGCTGGTGCCGTCGACCGTGGCGAAGTCCCCGCCGACGTAGAGGGTGCTGCCGTCCGCCGAGGGCGCCATGATCATCGGCCGGTCGTCGAGGTCGTGGCTGAAGGGCAGCAGCGCACCGGTCTGCGCGTCGAACGCGGCGATGTGGTTGCGGGCCACCTCGCCGGTCCCGAGCGCGGCCCCGGGCGGGCGCACCGAGGTGAAGTCGCCGCCGAGGTAGACCGCGCCGCCCACGTAGGCGAGCGACCACACGGTGCCGTTGGTCTGCCAGGACGACGAGGCGTTGGCCACGACCGTGTCGCTCTCCAGCGCCTGCGCGCCGTTGGGGGCCGCCACGACCCCGACCCCGACCGTCGCCACCAGCGCCATCGCCAGCAGTACCGCGAATTTACGCATCACTACCCTCTTCCGCTTATCCCCCGGCAAGCCCGGACCCGCAGGCAATTACGGCGTCCCCGCCGAGCCGCAGGTCAACGGCATACTGCCGGCTCCCCTTCCGGCAGTTGCGGGCAGTCTCGACGACCGCACGCGGCCGGGGACATCCGTAGGACTGCGTAGCGCCACCGACCGGGCCCGCCTTTGGCGGAGATACGGCGTGATGCTCCTGCATTTGCCTGAATGCGACCTGGACACACGCCTCGACCTGGCTGAGCCAATTGATCCGCGCAGAGAATAGGGCACGAGTTTCGTACGCGAGTTACCGCATCTGTAGTAGGTTCACCGGGCGCGAATCAGCGACAGTTGTAAGGCGACGGGTACGGAGCCCACCTGCCCGCCGCTCGAACGTCACAGGGCACGGAGGTGTGAGGAGCGAGATGGCGCGGGTGCTGCTGGTGGACTCTCAGCCGCTGTTCAACGAGGCGCTGGAGGCCCTGTTCACGCGCGACGGCGAGCACCGGGTGGTCGGGCGCAGCTCCTCGCCGCAGGAGGCGTTCGCGATGGTCCAGGGGCTCGAGCCCAGCCTGGTCCTGGTGGACGCGGTCCTCGGCCTCAGCGAGTCGCCGAGCCTGGTCGACCGCGTCCTCAGGGAGCGCCCGGACACCAAGGTGATCGCGCTCGGGGACGACCGCGACGTCAACCTGCTCATGGCGGCCCTCAAGGCGGGCGCGGCCGGGGTGGTCGGCAAGACGCACGGCGCCGACACCGTGCTGCGGGTGGCCAGAGGGGTCCTGAACGGCGAGGGCGCGGTGCCCCGTGCCATGGTGCTCGAGGTGACCAGGCGCCTGATCGCCGGGGAGCGCTTCAGCGGCTCGCCGCTGGCGCGCCTGTCGCCCCGCGAGCGCCAGGTGCTCGCCCTGCTCAGCCGCGGGTGGGACAACGAGAGGATCGGCAGGGACCTGTACATCAGCCAGCACACCGTGCGCACCCACATCCAGAACATCCTCGAGAAGCTCGGGATGCACTCCAAGCTCGAGGCGGCCGCCTTCGCCATGCGGTGGTCGTTCGAGCTGGGCGCGGACGGTGCGAGCGATCAGGCGGCCCTCGCCGGGATCAGCTAAGGCTTGTCCGGGATGCGGAGCGGGGGGCTCGACCGGCACCCTGGCTACTTGTGTGCGGCAACCGACCAGGAGGAGAGCGGACAGGTGACGACGAGTGAGCGGTGGTCGACGGACACGATGGGGAGCGCTCCGAGCGTCCCCCACGGCGGCACGCTGATCGAGCGGCGGCTGGACGCCGGGGAGGCCGAGGAGCTGGCCGCGCGCCCGCTGCCCTCGCTGACCCTGACCCCGGCCGAGACGGCCGACCTCCGTGCCCTGGCCACGGGCGCCTACAGCCCCCTCACCGGCTTCATGAACGCAAAGGAGCACGAGGCGTGCGCCGAGGCCATGCGGCTGCCGGACGGGACGCTGTGGCCGATCCCGGTCTGCCTGGGCCTGGCCGACGGGGACGCGCTCGACGGCGACCTGGTGGCGCTGCGGAGCGAGCGGGGCGACCTGCTGGGCGTGCTCGAGGCCGAGGAGGTCTTCGAGCGCGACCGGGACGCCGAGGCCGAGCTGGTCTACGGCACCACCGACCCCGAGCACCCCGGCGTGGCCCGCGTGCTCTCCTCGCCGCGGCGGGCGGTGAGCGGCTCGGTCCGCGCGGTGGTGGGCCCGCTGGACGGCCCGGTCGGCCGCTACGCGCTCACCCCCGCGGAGACCCGCGCGGCCTTCGCCGAGCGGGGATGGGGCACGGTGGTGGGCTTCCAGACCCGCAACCCCGTCCACCGCGCCCACGAGTACCTCATGAAGTGCGCGCTCGAGAACTGCGACGGGCTGCTGCTGCACCCCCTGGTCGGGCCGACCAAGGACGGCGACGTGCCCGCCGCGGTCCGCATGCGCGCCTACCAGGCCATCCTCGAGTACTTCCCGGCGGAGCGCGTGATGCTCGCCGCGCTGGTCGCGCCGATGCGGTACGCCGGCCCGCGCGAGGCCGTGCTGCACGCCCTGGTGCGCAAGAACTACGGCTGCACGCACTTCATCGTCGGCCGCGACCACGCCGGCGTCGGCAGCTACTATGGCACCTTCGAGGCACAGGAGCTGATCTCGTCCCTGCCGCCCGAGGAGCTGGGCATCACGCCGCTGCGGTTCGACAACGCCTTCTTCTGCCGGCGCTGCGGCGGCATGGCGACCGGCAAGACCTGCCCGCACCAGCCCACCGAGCACGTCACCCTGTCCGGCACCCAGGTGCGCGCCAAGCTCGCCGCCGGCGAGCTGCCCCCGCCCGAGTTCAGCCGGCCCGAGGTGGCCGGGCTCCTGATCGCGGCCTACCGGGAGCAGGCAAGCTGAGCGGCGGCCCGCTGTCCCACCGTCCCGTCCAAACCCGAGGAGAGGTCCCGACCACATGAACAACGACACCGGCTTCGTTCTCTGGCTCACCGGGCTGTCCGGTGCCGGCAAGTCCACCATCGCCAACGTGCTGGCCCCCAGCCTGCTGGACCGCGGGCACCGCGTGGAGGTGCTCGACGGCGACGAGATCCGCACCAACCTGTGCCAGGGTCTCGGCTTCAGCCGCGAGGACCGCGACACCAACATCGCCCGCATCGGCTACGTGACCGGCAAGCTGGCCAAGCACGGCGTCGCCGTGGTCGTCGCCGCCATCTCGCCGTACCGCGAGGCCCGCGACAAGGTGCGGGCCTCGGTCACCAACTTCGTGGAGGTCCACGTGGCCGCCCCGATCGAGACCTGCGCCGAGCGCGACGTCAAGGGCCTGTACGCCAGGGCGCTGGCCGGCGAGATCAAGAACTTCACCGGCGTCTCCGACCCCTACGAGCCGCCGCTCCGGCCGGAGATCCTGCTGCACACCGAGCGGGAGCCCGTCGAGGAGTCGGCCGGGCGGGTCCTGTCCTGGCTCGAGGCCAACGGCCTGTCGCTCCCCGTCGACGCCGAGCTCGACTTCGACACGGTTCCCGCCTCTCGGTAGAGAATCCGGGCTCGATGGCTCGAGGGGGAGGATTTCCCCGCACGACCTCCAGGGGGGTGCAAGCGATGAGAAGGACGCCAGCGGCACTGGCGCTGGCGGTGACGGTCGTCTCGGCGCTGCTGCTGGTGCCGGCCCCGGCGCTGGCCGACGTGCCGACCACGGCGACGCCGACCTGGCAGACCAACGGCATCGTGCGCGCCGTCGCCTACGTGGGCGGCGCCGTGTACATCGGCGGCGACTTCACGTCCGTGCGCCCGCCGGGCGCCGCGGCCGGGACCGGCGAGGTGGCCCGCAACCACCTCGCCGCGTTCGGCGCGACCACCGGCGGCCTGCTGTCGTTCAGCCACAGCGCCAGCGCCACCGTGTTCGGCCTGGAGGTGTCGCCCGACAGGACCAGGCTGTACGCCGGCGGCGACTTCACCACCATCGACGGCGTCTCGCGCGCCCACCTGGCCGCCTTCGACGTGGCCACCGGCGCGCTCAGCTCCGCCTGGAAGCCGACCGTGACCGGGCGGGTCAAGTCGATCTCGACCTTCGGCGACGGCGGCACGCTCTACGTCGGCGGCACCTTCGGCAAGGCCAACGGCCAGACCCGCACCAACGTGGCGGCGTTCACCTCCAGCGGCGGCCTGCTGCCCTTCACCGCCACCCCGGACGCCAGCGTCCGCGCCCTGATCGTCAGCGCCGACGGCACCCGGGTGGTGATCGGCGGCAGCTTCAACCACGTCAACGGCGTGGCCCGCCGCGCCCTGGCCGTCCTCGACACCACCGGCAAGGTCCTGCCGCAGCAGCCGTCGATCCCGACCTGCTCGGAGGTGACCTCGTTCGCGCGCACCGCCGGGGCGGTCTTCCTCGGCGGCGAGGGCACCGGCGGCGGCTGCTTCGACGGCACGCTCGCCTTCAACCCGGCCACCGGCGCCCAGCTCTGGCGCGACAACTGCCTCGGCGCCACCCAGGCGGTGACGGTGATCGGCTCGTGGCTGTACGTCGGCTCGCACGCGCACGACTGCCACACCGTCGTCGGCGGCTTCCCGGAGACGGGCAGCGGCCACGTCCACCACCTCGTGCGCGAGGACGTCGGCAACGGCCACATCGACTCGACCTGGTTCCCCAACACCAGCGGCAACAGCCTCGGTCCCCGGTCGATGGGCAACGACGGCGTGCGGCTCGGCGTCGGCGGCGACTTCCTGTCCGTGAACAACAAGGCCCAGCAGGGCTTTACCCAGTTCGGCTAGGGTCGCGGGCTCGTTGGCCGTTCAGGTACCGCAGCGGCGTGGCCTCGGCGGTGACCTCGCCTGGCTGGTCGAGCTGCTGTGGGGGGCCCGGGGAGCGGGGCTGGTGCGCGTCAGCACCGACGGGACCGTGCCCGACGGGTACGTCCCGGTGGAGCGCTACGCGGTCGTGCCGAGCCTGACCCGACCGCGGTTCCTGGTCCCGCTCGCCACCCGGCGCGCGGCCTGGGCGTCGACCGCCCGCTACAACGCCCTGCGCCCCGCGCGGGTGCGGGCGCTGCGCGCGGCGGTCGGCGCCGGCATGCGCCTGGGCGTCGGCCAGCGCGCGCTCCGCGACCGCCTGGTCGTCTGCGTCGCCGAGGGCGCCGGCCGCCGGCCGCTCGGCGAGCTGCTGATCAGCGAGCACCTGCGGCGCGCGCTCGGCGTCGGCGAGCTGCTCATGGGCATCGGCGTCAGCCAGCCGCACCCCAACCGCAAGCCCACCCTGCAGCTCTTCGGCCCCGCCGGCGAGGCGCTCGGCTACGTCAAGGTCGGCTGGAGCGAGCTCACCAGGCAGCTCGTGCGCAACGAGGCGGCCGCGCTGCGCACCTGCGCGGCGCACCCGCTGCCCGACCTCGAGGTCCCCAGGCTGCTGGGGGCCGACCGCTGGAACGACCTCGACCTGGCGGTCACCAGCCCGCTGCCCACCGGGGTCCGGCGCCACCGCGCGGCGCTGCGGCCCCCGCCGGTGGCGGTCAGCGGCCAGGTCGCCGCCGTGAACGGCACGCGCGCGCTGCCGCTGGCCGCCAGCCCCTACTGGTCCGGGGTGCGCCGGCGGGTGCGGGCCGCCGCTGCCGCCGAGGGCGGCGAGCTGGCCGCCACGCTCGGGCACTGCCTGGGCGCGCTGGAGCGGCGCTGCGGCGGCGCCCGGCTGGTCTTCGGCCGCTGGCACGGCGACTGGGTGCCGTGGAACCTGGCCTGGGAGGGCGGGCGCCTGCACGCATGGGACTGGGAGCACTCCGGCGACGACGCCCCGCTCGGCTTCGACCTGCTGCACTGGCAGTTCCAGGTCGCCTTCGTCGCGCAGCGGCGCGACGCCGCCGACGCCGCGGCGCGCTGCGCCGGGCTCGCGCTGCCGCAGCTCCTCGGG
>WNFY01002744.1_pt1 | contig 18502 bp, 17 predicted proteins | sample 5400091 | NCBI WGS metagenome assembly WNFY01 (sample SAMN13153364, study PRJNA577476) | soil metagenome | isolation source: 60 cm soil or saprolite under grassland replicate 1 | place: USA:California | collected 2016-06-15
ATTGTTGTACTTTCATGCGTTAGTTGTTTGTCCAATCACTTAGACAAGTGAAAACATACTAACGCTGTAAACCCCTGAAACTTTTTTGTGACAGGGGTTTTGGCTTACTGGCTTTTTTTTGCTTGCGGATTTTAGATATTAATTTTAAATCACTGCCTTTTATTTCTAATCTTACTAAAAAAAGAGCATTATGTTTTTACAATTAAACCACAAAAAACTGGAAGTATTCCAGGTTTCGATGAAACTTTCATTAGAATGTTATGGCATAACAAAAATATTTCCACCTGAGGAGAGATTTAATTTAACACAACAGATTCGGCGAGCAGCAATTTCTGTCCACTTGAATATAGCAGAAGGTGCATCAAGAAAATCTGAAGCAGAAAGAAAAAGATTTTATGAAATTGCCCGAGGATCAGTAATTGAAATTGATTCAGCAATTGAAATAGCCTACAAGCTTGGATACTGTAAAATAGAGGAATTAAAAAATTTGGGAGATCATATTATTGGTTGTTTTAAAATGCTTACCGGTATGATAATACCGAAGTAAAAAATTTCAAATTGTACCTTATTTTCATTCACTATTCACTATTCACCATTGCCTATCTTTGCCTTATGCAATTGCCTTCTGCCTTACTTGAAAACGCTGTGAATGAATTTGCCAAATTGCCGGGCATTGGGAAAAAAACGGCTTTGCGTATGGTGTTGCATCTGCTAAAGCAGGATGCTGCATCTGTAGAAAATTTCAGCGAAACCATAGCAAGAATGCGTCGTGAAATAAAATTTTGCCAGCGTTGTTGTAACATAAGCGACGGTGATATTTGTTCAATCTGCTCAAACTCAATGCGCAACCAGCGAATAATATGTGTTGTGGAAAATATCCGTGATGTTATCGCTATTGAAAGCACGCAACAATTTAACGGCACTTATCATGTTTTGGGTGGCATCATTTCTCCGCTTGATGGTATCGGCCCTGACCAGTTGAATATTGAATCGCTTGTTAAACGGATAGAAAAAGAGCAAACAGAAGAATTAATCTTTGCATTAAATCCCAATATACAAGGCGACACAACGATTTATTATATTCAAAAAAAGATTCAGCAATTTTCCTGCAGGGTTACTACTATTGCACGGGGTATTGCCTTTGGCGGCGAACTGGAATATGCAGACGAAATGACACTTGCCCGAAGCCTTGTCAATCGGTTGCCAGTGCAGCAATATGTAAAATAGCATTTTTTAAACCACTTATTTTTCCTGTTCAGTAACAAAATTTACCATATCAGTTTGCAGGCTTTGCGTATTCCTGAAGTATCCTATTATTTTGATAATGAAACTCAATATGAAAAGAAGGAAAAAAATAATACTTGGTGTAATTGCATTGATCATTTTAGCCGGCGTTGGTTATGGTTTATATGTTTGGAATATGCCACGTCCCCAGGTGGAAGATGAAAAAGGGATTGAAATAGATGCAGTAGCACTTTTTGATTCCTTTAATACTAATGAAATAGCAGCAACCGCCAAATATGTAGATAAAGCCATACAGGTAACAGGCGTAGTAGAGGAAGTAAAGAAAAATCAATCGGGACAAACCATAGTTATTCTTAAAAGTAAGGATCCGTTTTATGGTATTAATTGCACATTTAAAGAAGACCCTGGTTTTATACAAAAAGGAAGTACTATTACATTTAAAGGCTTTTGTAAATCTTTTTTAAGCGATGTATATATCACAGAGGGAATTCTCATTAAAAAATAACTGATTTTAAAAAAATACTTTTAATGAGAAAATTTTGCTGCAATGATTTTTCTTAGAACAACCCTTGAAATTTTCTTATCAAAAATTTTTATTTACTGTTATTAACGAAAAGATGAGTATACAGAATTGATTAGCTTAAATCAAACGCAAAACTAAAATATGAAAAAGATAGGGATTATATTATTAGCTATTTATTGTTTTTATATTTCTTTTACGGGCTGCTATAATAATAAAGCAGACCTGGTATCTCCCGAATGCAATCCTGATTCCGTAAGCCTGAAGAACGATCTGACACCCATTATGGAGGCAAATTGTTTTAATTGTCACAGTGCTGAAAATGCTCCTGTAATTGGCGGCAACTATAATCTTCAGGATTATTCTACTGTTTCCGGATATGTGAGAAACGGATATCTTATAGCTACAATAAAACACGATACCATTTATGTTACACAGAATAACGATACTGCCAGGATTTCACCGTCACTGTTTATGCCGAAAAACGGTGGTAAGCTTTCAGATTGTGAGATAAATAAATTTATAATTTGGGGACAGCAGGGAGCACTTGATAATTGATTTTAATTTTTTAAAAAAATTCTTTATGAAATATATTTTTTTATTGGTTGGTTTATTTTTTACATTTTATGCAAATGCGCAAGATTATATTACGCGCAATGGCAACATTAGTTTTTCTTCTCATACTCCTTTGGAAGATGTGAATGCAGAGAATAATGAGGTAGCAAGCACACTTAACTCCGCAACCGGTGCATTTGAGTTTAAAGCTGCCATCAAAAGTTTTCATTTTAAGAAAACCGCGATGGAACAACATTTTGGAGATGAAGATTATATGGATGCGGCAAAATATCCCAAAGCAAGTTTTTCTGGCAAGATCACCGATCTTTCCGCGGTAAATTTTGCAAAAGACGGTACCTACAAAGTTACTGTACAGGGTAATCTTACTGTAAAAAATGTAACCAAACCTATTACAACAAATGGCACTATAACTATAAAAAATGGTACTGTTACAGCACAATCCAATTTTAGCGTAAACCGGAAAGAATACAATGTAATAGGTGAAGCTTTTGTACAGAAAAAAATTGAAGACGAAATTCACATATTGGTAAACTGCCAATACGAAAAAAGATAACATCAGGTTTAATTTATAAATATGGTGAGCAAAAAATTAGTTTTATCATTTTACTTTGGGTTAATTACACTTTGTAGTGCGGCGCAAAATGTGAATCTTGATTCGTTGCTGGATGCTGAAATAAATAAGAAGAATAAGAACGAAACGCAATTTACCGGAGGAACTTTTAAAACAAGTCGCATTATTAACAGCCATACTGTTGAAACTACGCAGAAGGGAGTACTGGATCTTAAAATATCTCACCGCTTTGGCGCCACAAACAATGGTCTCTATGATTTATACGGCTTTGATAATGCCATATCAATGCGTTTTGGTGCTGAGTATGGACTAACGAACAGGTTAACTATTGGAGGCGGCAGAAGTTCTTATGAAAAAGAATACGATGGATTTCTTAAATACAGATTATTGTGGCAATCCACCGGTAAACAAAAAATGCCGCTTTCTGTAACACTTCTATCATCCTTTATGTTTGCAACGGATAAGGATTTATTAAAATGGAGATTGCCTGATCCTAATGGATCAGTAAAAACTTCAGACAAATTTTCTTATGCTCTGCAGGCATTAATCACACGTAAGTTTAGCAGTAATTTTTCTCTGCAGCTTATGCCAACAATGGTACATAATAATATTGTGCCGGTTAATCTTTATTTCATGGGTATTGGCGGCAGGCTTAAGCTAACAAAACGTTCAGGTATTATCGCAGAATATTACTACCAGTTCTCCGGTAATAAACTGCCTGAGCCATATCCTTACCCTAAAACATACAATTCTTTTTCTCTTGGATATGAAGTAGAAACAGGTGGCCATGTTTTTCAGCTTAGTCTAAGCAATTCTACCGGCATTACTGAACGAACATTTATCACAGAAACATATAACCCATGGAGCTTTCGCAATCTTCATTTTGGTTTTAATATTTCGCGTGTTTTTACAATTAAAAAACCAAAATCACTTTCTGCTGATATGCAGTCAAATCAAAAGTGGTCACTTTCTTCAGACTCAATAAATAAAAAAACCGACAGTTCAACACAGTATACTGTAGCTACATTTAAAACAAGCCGTCTTATTAATGGTCACACTGTTGAAACAACACAGAAAGGAGTATTAGACTTTAAAGTAACACATCGGTTTGGAAAACTTAATGAAGGCTTTCATAATATGTTTGGCCTGGACGAAGCATCAATGCGTTTAGGCATAGATTATGGCATTAATGACAGACTTACCATAGGTGTAGGCAGAAGTACCACAGGTAAAACTGTAGATGCATCACTTCCTGCATCAGAGAGTACGGAAAAGGAATACGATGGCTTTGTTAAATATAAACTTTTGTGGCAATCAACCGGTGAAAGAACAATGCCGGTTTCGGTTACCCTTCTGTCATCAGTAATAATTAATACACTAAAAGAAACCACTGTAAAACTTAACACTGCAGACAGATTTTATTATGCTTTTCAAGCTTTGACTGCCCGCAAATTTAGTGAGGGTTTTTCTTTGCAACTGGTGCCGACACTTGTGCATTACAATCTTGTGAATAATGCAAAGTCAAATAATCTTTATTCAATTGGAATGGGAACAAGATTTAAACTAACAAAACATTCAAGCTTTAATATTGAGTATTATTATCAGATACCCGGCCATAAAATTCCGGGGACAAATAATTCTCTTGCTATAGGATATGAAATTGAAACTGGGGGTCATGTATTCCAGCTTCAACTTACTAACTCATACGGCATGACAGAAAGAACATTTATTAATGAAACAAGAGGTAAATGGGATAACGGCGATATTCATTTCGGCTTTAATATAGCAAGAGTGTTTGTTGTTAAAAAGCCCAGGAACGTACAATAATTAAAATTTAAAAAATACACAAACTTTATCTGTAAATTTTCAGGCAAATTGCTTGCTTAATTATTAAAGCGTTTAGGTATGTTGTCGCTCAGTGCTATAATGCACAAGTGTCCGCCTGAATCGGAACTAAGCTGACTGAAATACTAAAGCGGGTCACAAAAACAAAATAACTTTATTTAAAATTTTTTTGTACCTGGCATTGGAATATCAATTTAACTTTTCTTCCGCCTCAGGCGGACACTTGTACTTAAGAATATGCCTGAAGTGTTTGATCATCTTTTATAAACGATATGCTACAATACAGATTTAAAATAATTGCAGAAAGTTTTTTATTGATAATAATGCTTGTATGCCCAGGCTTTAAGCAGGAGCCGTCTATTTATCAAACTGTTAATGGACAAGTTTCCTTTCGTTCAGAAGCGCCCCTTGAATTAATAAGAGCATCTTCAGTTGAGCTAATCGGTTTTATGGATATTGATAAGAAAATTTTTTCATTCAAAATACCAATGCATTCCTTCCAAGGATTTAATAGTCCATTGCAAAGGGAACACTTCAATGAAAATTATATGGAGTCAGATAAATTTCCTGAAGCTTCATTCAAAGGGAAAATAATAGAAGACCAGGATCTCCGGATTGATGGAACATATGAATTGAGGGCAAAAGGAACACTTACCATTCATGGTATTTCACAGGAAAGAATTATTAAAAGCGATGTTACTGTTAACAATAAAAAGATCATGATTAAAACTGATTTTAGTGTTTTGCTAAGTGATCATAATATTCCAATACCAAAAGTAGTTTACCAGAAACTCGCTAATGAAATAAAAGTTGAAGTAACCACAACTCTTGAACCACGCTGATGTTGTATGTATTAAGAAATATTGCTTTGTTTTTTTGCTGTTGTGTAACTGTTTCTTCCCAGGCACAAATTCCGGGCACAAGGATTTATACGCTTCCGGGAGAATACCAGGAGCAGCCACGCGTCAATTCACTTTACCAGGTAAAGCAGGGATATATTCTGGTTGCTACTACAAAAGGATTATACAGGTTTGACGGTATTAACTTTTTTGAATTCAAGAAAGCGCCTGATGTTCCGGATGATGTTACTGCTATTTGTGAGCTTCCCGATAAAACCATTTTAGCAGGATTTAGTAATGGTAAGATCGGCAAGCTTCAAAATAACCAAATAACATTACTTCCTTTTGAAGAAGGTTACCCTAAAGTTGCAATCACAAAAATAATTGTTGATGAAAGAAATATTATCTGGATTGCAACAGCGGGTGAAGGTCTATACTTCTACAGGAACAAAAAACTTTACAACATTAATACAGATGATGGCCTGAGTGATAATTTTGTATATGATATCTCCCCTATTTTTTTAAATCGTGTACTGGTTGCAACAGATAAAGGAATAAATCTTTGTTCTGATAATAATAAAAAGAAAGTAACACAAAATTTTACTTCACGCAACGGTTTGCCGGATAATATTGTGAGATGTTTGTTCCCTGTATCGAATGATAATATCTGGCTTGGCATGCAGGATGGAGGAATAAGCAGCTATAATATTATAAAGCCTGCAATAAAGAATAAAACATTGTGGCCGTATGGGCAGGTAAATGCTGTAATGACAATTGCTTCAAATGTTTTTGCAGCTACGGAAGAAAACGGCTTACTTATATTTGGCAAAGACACTTATAATAATATCACAAACCTTCAGCATAAAGATGAGCAATTAAAAAAGATAAGTTGTCTTTTAAGAGACCGGGAAGGAAATATTTGGGCTGCAGGAAATAATCAATTAATGCGCTATGCAGGTTCCAATGTGGAGACATTACTTACACTGGATAAAAAAGTTGCCGAAAATATACATGCCCTTTTATGGTCATCAAAAGATTCCTGTTTATGGTTTAATTCTTTAACCGGTGTAATAAGTTTTAAAAATGTATCAGGGGAACCCGAACAAAAAATATTCAATATCCCACAGGCCAAAGAGGTAAATATTACCAGCCTTTACCAGGACATAAATGGAAATATATGGATAGGCACACTTGGAAAAGGAATTATTCTTTTAAATCCTGAAACAGGTAAGCAAACAGTGCTAAAAAATATTCCAACAATAACTGATGGAAATATCATTTCTATATCAGGTAAAGACAGCGCTGTGTGGATATCGGCGCTGGAAGGAACAGTATGTGCTTTATTGCATCATGATGGCATCAGTTTTATAAATTATGCCAAAGCAGAAAGCCTTGGAAATAAATACGTATACAGTATATTAACAGATAACCTCAATCGTGTTTGGTTCGCCACTGATGGTAAAGGAATTATTCAATATGCGAACAAAAAATTCAGCGATGTGCCTCAACCATCAGGCGGATATGGAAAAGTAGTATACAAAATGGCAGAAGACAAAAATGGTAATATCTGGTTTTCTACCTACGATAAAGGATTGGTAAAATATAATGGTTCAACCTTTAAGCGTTTTACCACTCAACAAGGATTAAGCGATATGAATATTACGGGTCTTGTTGCTTCCGGCGACAACATTCTTTTGTTGCATAAAAACAGTATTGATCTTATTAATACAAACAGCGGAAATATAATTTACTTTGATGAAGAGCAGGGAATAAATAATGTAAATACAGATTTAAATGCATTGGTAAATGATGCTGAAGGCAACGTTTACTTTGTTAGTGACAGCATACTGTTCAGGTATAATGCAGCAAAGCAGATTATTTTGCGTCCTTCCGTAATAATTGATAAAATACAACTCTTCCTTAAAGACACCAGTGTGCAAAACGGGCATGTGTTTAAGCATGATCAAAATAATCTTAGCTTCTACTATACCGGCTTGTATTATTCTCAACCTGAAAAAATTCAATACCAATATAAGCTGGAAGGATATGATAAAGATTGGATAAGCACAAAAGACCGTATAAAAAATTTTCCTCAGCTTCCTCCCAGTGTTTACACCTTCAGAGTTCGGGTATCGCTTAATCAGAATTTCTCCACTTCTTATGAAGCGAATTTTAGTTTCACTATTGCAAAACCTATATGGCAGCAATTATGGTTTATTATTTTATCGCTGGTTCTGTGTTCTTCTGCACTTTATTTTATAATTAAGCAACGGGAAAAAGAAATAAAAAAATATAACCGGCTCGAACGAGAAAAAATTCAATCTCAGCTGGAAACATTGCGCAACCAGATTAATCCGCATTTTTTATTCAACAGTTTCAATACACTTATTTCAGAAATTGAAGAACATCCCGACAATGCTGTGGAATATGTAGAACATCTTTCAGATTTTTACCGCAACATCGTTATGCACAGAGAGAAAGATCTTATAGGGCTTGAAGAAGAAATAGATATTTTACATGATTATTGTTTTATACAACAAAAGCGCTATGGAGATGCATTACAAATAGAGGTATCAATTCCCGTTGAGCAACAAAAAAAATATAGCATAGTCCCCCTCGCATTACAACTGCTTTTTGAAAATGCAGTTAAGCACAATGCTGTATCAACTCAGAATCCCTTGCGCATTAAACTTTTTATTGAGAAAGATGAACAGCTTGTAGTGCTTAATAATATCAACAAAAAATTTAGCCAGGAAAAAGGCAGCAGCATGGGTCTGCAGAATATTCAAAAAAGATACCAGTTGCTTATTGGTAAACCTGTTACGGTTGAAAATGATGATAAATTTTTCACTGTCAAAATTCCACTTATAAAAAAATGAAAACAACAAAAGTGCTGATTATAGAAGACGAGGTAGCGGCGGCTAAAAGATTGCACAAACTGATTACAGAAATAATGCCTGATGCCGAGATACTAAATTCTATTCCGAGTATTGCATCTGCCGTGCAATGGTTTAAAACAAATCCATTGCCGGATCTTGTTTTTGCGGATATTCATCTTGCAGATGGTTCAAGCTTCGAAATATTCAAACAGGTTAATATTGAGTGCCCTGTTATTTTTATAACAGCTTACGATCAATATGCATTGCAGGCATTCAAGCAAAACAGCATACATTACCTGCTTAAGCCTGTAAAAAAAGAAGAATTAAGTGAAGCAATAGAAAGATTCAGAAAAAAGCAGGCTTCAAAAGAATCTGTATCTATTGATTTTGAAAAAATGCTTTCACTCATAAATAAGTCCCGTGAAAATTTTAAAGAACGTTTTATCATACGTTTTGGTGAGCACATCAAAACAATACAGGTCCAGGATATCGCATATTTCTATACAGAAAACAAAGCGAGCTATGCCGTGATGAAAGATGGAAAACGTTATCCCATTGATAATAATCTCGACGAACTTGAACATCTTATTAATCCTAAAAATTTCTTTCGCATTAACAGGCAGTTTATTATCAGTTACAATGCTATAACAGAAATGATAACATATTCAAAATCGAGGGTGCTTGTTAAATTAACACCTACTACAAAGCTTGAAACCATTGTAAGTACCGAGCGATCTTCTTCCTTTAAGTCGTGGCTGGCGGGAGAATAGTAATACAAACATTTGTCGTTGTGACACAACAAACTTGCAATTACAATTTTTTGAAAATTTTTCTTATTGCCCAGTTTTTGCATTTTGTGACTCATGTCTTTTATAACTTCCTGGGGCCGTCAGGATTAGCCGCTACAAAAAATACCTAGCCAATAAACATAATGCTGATATTATTACTTTGTAAATAATTTTTTTATTCCATTTTAATTAATTGATGCCAATTACCTTTGCAAGCTGATAATTAAGCTTATGAAAAAGGCCTGTTTTTTTGTTCTGTTGGTAACGATGACATTCGTTGCTACAGCCCAGTCACTAAAAGAAATGGAAGCAAAGCGTGTTCATCTTCCCAATGGCTGGAGATTAACACCAGCAGGAAAAAGCCTGGCTCTCGGTGATCTCCCTTTGAATATTGCCATATCTCCATCAAAAAATTTTATTGCTGTTACAAATAATGGTCAAAGCGTGCAAAGTATTCAGCTGATTGATGCGATAAAGGAAGAAGTGCTGAATAGTATTGAAATTCCTAAAAGCTGGTATGGTTTAAAGTTTAGCGCCGATGAAAAATATTTATATGCTTCTGGCGGCAATGATAACTGGATATTGAAATATTCAGTAAAAAACAATAAACTCGTTTTAAAAGACAGCATAAAACTGGGCGAGAAATGGCCCTATAAAATTTCGCCTGCAGGAATTGAAATAGATGATGCAAAACAAACCATGTATGTTGTAACAAAAGAAAACAACAGTTTATACACAGTGGATCTTAAAACAAAAAAATCTGATTCACTTGCATTAGGTGCTGAAGCATTCACCTGTCTTTTATCTCCTGATAAGAAAAATTTATTCATTTCACTCTGGGGTGGTGACAAAATTTTAGTTTATAATCCTCTTCAAAAAAAATTAATCGACAGCATCGCTGTTGGAGATAACCCCAATGATATTTGCTTCACTAAAAATGGGGCATATTTATTTGTTGCAAATGCAAATGATAATTCGGTTTCAGTTATTGATGTAACAAAAAGAAAAGTGATTGAAACGCTTAATGCAGCTTTATATCCAGATGCACCAAGCGGTTCTACCACCAACAGTGTTGCTTTAAGTGCCGATGAAAAAATTTTATATATCGCCAACGCTGACAATAATTGTCTTGCAGTGTTTGATGTGAGCACTCCCGGCTTAAGCAAATCAAAAGGCTTTATCCCGGTTGGCTGGTATCCTACCTGTGTAAGGGTAATAGGAAATAAAATTTTTGTTGCAAACGGTAAAGGATATACGTCATTGCCTAATCCCAAATATAGACCCTTTGATACAAGTTCAACATATTCTCATGCAGAAGGTGAAACGGAACAACAATATATTGGCGGATTATTTAAAGGAACATTAAGTCTTTTTAATGAGCCAACTACTGAAGAGCTTGCAACATATTCTCAACTTGTTTATCAAAATACACCTTATCATAAAGACAAAGAACCTACTGCTAATATAGAAGCAGGTACTCCTATTCCTCAAAAGATTGGTGATCCTTCACCGATTAAATATGTGTTTTATATCGTAAAAGAAAACAGAACTTATGATCAGGTTCTTGGAGATATTCCCGAAGGTAATGGCGATACAAGCCTCGTGTTATTTGGAGAAAAAGTAACACCTAATCAACATGCTCTGGCAAAAGAATTTGTTCTGCTCGATAATTTTTATTGTGATGGCGAAGTAAGTTCTGATGGGCACAACTGGAGCTTGGGTGCCTATGCAACAGATTACCTGGAGAAAACATGGCCAACGGGCTATGGTGATCGCGGTGGTGAATATGACGGAGAAGGCAATCGCCTTATTGCAAATAATAAAGGTGGTTTTTTATGGGATGCCTGCAAACATGCAGGAGTTAGTTTCAGAACGTATGGCGAATTTGTAGGGGATGGAGGAAAGCCAACTATTCCTGTTTTGAATGATCACTTTTGTCTTTACTACACTCCGTGGAATCAGCATGTGAGAGATACAACACGTGTAAATCAATGGAAAAGAGATTTTGATTCATTAGTTGCGGCAAATGCATTACCGCAACTAAATACATTTCACATTATCAACGATCATACAGAAGGATTAAGTAAAGGAAGGCCTACACCTTTTGCACATGTTGCGGATAACGATCTTGCAATAGGAATGTTCATAGATTATTTAAGCAAAAGCCCTGTATGGAAAGAGAGCGTTGTGTTTATTATTGAAGATGATGCGCAAAATGGCCCTGATCATGTTGATGCTCATAGAACAACTGCATATGTTGCTGGCGGTTATGTGAAACGCCATTTTGTTGATCATACTATGTATTCAACCACTTCCATGCTGCGGACAATAGAACTCATTCTTGGTATTCCTCCCATGACGCAGTATGATGCTGCTGCAGTTCCCATGCGGCATTGTTTCAGCAATACAGTTGATACAACCGGCTTTACTGCATTGTCCGCACAGATTGATCTCAATGAAAAAAATACAACTCAAAATGCCTGGCAGCGAAAGAGTGAGACATTTGATTTCAGTAAAGAAGATCGTGTACCTGATCTTGAATTTACAGAAGTAATATGGAAAGCAGTAAAGGGTGCCGACGCAATTGTTCCTGCACCAAAACGAGCAGCATTTGTAAAGGTGAATGATAAGAAAGATAAAGACGATGATGATTAGTATGCACTTAGCCGCAAGTGCTACTATTAAACTTCGGTTGTGTCACTCACTTGTACGTTCTGAACTTTATTCAGCCCATAAAAGCTCGTGATAATATGAAAATGAAAAATGTCAACCCCGAAAATCAAAAATAAAATTTTTGATTTTCGGGGTTCATTTTGCTTCTCTTAACTCATCCCATCTTGTAGTATATCTTGGTGAGCGCAATTCCTGACGCATCTTCCAGTTACGCTCCATACCGGATGCGGCAAATTTTAAAGTATCATCCCTCATGCTGAAATTAATGTTATCAATCATGTCCATTAAATAGCGGCTCATATTTTTTGTGTGCGATGTAAACAGATTTCCCTGCAGTGAAGTATCAGGAACAATGCCGCTTAACATAACACCTGCTTTCTTATATAATTTTCCACGCTCAAAAATTTTTTCCGTCATACACATCGCAGATTTAATAAGTTCATTCGTTAACGATGTAGGTTGTGGCAAAATAGTGTGCGTGTTTATCATCGGACCGTGCCTGAAATGCTCGCCGGGTTTCACTGTTTCCTTCGGTACTACAAATACGCTTATAATATTTGCCGCACCATGCTGGCGACGTAATTTTTCCGCAGCTCTTGATGTATAGGTAGCAACAGCCTCTTTAATATCTTTTAGTTCGGTTACAGGGTTACCAAACATTCTTGTAGTGGCAATCATTTTCTTTTCATCCAGTTCATCATCCATTCCGATGGCATGCTCACCTTTCAGTTCTTTTATAAGACGAACCCCAACAACGCCGCCTAAATTTTTTCTTGCCCATTCTTCCGGCATTCTGCTAAGCTGATAGGCATCGTAAATTCCAAAAGCAGTTAACTTATTTGCATATTGACTGCCTACACCCCAAATATCTCTTAAAGGTGTTCTGCATAACGCTTCATTTATTTTTTCCGTTGTTTCCAAAACGGTAACACATTTTGTTGCTTCCTTATCTTTCTTGGCAATGTGATTGGCAACTTTAGATAAAACTTTTGTAGGGGCCACACCAACTGATACTGCCACACCCGTCCATTGTTCTATTGTCAAGCGAATATTCATTGCTATATCCTGTAGAGCATCAGCAGGAAAATTATTTAAATCCAGAAACGCTTCATCAACAGAATATACTTCCACATTTTCTTTTCCAACCAACATCCGTAAAGTTTCCATTACACGCCAGCTCATATCACCATATAAATTGTAGTTGGATGAAAATGTTTCTACATTGTATTTTTCAATCAATGGTTTTGCTTTAAAATAAGGGCCTGCCATTTCTACGCCAAGATTTTTCGCCTCATCACTTCGTGAAATAATACAACCATCATTATTACTCAGTACAACAACAGGCTTGTGCCACAGATCGGGACGAAATACCCGTTCTGCGGAACAATAAAAACTATTACAATCAACAACTGCTTTAAACCCCCTCCGCCCCCTAAAGGGGGAATTATAAGCTTCATCGTTTCTTGAAATGGTTTCTATCTGCATTGTTGAAATGGTTTAATTATCTCAAACATTTTCTTACACCCCTTTAGGGGAAGGGGGCATAAACAGTTCACCCTGTTTTGTTTCCACTTGCGCATTCTGAAATACAAACTTCCTCGCAATTTGATATGCTTTATTTCCTTCTCTTCTTTTTAGTAACAATGCATGATCTGCAATAAACCTTCCATGAAAATGTTTATGCTCAAACTCGAGCCAGCTTTTTTCATATTGCCAGGGTTGTAGTTTACGCGCAATAGTTAAATGCGGCTCTGTAATAAAATGCGGCTTGTTGTCTTTGTCCAACTTCATTAATTTTTGTGGGGCACGTAATGCTTTCACCATATTTACAATCGGAACTTTACTGGTAATATTTATATAAATCGTGTGCGATGGAAAACTGCCAAACTCTTTCAGCTCTACCTTAATTGGAGACAAGGTCATCGTAATATTTTTTAACTGCTGAATAATGCGTGTCTCCATCATTTCAATTTGCCGGAAACGCACCAGTGTTATATGCGGCTTGGTATATAAAGCCGTTTCGCATTCGTAATCTTTCGCAAATTTTTTCTTTATCTCCATAATCGTATTCCACAATTCTTCGTGCGGCTGCAACACTAATAAATAGTCAACCACGCGATAACCAGGAGCAACTAACAATTCATTTTCCATAGGTTATAATTAATTTTAATCAGTTAAATAAGTTATTTGCAGATGGCAGCTTAAATACATTCACGTGTGTACATGCATCAAACTGGTTTTTTCTTTTCAGCAAAACCAATTCATTTACTTCAAACGATGCATAAAATGTTTTTTTAGAATATTCAAACATTGCCTTCTCATAAATGTTTTGCTGCAACCGCCTTGCAATGGATAAGTGAGGATAAGTAATAAGCTTCATAGGGGGACAACCATTGTTTCTGATATATTGATCAATCGCTTTCAATGAAGTTGCCAGTTGCTTAAATGGTTGATGATCCTGCACTCTTGCAAACACGGTATGCTCAGGAAAGCCACTATAATTATTAAGTGTTGCCCAAAAACTTGTTTGCATGCTAAGAATTCGCCGCATGTAACGGATAATGGTTTCTTCCATCTCTTCTTTTGCAAGAAAATCGGCAACGGTAATATGTGGCAAAGTTTTTTTTGCAACACTCACCTTGTACGTTGAAGAAAAATTTTCCTTCTCTTCTTTTAACTGCTTATTCACTTCCTGTGAAGGATGGGCTACCAGTAAATACTCGTAAAACTCCGGCTTCTGAAAAATGTATTCCGGTGCAAATTCACCTAATCCTGTATTCATAAAAAAATTTTTTTACTTAAGAAATTTAGCATAAAATTGCTAAATAAATTAGTAAACGCCAAATAAATTTTTCTCACCTTTTCAAGGGAGGGTGAGGTCACACAAAAAAAATATTTTTATATGGAAAGGGAAGTAATGTACAATGCCGCATACAACGGCAGTAAAAAATTCTCGCAGCACGATGTGCCGCATGCAAATGCCACCGGTTTTGCCGCTGCTGCCGATGATTACATGGAGCGTGGCATTGACCTTAACGAGCAACTTATTTTAAACAAACCTGCCACTTTTTTCTTTCGCATGAATGGCGAAGCGATGATTAATGCGGGCATTCAAAGCGGTGATGTGCTTATTGTTGACAGAAGCATAAAAGCCACGAACGGAAAAATAATTGTCGCGGCTGTCAATGGCGATCTTGTAGTGCGCAGGCTGCAGCAAAGTTTTAATCATGTTACGCTTGTTGCGGAAAACAATGGTTATGCAAACATTGAGCTTGCTGAATTCACTGATTACAAATCATGGGGCGTTGTAACCTGTGTGATACATATTTTTGAACGCAGCCTGCTTGCCGGTAACACCAATAATAATTTGTCTAAACAAAAAAAGAAAGATAACGATTATCGCATTTTGTATTAAGTAAATAATAATTATAGGAAGGAATTTTTTTATGAAGCAAGCTGTATTGCTGCTATGATGCTTTCGTTGTGTCACTCACTTGTACGCTTTATTCGCTATTCGGCGGTTTGGACAGCAGAATTACACGGTACCGCAATAGTTCTTTAATACTTTAACTTTTACCAGTCCTTGTATAAGACGCCTCTTTGGGTTCGGTCATGCCGAAGGCGTGATTGTAAAAATTCGCGCAGCGCAAATTTTCCAAAGAAGCCAAAGCAGCGTCGTTGCAAGAACGAAGCCATGCGGCTTGAGCAAAAGAAAAACTCAAATCGCTAACATGGTTGAATTTTTAAACAAGCCATCCTTTAATTTCTTATTCTCCTTTTTGGAGTAGGGGGCAAAAATATTCAGTTATGAAAAACATCGAGCATAATCCCAATGCAAAACCAGTTCCTATAAATAAAGATGATGGAACACGATACCACTATGGCAGAGGTGCACAATTCAATACAAAGAACAAGTTTTTGATAAATGAAACAACAAAAGAACATATTGAAGCAATAGATGAGTGGGAAGAAAAAACTTTGCCTACTCAATATATTGAACAGGAAGTGAAAAGTATAGTGAATAAAGTGGAAAGCCCTGACGTGGGTATGATGTATAGTATGAATCCTTATGCTGGCTGTGAACATGGATGCATTTACTGCTATGCACGCAACGTACATGAGTACTGGGGTTACAGCGCCGGTATGGATTTTGAACAAAAGATAATCGTCAAAAAAAATGCACCGCAACTGCTGCGCAAATTTTTAATGCACCCTAAATGGGATGCCACACCTATTATGCTTAGCGGCAATACAGATTGTTATCAACCTGCAGAACAAACCTACCGTTTAACAAGAGGCTTACTGGAAGTATGTAATGAGTTCAACCAACCTGTGGGGATTCTCACCAAAAATTCATGGATACTGAAAGACAAAGATGTATTGCAGGAAATGGGAAAGAAAAGAATTGTATCTGCAATGGTTTCTATTACATCTTTCAATGAAGACCTGCGCAGGATAATGGAACCTCGCACCACCACTGCCAAACAAAAACTAAAAGTGATAAAAGAATTAAGTGAAGCAGGTGTTCGCATGGGCATTATGATGGGGCCAATGATTCCTGGTTTGAACGAACATGAAATGCAGCGTATCATGAAAGGAGCAAAAGACAGCGGAGCAACATTCACAGCATATACTTTTATACGTTTGAATGGTGCTATAAAATTTTTATTTCATGACTGGCTGTTGAAGGTGAAATAGGTAAGTATAATACTTTACCCGTTGAATATTTAATAAGTCTGGCAGAAAATCTTCAAAAATTATTACAGGATATTGCTGAACATCAACTTGAAGTTGATGGAGCAATTGATCTTAGTAATTTTAAAGTGGAACTTGCTGGCTTTAAAGTTGGTAGTGCGATTCCTGAATTTGTATTTACTCCAAGAATTAAAACGGTAACAAGCGGTGATGTTTTTGAACAAAGAAATTTCGTTAATCAAAAGTTTGACGACTATTTAAAAGTTGCGCACGTTGGAAATTACATCGCAATACGAGATTTAATACCACAAGCATCAATAAGAAATATTATTGTACAAGATATTTACAACTTAACTACAACATTTGGTAATTCTCCTATTAGTGTTGTTGAAATGAAGAAAGGGAAAGTTGTTCCAATTTATAAGATTCATAAATTTAAAGCCGAAGTAAAAGAGAAATTAATTACTAAAATCTCACAAAGTGAAGAGGTCAAAGAAGAATATGAGGCAGTTGCAAAAGTAAAAGTTATTAAAAAAGGAGATGTGACAAAGCGTATAACCAAAGATATGTTTTCGGGGAAACATGCTGATACCGCATTTAGCACAGAAACAATTGTGCATAATGATAAAGTTTATGTCTTGTCCTTCCCTTTGCTTTGTAAGCTTGAAAAAGAAGATGATTATTATATAATTGAATCTGAAATGTTAGGTATAGTTGGAACTGGCAATACGATTGATGATGCTGAAAAAAATTTTTCTGAAGAATTTCATTATATCTACGAAAGATATAATCAACTCCCTAATAAAGAAATAAGTGAAAGAATAAGAAGATCGAAGAATATCTTGAACTCGATGGTTAATAAAATAGAAGCGTGATGGCAGTTTTAGATGCAAAAAAAAACATATAGCAATCTTTTAGGGAAAGGTTTTAAAAGTGCTAAAGGTGATCATAAATTTCTAGAATATTATTACAACGGCAAATACATTTTGCATACTAAAATTAGCCACGGAGAAAAAGAACTTGAAAACTTTCATATTGGGATGATGAGCCGCCAATGTAAACTTGATAAAAAAGAATTTATTGACCTTGCTAATTGCCCTTTATCCAGTGAAGATTATTTGGAAATCTTGAAAAAGAATGGAACTATAAGTGAAAGTGATTCTTTCATTGAACCTAAACAAATGAATAAGGAAAAAAATAAGAAGAAAAAGTAATACTTTGTTTTATTTCTTATAGCCAAAACATCCTTAGTTTCCTTCCCAGAATTACCTTACTTCCTACACTTTATTTTAATTATGGCACAATCCTCTATCGAATGGACCGAAATGACATGGAATCCAACCACAGGCTGCAATAAAATTTCTGCTGGCTGTAAATATTGTTACGCGGAAGTGATGGCAAGAAGATTACAGGCAATGGGCGTTGAAAAATATAAAGATGGTTTTCAATTGCGATTACACGAAGATGCCTTGCTTATTCCTTATTCATGGAAATCTCCAAAGATTGTGTTTGTAAACTCCATGAGCGATCTTTTTCATAATGATGTTCCGTTATCGTTCATAAAAAAGGTTTTTAAAACAATGAATGAAAATCCACAACATACTTTCCAGGTGCTTACAAAACGTGCTGATATTTTATTGAAGTATGATAATTATCTTCCATGGTCTCAAAATATCTGGATGGGTGTTTCTGTAGAGAATGACAAAGTAAAAAATAGAATTGATTTCTTGCATCAAACAAATGCACAAGTAAAATTTCTTTCCTGCGAACCACTGATTGGTCCTTTACCAAACATGAATTTAAAAAATATTGATTGGCTTATTGTTGGTGGTGAAAGCGGAAGAAAACCGAGACCAATGAATGTTAATTGG
>WNFY01017584.1_pt1 | contig 18490 bp, 17 predicted proteins | sample 5400091 | NCBI WGS metagenome assembly WNFY01 (sample SAMN13153364, study PRJNA577476) | soil metagenome | isolation source: 60 cm soil or saprolite under grassland replicate 1 | place: USA:California | collected 2016-06-15
ACGAGGAAACCAGAAAATATTGCAAGAACAGGCAGTATCGGCAGGAAGTAGCGAAACTGATAATTGTAGGAAACCATCATCGGCAAATCGAGAGCAACCAGTGCAAGCAATAAAACAGAGAATGTACTTGTTTGTGAGTATCGGGTCATTGTTCTGTCACGCAGTGCCGCGATGACTTGATAACACGCCCACAGAAATCCAGACACAAAGAGCAGGAAGATAACAATCCCGAGTCCATGGAACAAAACTTGATATTGCCCGAGAAAACCGCGCACACTGCCGGGTGTATGTCCATAATTGACCTGCCATTGCAATGCGGTAAAGACGCGTTTGAAATAATAGGTCATCCAGAATAAGGCTTTGGGTGTGCCAATGGCATATCCCAAAAAGGTAAGCACAACACCCATAAAAAATGTTTCCGCGATGGAAAAGAAATTGCTTCGAATATTTTTTCTTTGCATAAATAAGTAATAGGCAACGGGAACAAGAATCAAACTTCCACCGATATATTTGCTGGAGGCTGCCATGCCAATCGTTATAAAAGAAGCATAGAACCAGCCGCGATGTCCAAGGCTGTGATATTGAAGGAGTAGCAATATGGAGAGCGTTGTAAAGAACATCAGGTAGGTGTCATTGTGCGCAAAATGCCCATTATGGACCATCTCGCTCACGCAGAGCAGGAACAGTCCGCTTAAGCCTGCAATTGTGACACTTCCTCCGGCGCGGCGGGCGATGTGATACGTGAGAACAATTGTCAACCCTGCCAGGATGGCTGATAAAACCCGTGAAGCAAACAAAACTCCACCATCATCATATCCGAATGCCAGGACAACTTTGCCAAGCCAGTACATCGTATATTGAGGCAAATCTGGATAATCGAAATTGATCTCACTGAATTGCCATTCGCCGTGCAATGCCTTGATCGAACGAACCACAATCTCATCCGGATGCCAGGCGCCCCAGGAAGACAAACCGGGCAAGGTAAAAGCAAGAAAAAGAATAAACAATGTTATTGGAATCAGAAATTCATTCCTGACAAGGAATGAGGATACTGCTCTGACTTGTCGAGGTTGGGAAACTGTCTTACTTTGTATGTGTTCCGTCATGCCGAGGTGCTTCTCTGCCTCCAGTTTACCACTGCCAGACTGGCGATGACCAACACGCTTCCCGCCAGTAACTGCCAGGATAATTTTTCGCCCAGAAAGAGCACGCCAAGAATGACCCCGCCAATCGGAAATAAATAGGTGACCATGCTTGTACGCGTCGGTCCGATTTCGTGCAGCAGATAATAGGATAGGACGAAAGCGAGACCAGAACCAAGAACGCCCAGAAAAAGCAGAGCAATCCAGGTGATTCCCAAATGTGGAATCTTAACTGGACGTTCGACAAAGAAAGTTGCCAACCACATAATTACTGTGGCAGATAATAACGGTCCGGCGCTTCGTAAAATGGCGGGCGTGTCTTCGGTCGTTCGGCGCGCATATACATTGCTGCAGGAATAAAAAATACATGCGAGGACGACTGCAAGTTGTCCTAACACGGAACTGGAGGAGGCACCGATATCTTTGCTCATCAACACGACGACTCCTGCAAAGCCGATCAATAATCCTGTCACTTTGGGAACGGTCATTTTGTCATCACGTAATAGATAGTGAGCGATCAGAATCGTAAATAGAGGTACGGTCGCGTCCAAAATAGCAGCGACCGCGGAATCGATCGATTGCTCGCCCCAGGAGATCAGAAAGAAGGGAATCGCCACATTGGTCACACCCAACAATAAAACGGGCATCCATTCTTTGAGAGTACGCGGCAATTGCTGCCTTTGAACGAATATGACGACCACACCGAATAAAAGACCAAATAGTACGCGAAAAGCGACCAGTGTGATGGGTCCAACTTCCTGCACCGCGATCTTGATCCACATAAAGGAGGAACTCCAGATCGCTCCAAGCAATAAAAAGGCAAACCAATGTTTGGGTTTCAAGCTGACTCCTCAGGGAAATAGACGCGTGAAGTCTAACATATTTGCCGTATAATATTTAAGTCCACACGTTGTAGGCTTATATTACAGGTAGAAGGTGGCATGGTGGATGAAACAAAGAGGCCTTTAAAAGTATTTCTTTGTCACGCTTCAGGTGATAAACCTGTAGTGCGTGAGCTTTACAAGCGTCTGACTGCCGAGGGAGTGGATGCCTGGCTGGACCAGGAAAAGCTCCTACCCGGTCAGGATTGGCGTGTAGAGATTCCTCGCGCGGTACGGGAAGCAGATGTAGTGGTCATTTGCTTGTCAAACAAATCGATCACAAAAGAGGGGTATGTTCAGAAGGAAATCAGATTTGCTCTAGATAGCGCAGAAGAAAAACCGGAAGGGACCATCTTCCTGATTCCAGCTCGTCTGGAAGATTGTATCGTACCAGAGCGACTGGATCGCTGGCAATGGGTAGATTTGTTTGAGGAGAACGGTTTCCTAAGGTTGTTACGCTCCTTGAAGTTGCGTGCAGATAAAGTGGGGGTCGTCATCGAGCCTTCTGCAAATGAGGATGCAGATTCCGAGGTTGAGCACAGATTAGATCAGCTTTATACGGAGGGACTGGCAGCGTTCTGGGTGGAAGATTGGGACAGGGCTTGCCAACGATTTCAAGCGATTCTACGAGAACGTCCTAGTCACAAAAATGCGGCAGACAAACTTGCGCAGGCAGAACGACAGCGAAGTTTGTCAAAGTTATATGCGAAGGCAACGACCGCATATGAATCAAAGAACTGGGTGGATGCCGTTAAAGCTTTGGTACTGTGATTGAACCCAGTTATCTCGATCCAGAAAATTTGCTGCCTTTTGCACAACAAGAAGCGGCGGAGCTTAAACGACAGGCTGACTTGAATGAACTATATCGGCAAGGGGTCCATCAAATGGATGCTGGAGAATGGTACGAAGCTCGCCGTTTGTTAGAACAAGTTCATAAAACGCAGACGGGGTTCCTAGATACAGAACGATTGTTGAGAAAAGTAGAAAATGAAATCATAAGGCTTGAAGAACTGAAGCAACGCAATAATCAAATCAATACCTTATATGAACAAGCCCACGGACTGATTCGTTCCAGGAGCTGGCGGATGGCTCTCAATAAGATAGAAGAGATTCAAAGGTTAGATGATCAATTTCTGGATAAAGATGGCATAGCGGAAAAAGCGAGAGTGGAATTGGAACGTGAAGAGCAAATTGCTCAACAGCAAAATGAACTGGCGGCGATGTATGCAGAATCAGTACGCTTATTAAAGGAGGGAAAATACCAGCAAGCCTTAGATAAATGGCACGAAGTCAAAAAGCTTGACCTAAAGTATCCCGATCGTCAGCGCGTGCAGAGCGTAGCAAGTAAATGGCTACAGGACATTGAAAAACCACTGCACAAGCCGAGAATTGTCATCCCGAAACCTCTTTGGATAGGAGCTATTGGCTTGATTGTCGTTGCGGCCATGATTGCCGGTGTTGTTTTTTCACACAAGGGTATTCAGGCAACACCTTCTCCTACTGTAACTGGCTCAAGTGGAAACATTGTCGCAGCTCCAACGATGACTACGGTTCCAATGACCACAGCTCCATCTGCGACAAGAACCTCTCAAAGTTCAGCCACTTCTCCGCCACAAACTGTTGCGGACCCATTGATGTATGATGATTTTGATAATGCTACTTATGATGGAAGGTTTAACGCAGCGCTGTGGGTCAGTGGAGACATATATAACGGGAAGATCGTCCAAGGCAATGGCGTATTAACTATTGGACTCAATCAGTATCAGAATCGTGATATTGGGCTAGGTTCAAGTCAATTATATAAACCTACTTCTCCTATCTTCGTTGAAAGCAAAATAATGTTGGATCCTGCATCAAGAGATGTGGCAGCGATATACACAGGGTTTGGAACATCAAATGGTGGATCTACTTGTGCGATTAGCTCAAATGCGAAGGGTGAGCAACAGATCTACTGTATGAGTGTGTATTTTGAGATTGCACAAAGAGCCTATATAAGAGGGATTACAGCCGGAACCTGGCATGTTATAAGATTAGAGCTCTATCCTAATACAATGACCTTTATCTACTTGGTGGACGGTGAAAAGATTGGCTCCTATATTCCCCGAAACACAGATCAGCTAAAAGATTTAAGTTATTCTGCCATGGCGCGTGTGAATAGCGGGTTAGACACGACCCCAAACGTCTTAGGGTATGCGGACTATGTCAAAACAGGGAAGATCGAAGAATCTGAAATGAAGCAAACCGCTTATCGATGGGACTTTGGCAATAGCACCGAAGGTTGGGGTGATGAGTTCCATTATGACATGCGCGCTCCTAACGTTCAAGATGGTTATCTAATATTGGATTCAACGGGAACTGATCCTTATATTTCTTCCCCTGTTTCGCTTAATATTTCACCATCCCAAACTCCGGTCGTCACTGTGCGCATGCGCGTCGTAAACGGACAAGGTACCTCTGGAATAATCTTTTTTATAACAAGTCAAGATGCCGATTGGGGAGGAGAGAAGCTTGTGGAATTCCCTATTATGGCTGATGGCGCATTCCATCTTTACAACATTCTTATGTCGATAAACCCAGCTTGGAAAGGCGCGATTACTGAAATTCGATTCGATCCAGTAGATGATCCTACTGCTTCAAATATAGAATTTGCAATTGATTACATCTCAGTGCACGCGCCTTGAGATTTTCCTCATGCCATCACCGCCCCTTCCAATCTCAACAGCCATTCTTTCGTCTTCAATCCTTCGCCGCCACCGTAGCCGTGCAGTTTGCCGTCCCTGCCGATGACGCGGTGACAGGGAATCACGATCGGCATGGGATTGGTAGCATTGGCGCGTCCTACGGCGCGGGAGGCATTCGGTCTTCCGATCTCAAGCGCAATGTCATGATAGGTGCATGTCTCGCCATAGGGGATTCGGAAAACCGCCTGTAGCGCATCTCTCTGAAACGGGCGGAAGAGTGACCAGTCGATGGGAATGGTAAAGGCGTTTCGATTGCCACTTAAATATTCACGCAGTTCCCGCGCATATGGCGCGATCTTTTTTGCGTTCGGTTCAATGGGACGCTTGATACGCTGAAGATAGGAATCAAACTCTAGTTGAGAATCTGCCCATTCCACGGCGACCAGACCCAGATCTGAGACGGCGAGCCGCAAATCTCCCAGGCGGGTGCCATTCAATTCACCGATATAGATTAGAGATGACATTTTCATTTACATCCTTGTTAGTTGTCCCCCTTTAGGGGGCAAACGTAGGGTAATCGTAGGTTCCACGTCAAGCAGCTTTGAGATGCTTATGATAAATTAGAGACAGTAAGGTGATTTCTCTTCTCCTCCTTTCGCAAGAGAACCGCGGTCGGCGTCCGCGGTTCTCGCACGTTAAAGGGAAGGTATCGGCATTATAATAATCGCGTTATCTCTTCCTGTGAGGATGTTATGCCAGTACAAATCACAATTATCGGCTTGGGTCAGATCGGCGCTTCGATTGGCTTGGCGCTGAAGGCACGCAATCTGGATGTCCGTTTAGTGGGGCATGATAAAGATCCCGAGGCGGGAAAGACCGCCCAAAAGCTTGGCGCTGTGGATGATGTCAAATACAACCTGCCTGCTTCCATGCGCGATTCAAGGATTATTATTCTTGCTCTGCCATTTGCAGGGATGAAAGAAACTCTGCAGGTCATTGCCCGCGATGTGCAGGAGGGAACGCTGATTTTAGACACGGCTCCTTCGAAGGCGACGATTGCCGCCTGGGCGAAAGATCTCTTGCCACCCGGACGGTTTTACATCGGGCTCACCCCCGCGATTAACCCCAACTATTTACATAGTACGGAGTTCGGAGTCAAATCTGCCCGCGCCGATTTGTTCGACAAGGGATTGATGGTAGTGAATGCGCCGAGCGGTACCCCGGAACCCGTATTTAATCTCGCCATGGAAATCGTCGTACTTTTGGGCGCAGTGCCTTTGCTTATGGATACTGCCGAAGCGGATGGTATTTTTGCCGCAATTCACATGTTGCCACAATTAGCTTCCGCTGCGCTATTGGATACAACTGTCGATAAGCCTGGTTGGCTGGAAGCACGCAAACTTGCTGGACGTCCTTTTGCAGCAGTTACCTCTGGGACAGCTTTTCACGACGACGCTGCATCTTTGCGCGATGCCGCATTGGAAAATCGCGAGAATGTAGTACGCATGTTGAACGCGTATATCACCTCATTAATTAATTTGCGCAACGAAATCGAAGAAAATGATCACGATGCACTATCAGAGCGATTAGGAACTGCGTGGAGTGGACGCGTCCGCTGGTTCGATGAGCGTCTTGTGGCAGATTGGTTGCAAAACCAAGTGCAATCGGTCGATATGCCCTCGTTTGGGGAACGCGTCAATCAAATGTTATTTGGCTCCGCAATCGCAGAACGCGGCAAACCACGTAAGTAGGGGTGAGTCGTCGAAGATACTCGAAGGATATGACTCGCCCGTGTTATTGTTACATCCTCGAATGCGCGGATGGAACCTATTACACCGGCTGGGCAATTGACCCGGAACATCGTGTCGCGGTTCACAACAAAGGACGCGGTGCAAAATACACGAGAATGCGCCTGCCGGTGAAGTTGGTTTATGTGGAAGAGCAGCCCGATCAAGGGACCGCGATGAAACGAGAACGCGCCATCAAAAAGATGACGCGCCAGAGAAAACAAAAATTATTCCTGTAGGGGCGAAGCATGCTTTGCCCCTACATTGTTATTCGGTGAACAATGGCAAATGTCCCAGGGCGATGATGTTCTGCCACTGGGCGCGGTCGCCTTCAGTGAAGATCGCCGCCTCCGCAACGACAGCAGAACCTGCCTTGTCGAGGATCATTCTCATCCCCTGTAATGTAGAGCCGGTGCTGATCACATCATCCACGATTACCACCTTCTTGCCTCTCATCATCTCCACATCTTTCTCGTCTAGAATCAGAGTTTGTGGTTGACCTGTCGTGATCGATAACGTTTCTGCCTGGAGTGCAGCACCCATATACGGTTTGTATGCCTTGCGTAATACCACGTAAGGCTTTTTTGTCTCAACCGACAACGCGTGCACCAACGGAATAGACTTGGCTTCTGCAGTCACCAGAATATCATATTGCTTGCCTTTGAGTTTTTCGGCTAACGCTTTGGCACAAGCCTGTACAAGTTGTGTATCCCCCAGAATGTTCAAAATAGCGATCTTCAAACCGGGCTTGATCTCGAATAGACGCAGATCTCGTTTCAACCCGGCGACTTCGACAGAATAATATTGATTTGCCATCATGGCTTCTCCATGGACTGAAATTTCTCGTGCGTAGTTTATCACAATTCAATTTATAATCTTCTGGATAGATGTTAATTTCGAAAGTAAGTACAAATATGCTTCCTGACCTTCAACTCAACGATCACTTGCGTTTACGAAAACAGCATCCCTGCGGCTCTTATGAGTGGACGGTGGTCCGCCTGGGCGCGGATATTGGGTTGGAATGCAAAGGTTGTGGAAGACGAATTATGTTGACCAGACGAGAACTTGCCAAACGGCTCAAAACGAATCTCACCGAGCACAAAATAAATGAACAATCTAACTCCTAAAAAGCCTCATATTGTTTTTTACTTCTCCGATACCGGCGGCGGACACCGCTCTGCAGCTGAAGCAATCATTGAAGCGATCAACTTTGAATATAAAAATCAAGTCACCACAGAAATGGTGGACTTCTTTAAAGATTATGCACCACTTCCTTTTAACTACGCTGCTGAGATGTATCCCTACATGGTCAAGGCACCACAGCTGTGGAGTGCCAGTTTTCACGCGACAGACGGGCGGGCTCGTGCACGCGTTCTTACGACGACGATGTGGCCTATTGCGCGTCGTGCAGCGCGGGCATTGGTGCAAAGCCATCCCGCCGATTTGGTCGTGACCGTTCATCCCTTTGCGAACTCCTTCGTGTTGAAAGCGCTTGGTAAAGACCGTCCGCCGTTTATCAATGTGGTTACCGATATGGTCACCACGCATGCGCTCTGGTTCGATAATCGCGCCGATTTGATTTTGGTTCCGACGGAAACCGCACGCCAACGTGCAATTCGCTATAACATGCCGCCCGAAAAAGTTTGTGTGGTTGGTCTGCCGGTTGCGGCTCAGTATTGCAAGCCCCTGGGAAGAAAAAGTGTCCTGCGCGAAAAACTTGGCTGGCCCGTGGAAAAACCGGCTGTGTTATTAGTCGGCGGTGGAGAGGGGATGGGTCCGCTTGCCAAAAATGCATATGCCATCGACGCCTCCGGATTGGATGTAACTCAAGTTATCATTTGCGGGCGGAATCGGCGCCTGAAAGCCAGTTTGGAGGCATATAAGTGGGAAAACCCAACGTTCATTTATGGCTTTACTCGCGACATGCCAGACTTCATGCGTGCTGCCGATTGCATCGTGACCAAAGCCGGCCCGGGCACGATTGCTGAGGCTCTCAACGCGCAACTACCGATCATTTTGTATTCCACGATCCAGAAGTTGACATTTAATTCCAATGCTGAGTTAGTCAAATTATTGAACACGATCATCGGTTCTGGCATATTCATAAAGCCTTCCACGCCTTGCATTGCCTCTAGAACAATTCGCCGTACAGTTTTGGGATCAGAGGTGTGAGCCAAGTTGAGGGTCAGATCGACGCGGCGCTGGTTAGCACGCGAGTAGTTAATGATCGGGTTCGACAACACATCCGCGTTCGGCAGGATGATCACACGTCCATCGGTGGCGCGCATTTCAGTGGAACGCAGGTCAATTGCCATCACCGTCCCATCAAATCCTTTTACGCCAATCGATTCGCCAACGTTAAACGGTTGTTGCAGCAGCAAAATAATTCCAGAGGCGAAATTCTTCATCACATCCTGCAACGCAAAACCGACCGTGAAGCCGATGATGCCGAGCCCGGCCAGGAAGGCGGTCACATTGAAGAAGCGCTGCAAGGCAGTAATCGTCCCTATCACGATGATCGACCATAACATTAGTTGGGCGAGGATGTGCGTGACGCCCGCCGGCGCTCGTCGTTGACTTAATACACGCCGCAGGGTGTTGCTTAGAATGCGCGCAACATAGAGGCTCACAACAAAAATCAACAATGCGGTAAGCAAGTTGGGAATCCCGGAAAGGAAGCCGGTAATAAATTTATCGAGATATGACCGCATATTCTCTCCTTGTTTTGAAATTCTTTCGATAGAGATATCTTCTAGTTAACTGCGCTTCGACTACAGGACGAAGAACACGTCCCTCCGCTCTGCGCGGAATTCTCTCATCTTAACCCAAAGCGAATCGAGAGTCTACGGGTCTGGGGTAGAATTTGGTCGCCTGATATAATCTTTTCGATGCCCATTTTGGACGAACATACAATGGATTTTTTTAGCCACAGCCCCGAACATACACGCCGTCTTGGGATGCGTTTGGGACAGGCATTACAGGCAGGCGATGTGATCTGTCTACAAGGTGATCTCGGTGCTGGTAAGACAACATTCGTGCAGGGAATTGCGCAGGGCTGGGGTTCTGTCGACTCGGTTTCCAGCCCAACGTTCATTCTCGTCAACATGTATCGGGACTCGAATCAAAAACGGCTTTTTCATATGGATGCCTATCGGCTTGACTCCGCGCCTGAGGCGGAGGAACTGGACCTCGATACGATGCTCGCCGAGGGCGCTTTGATCATCGAATGGCCTGAGCGCATGGAGAAGCTGATTCCTGACGAACGCTTGTGGGTGCAGTTGGAATATATCAATGATGAAGAGCGGGAAATGAGATTTAGATCTTCCGGCAAACGTTACGATGACTTGCTTGGAGTGATCCGTCGTGCTGCCTATGGAGGGGACTGATGTTGTTAGCTGTTGACACTTCTACAGCGCAGGTGGGACTTGCCCTCTATGATGGTGCACAGGTCATCAGTGAATATGCATGGCGGAGCAGTCAACATCATACTGCTGAACTTGCTCCGGCTGTTGCTGAAATTCTGGCGCGCTCCGGGATAACGATGGAAGATATTACTGTCCTCGCAGTGGCAATTGGACCGGGCTCATTCACAAGTCTGCGCGTGGGTCTCTCGTTAGTAAAAGGGCTTGCCTTAGCGCGAAATCTTCCATTAATTGGAATTCCCACCTTGGATATTTACGCGGCAGCACAACCCGCCTCCAGGCTTCCGTTATTGACGGCAATCCAGGCAGGACGCCGCAGACTTGCGGTCGGCTTGTATAAAAGCACAAAAAATGGCTGGCAGGCAAAAGGTCCGGCGCGAGTCGTTGACGTCAATGGTTTGATCTCCGAAATTCAAAGTCCAACGATCGTTTGTGGGGAGTTCACAGCCGAAGATCGTCACCAGCTTGACAAAGATGAAGGGAATGTGAAACTTGTTTCGCCTGCAGGATCTGTGCGGCGACCATCGGTTCTTGCAGAATTGGCATGGAAGCGCTGGCAAAAAGGCGAAGTGGACGATGATGCCACGCTCGCACCCATTTACTTGCATACCACTGGCGAACCTGTTCCATCATGAATTTTCTCATTCGCAAGATGACCTTGGATGACATCCCCGTCGTCGTCGAACTCGATCGAATTTCATTCAGCCTGCCGTGGCCCGAACGATCGTTTCGTTTTGAAATCGCAGACAACCCGGTGGCGCGATGCTGGGTTGCCGAAGTGGATGGTCGCGTGGTCGGCATGGTTGTAGGCTGGTTGCTGGTAGATGAAATCCACATTGCGACGATTGCCACACATCCTGATTTCCGCCGGCAGGGGATTGGTCGCAAATTATTGTCGCACACATTACGGCATGCCCTGGAGGAAGGTGCACAAAGTTCTTTTTTGGAAGTGCGTGCGAGCAATCTTGGCGCGCAGGAGATGTACCGTCAGTTTGGTTATGAACCGAGCGGACGCAGGAAGCGCTATTATAAAGATAACGACGAAGATGCGATCCTCATGAATCTGGGATCATTGCGCAAAGAATCATTTGCTGAGTAAGGAGTAAAAATGAAGGCGCAAGAAGCTTTAGATACACTGGCAGAGCAGATTTCGGTTTGCACGAAATGTGAATTGTATAAAGGACGCACAAAAGCAGTACCCGGCGAAGGACCCACGCACGCCGAAATTATGTTGATCGGGGAAGGACCGGGTGCCAGCGAAGATAAACAGGGACGACCGTTTGTCGGTGCATCGGGTAGATTTTTGAACGAGTTGCTCGCGCAGGCAGGCGTAACTCGCGAAGACGTTTGGATCACAAATGTAGTTAAGTGCCGCCCGCCGGGAAATCGCGACCCGAAGCCTGTCGAGGTGGAAACTTGCACTACCAATTATTTGGACAATCAAATTAAAATTGTCAATCCGAGTATCATTGTGACGCTTGGACGCCATTCGATGAGCAAATTCATCCCGAATGCCAAGATCACAGAGATCCACGGGCAAATGCAAAAGGTTGGCAAGTGGTTTGTAATTCCGATGTTCCATCCCGCCGCGGCATTGCACCAGGAACGATTCAAACCCCTGTTGCTGGAAGATTTTGCAAAACTCCCTCAGCTCCTGGAAGAAGCCAGAGCTGCGTCGGGAAAATCAAAGGCGAAAAAGAAGAAATGACCTCACCCCGCTTCGACTGCGCCCCGCAAAAAACAATGCGGGGCTGCGCTCAGCGCGATGGTGAATTAGAAGGAAAAATGTCTACCAAAGAAACTCTCATCAAAAAACTAAAAGATAAAAATGTACGTGTTGGGATTTTGGGACTCGGTTATGTGGGACTGCCGCTCGCGGTCGTATTCGGCGAAGCCGGATTCCATGTGATAGGGTTCGACCCGGACTCACGAAAAGTGGATTTCCTTAATAAGGGCATCTCCTACATCCCGGATGTAAAGACCGAATCAATCGAGAAATTAGTGAAGTCCGGTCATCTAACCGCGACAACGGATTTCTCTGCCCTGCAAGAAATTGACGCGGTCAGCATCTGTGTTCCCACGCCTTTGCGTCAAACTGGCGACCCGGATATGTCGTTCATCATCTCCGCAACAGAGGGGTTGGCGAAGTATATGCATCCGGGTATGGTTGTTGTCCTCGAATCGACAACGTATCCTGGAACGACGCGTGAACTGCTTCTTCCCAAACTTGGCGTCGAACACGGACTCACTGTCGGAGAGGATTGGTTCCTGGCATTTTCTCCGGAACGCGTCGACCCTGGTCGCGAAGATTGGACGACAGTCAATACGCCCAAGGTGATGGGCGGAATTACTGCGGCATGCAGCGAAGTTGCCACAGCCTGGTATGAAGGCGCGATCAAGACAGTTCATTCGGTCAGTTCGGCAGAAGCCGCCGAGATGGCGAAACTGCTCGAGAACACCTTCCGCATGATCAACATTGGTCTTGTCAATGAACTGGCGATCATGTGTGAACGTCTTGGCGTGGATGTGTGGGAAGTGATCGACGCGGCAGCGACCAAACCATTTGGATTCATGAAATTCACTCCGGGTCCGGGATTAGGTGGTCACTGCATTCCAATTGATCCGCTGTATCTTTCGTGGAAAATGAAATCGTTCAATTACAACGCCCGTTTCATTGAGTTGGCATCGGAGATCAACACGAACATGCCGCGTTATGTCGTCAGTCGGGTCATGGAAGCACTAAATGATCGCGGTAAACCATTGAAGGGATCGCAGATCCTTGTGCTCGGCGCGGCATACAAACCGGATATTGATGACGTCCGTGAATCTCCGGCATTAGATGTAATTGGTCTATTACAACGCAAAGGCGCGATTGTGGAATATCATGACCCCTATATTCCTCACATTCATCATGAAGCCGAGGGCTGGCACATGGACAGTATCACGGACTTGATGAAATCGGTCAAAGACGCAGATGGTGTTGTGATCATTACGAATCATACAGGCTATGATTACAAAGCGATTGTCGAGTGCGCAAAGTTTGTCTTCGACAGCCGCAATGCGACGCGCAAGTTTATGCCAGGCGCGGAGAATGTTGTGCGTTTGTAAATACATTTTTCGTCATTGTAAACTCCGCGAAGCAATCTCATATAAAATTCCTTATGAAAATCAAGTAAAAGATTGCTTCGTCGGGGCGAGCACCCTCCTCGCAATGACGGTACCACCTCGAAAGGAACATACATGGCAAACTATCTGGTGACGGGTGCAGCGGGTTTCATTGGTGCGCGTACATCTGAACTGCTGATCAAGGATGGACATAGCGTTGTTGGCGTGGACAATCTGAATAATGCGTATGATCTTCGCATGAAAGACTATCGTCTCCGTCGATTGAACGCGCTGAAAGGATTCACATTTCATAAGCTGGATATTTCAGAAAAATCCATGATCGATGAATTCAAGGGACAAAGCTTTGATGGTGTAATCAATCTGGCAGCTTGGGCAGGCGTACGTAACAGTGTGAAGAATCCGTGGGTCTATGTGGACAGTAACATGACCGGCACCCTGAACATGCTGGAACTCTGTCGCCAGACAGGGACGAAGAAATTTGTCGTCGCCTCTACCTCAAGTATTTACGGAGAGAACCCTCCGTATCCCACACCGGAATCTGCATCCAGTAGTGAACCGCTTCAACCCTATGCTGCCAGCAAAAAAGGCGCAGAAGCGATGTCCCATGCGTATCATCATTTATATGATATCGATGTGACTGTAGTTCGCTTCTTCACAGTTTATGGACCCGCCGGTCGCCCGGATCTATCGATCTTCCGCTTTGTGCAATGGATCAGCGAAGGGCAGCCCGTCCGCGTGAACGGCGATGGGGAACAGTCGCGCGGCTTCACGTACATTGACGATATTGCTCGCGGTGTCATCCTTGCGCTGAAACCTGTTGGTTATGAGATCATCAACCTCGGTGGGCACGAAGTGATTACCATCAATAACCTAATCAAACTCGTTGAAGATATCGTCGGCATACTCGGCTGGGAACCACAATACGACATGCGCGCCGGCATCGAAAAACTGGTAGAGTGGTACAACGCTGAGCGTGAATGGGCGAGTGAGATTCAAACAGGCTAAATGTTCCAACAACGACTTGCAAGATGGCGCGAAGATCTTTTACTGAAACGCGTCGTTCGAAATAGCGGTTATCTTTTCAGCAGCAATACAGCTTCTGCCGCGCTCAACGTAGTGCAGGGGGTTTTCGTCGTTCGCTTGCTCGGCGATTCGGGCTACGGCTTGTTGACCATCATTATGGACTTTGCTTCCAACGTGAATCGTTTGTTGTCGTTCCGCATGAGCGAGGTGGTGGTCAAATATGTGGGAGAGGCGCTTGCCCAAGATAACCAGGAACGCGCCGCGGCACTTGTCAAAGGTATTGGATTAGCAGAAGCACTCACATCTATTCTTGCGTATGTTGCATTATTTCTGTTATCTGGATGGGGAGCGCGCACGTTTGCGGACAATGCACCGGTTCTAAACCTTTTCCGTTTTTATGGAGTATTTTTGCTGGCTAATCTTATCTATGAGACCACAACAGGGGTGCTCCAGGTCACGGATCGGTTCAAAAGCGTTGCGAACGCAAATTTCTACCAAAGTATTATCACAACACTCGCCATTATTATGGCGGCTGTTTTGAACCTGGGCATCACAGGCATCCTGATCGCCTATCTGATTGGAAAGACAACCGCCGCGCTGTTGATCGTCCTGTTTGCCTTGCGTGGATTGAACAAAACATTGGGAAAAGATTGGCTCCGTGCGCCGCTTGGTTTGGTCGATGATTGGAAGCCGATGCTGCGTTTTGCATTCAGCACGAATCTCAACGGGACCGTCAACCTCTTCGCACGCGACAATATTCGTCTCTATCTGGCGGTCTTTCTTCCCGATGCCCAGATCGGTTATTTCAAACTTGCCTCCACTCTGATCAATTTGATGATGCTTCCGATTGAACCATTTATCGGACCTACATATGCCGAGATCACGCGTACGATCGGTCAGCGACAATGGGGGGCCACGCGCAAACTCTTGAAACAGGTCAGCACCATCGGCGGAGTCTGGACTCTTGTTGCGGGCGGTGGCCTGGTTGCGTTAGGATGGTGGATCGTCCCGCTCGTATGGGGGAGCAGTATGTCGCCTGCATATCCATGCCTTGTGATCCTTCTCATCGGCTATGCATTCGCCAATGTCATGAATTGGAATCGTCCTTTATTGCTTGCACTGGGACATCCTGCATATCCGCTTATGGTCGCAGCAGTGACGGGCGCGGTTGAGGTCACTCTTCTCTTTACATTTTTGCCGCATGGAAATTACCTCACTGGTGCGGCGATCTTCTCTGCTTATCTTGCGATCTCCATTCTCTGGAATGTTTGGCGCGGACTGACTATTCTCAAACGCGAAGAAACTTCATGAACATCGTTGCCATCGCAGGCTCAACAATCCCTTCTGACACAGCCAACAGCATTCAAGTGATGAAAGCTTGTAATGCTTTAGTGCAAATTGGGCACCATGTCACCTTGCTTGTCCCCGATAATCGTAAACAGGGAACCGAAAATCCACAATCGCAAATCGTAAATCTAAAATCCCACTACGGCTTACAGACAGATTTCCCAATTGAGTGGCTTTCCTCGTCGAGCCGACGAATGTTCACATGGAATTCTGTCCGCCGCGCCCGCGCCTTGAAAGCGGATCTAATTTATACATGGTTCCCGCAATCGGCAGTTTTTGGTTTATTGGGTCGAATGCCGGTTATCTTTGAAATCCATATTCAACCCACCGGAACATTCGGTCCGCTCTGGCATCGAGCGTTTGCCAGCCTACGCGGACGTAAAAGACTGGTCTCCATCACGCATGCTCTCGTGGAACTTTTGGAGAGCGACTTTCACATACACCTGCCGGACGATCAAGTAGTTATCGCCCCGAACGGCGTGGATTTGGAACGCTTCGCCTCATTGCCGGACCCGGTCGCAGCGCGCCGTCAACTTGGACTTCGCGAAGCTCCAACAGTAATATGCACGGGACATTTATATGCAGGTCGCGGTGCGGAATTATTTATCGCTCTGGCAAGGACCATACCTGATGGGCATTTCGTCTGGGTCGGTGGACGTCCCGAAGACATTGAAATTTGGAGAAAGCGCGTCGAATCAAACAGCATTTACAATGTTACGTTTGTTGGTTTTATTCCGAATGGCAGTCTTCCCCTCTATCAAGCTGCGGCGGATATATTACTGATGCCCTACAGCCAATCTATTATGGGTTCCAGCGGAACCGCAGACTCGTCGCGTGTAGCCAGCCCGATGAAGATGTTCGAATATATGGCGACCGGCCGCGCCATCGTATCTTCCTATCTGCCTGTCATCCGGGAAGTTTTGAATGAGCAGAATGCCGTTTTTTGCAAGCCTGATGACATCAACTCCTGGAAGCATGCAATTGAACGTTTACTTGGAGACGAAAACCTTCGTCATCAGTTGAGTGGACAGGCGAAACAGGATGTGCAGGGCTATACATGGCTGGCTCGCGCACAACACGTCCTGAATGAGTTTCCATGAAAGTAAACTATCTGACTATCAAAGATTTCTTTTATATTGTTCCTGGCTCTCTTATATTGGGGGCAGCACTTGCATCCGTTCAAAGTGGTAATTGGTTATGGGGATTTATTTCATTCTCCCTTATCTCTCTTGTATTTTTTGCTCTTTTGAGGTTTGCTCACAACTGGTCAAATGGTGGAAAAGTATTAGGCTATATCATTGTTCTCGCTTTCCTCTTGCGCTTGGCGGTCGGGATTACATTACATGTAGGTTTGCCGATCTATGGGTACAGCGATAAAGATGACCGTGCTGGTTACGTCTTCACCGACGCGCATAATCGTGATGATCAGGCCTGGCAATTGGCGAGTTCCGATGCTCCAATTATCGAAGCGTTCAGTAAAAAATACGCCTCCGATCAATACGGCGGATTGCTGGCATTCAATGCGTTGATGTATCGTTACTTATCACCAGATGCACAACGTCCGTTGATGTTGATTTTATTTTCGGCGTTTTTCGCGGCGTTGGGCGTGCCGTTCTTATGGAAGGCAGTCAGTCAGATCTTTGGCGAGAAAGTTGCCTGGGCTTCGACTTGGATATTTGCCCTTTATCCTGAAAGTATTCTGCTCGGCGCGTCCGCGATGCGTGAGCCATATTTACTCACATTTAGCGCCTTGGCATTATGGGGATTTGTCAATTCCTTTGGAGTGCAGGAACTCGCTCCCGCAACGGACAGCGAGCTGTCCGACTCCAAAAGAAACGCGTATCTTTGGCTTGGACTTGGTCTGCTTGGCATGTTGCTCGTTTCCCCGGTTGTTGCACTCATGACAATCGTAATCTTCGCGGGATGGATTTTCTTTGCGAATGAGAACCGTCAGATTTCGTGGAAAGCGATTGCGGCGGTCGCCTTTGTATTTATGATTGGAATCTTTCTTCTTTCCTCGTCGCTCAATCGTTCCAGTCAGTTCAACGCCAGCTCACCATTGCATGTCATCAACGATTGGCTTCAATCTGCTGTCAAATGGGATGCTTATCAACTCGAGCGTGATTCTGGTTGGGTGCAAAAGATATTCGATGAAGGTCCAGCGTGGATTCGGCTGCCCTTTGTTGCGATTTATGGAGTCTTCCAACCCGTTTTACCGGCGACTCTCATTCATCCAACAAAAGTGATTTGGGCGATGATCGGCTTTCTACGCGGGCTCGGTTGGTATATACTGCTTCCGCTGATGCTTCTGTCTTTTGTCGCCGTGGCCAGATCGGGCTCCGGCAAGACTCGAAACCTTATCCTATGGTTTTCGCTCGTCGCCTGGTTGTGGATTGTGCTGGCTGCATTGCGCGGCGGCGGCGATCTCTGGGATAATCCCCGCTACCGGACGATCTTGTTTATATGGCAAGCAATACTTGCCGGATATGTCTGGGTTTGGTGGCGCGAGACGCGGAACTCGTGGCTCATGAGAATCGTTTTGATGGAAATCTTGTTTCTGGTAATCTTTACTCAGTGGTACGGAAGCCGTTATTATCATTGGCCAGGTCAATTGCCATTTGCAGGAATGATTGCGCTGATTTTGGGATTGTGGGGCGTTATTCTGGCTATCGGCTGGTGGCAGGATAAGCGCAGCAATCCTGTGGACAAGCGAAGCAGTCCTGTGGATAAGAGGCGCGCTTGACAGTACCCCATGTAAGTTTATAATTCAACCGTTGAATTTTGGAAATCAAGGAGTTTCAATGCCCACTGCTCTCATCACAGGAATTACAGGACAGGATGGATCCTACCTGGCTGAATTACTGCTTTCGAAAGGATATCGTGTTATTGGCGTTGCTCGCCGTTCCAGTACTGTGACGAATGAGCGCATAGAGCATTTGTTAGATGATATTACAGTTGTCCAGGGGGATTTGCATGACCAGGGTTCATTATTATCGCTGCTGGAAGAATATGAACCATCAGAAGTTTACAATCTTGCGGCGCAATCATTCGTACCGACTTCCTGGAATCAGCCTGCACTGA
>WNFY01002225.1_pt1 | contig 18489 bp, 17 predicted proteins | sample 5400091 | NCBI WGS metagenome assembly WNFY01 (sample SAMN13153364, study PRJNA577476) | soil metagenome | isolation source: 60 cm soil or saprolite under grassland replicate 1 | place: USA:California | collected 2016-06-15
TGGCACCGCACGGGATGACACGCAGGCGCCCGCTCTTGGCCCGCGCCCCGTTCGCATTCTCCCGCGGCATCACCTGCACCTGGCGTGCGCCGATGTCCATGTCCTGGTGGCGCAGCCCGAGGGCCTCGCCAATGCGCACGCCTGTATCCAGCAGAAGACCCAGCAGCAGGCGATCCCGCAAGTGCTCGCACGCGTCCAGGATCGCCTGCGCATCGGCGGCGGCCAGAACCCGCGGAATGGGACTGCCAGCCGCGAGCTTGACCGCCCGGCGGGCCTGCGGCCTGCCCTTGGTGACGTGATGCAGGAACGGCCTGAACGCGGTCCCGGCAAAGCCGCCTCCCGGCCGCTGCACCACTGTCAGCAGGCCGCCCAGCTCGACCCCGTGCCGGGCGTGGAACTGGTAGAAGGACGTCAGCGCCGCCAGCTTCCGGTTCACGCTCGCCGCCCCGCAGTGATGTTTCACCGAGGGCAGCACGGCGACCGTGCCGTCCCGGCCCTGCGGCGGCAGCCGCAGCCACGCCACGAACGATCCGGCGTCCTCTGCCGTCACCTGCCGCCACTGCAGGCCCCGCAGCTGCAGGTAACTGAACCAGTCCTTCAGATCATGGGCTTATGCCGACCGCCCGATTATGCCGCTGCCCTGGCGGGATGGCCTTGTGCCCGGGTCGTGAAGGGGGGCGTGGGCGGCATAATCCCGCGAGGGATCACAGGCCGTCGAGGAAGGCGAGCAGGCTATCGGGAGCGGTGTAACGGCCGGGCTGGGTGCCGGGTGGCGTGGTGCGGGCCAGGGCGCGTTCCTTGATCGCCATGTCGGCATGGAGGTAGACGCGGGTCGAGGCTGGGGAAGAATGGCCGAGCCAGAGCGCGATCACGGTGACGTCAACCCCGGCGTGCAGCAAGGACATGGCCGCCGAATGCCGCAGGGTATGCGGCGATACGGCCTTGGCCTGCAGGGACGGGCAGGTGCTGGCGGCGGTCGTGACGTACTTGGCGAGCAGGTGCTCGACCGCGTCGCGGCTGAGCCGCCCGCCGCGGCGGGTGCAGAACAGCGGGTCGGGGCCGTGGCCGCCGCGTTCGGCGAGCCATGCTGTGAGGGCCGCGACGGTCGGGCCGGTGAGCGGGGTGCAGCGCTCTTTCCTGCCCTTGCCACGGCAGTACACGTGCGGGCCGGTGCCCAGGTGGGTGTCGGCGATGGTGATTCCGGTGAGCTCGGATACCCGCAGCCCGGTCTGGGTGGCGACCAGCAGCAGTGTGTGGTCGCGGCGCCCGTGCCAGGTCGTGGTGTCGGGGGCGGCCAGCAGCGCTTCGATCTCGGGGCGGGTCAGGAAGCTGACGGTGGCGTGGTCGTGTCGTTTGGCGGGGATGGCCAGCACCCGGGTGATCAGCGCGGCGTGCTCGGGTACTCGCAGCGCCGCGTAGCCGAACAGCGAGCGGATCGCTGCCAGCCGGTTGTTGCGGGTGGTGATGGTGTTGCCCCGGCCGGTTTCCAGGTGGGTCAGGAATCCGCTGATCAGCGGGGCGTCCAGGTCGGTGAAGTCCAGCCGGCTGGGGGGCTTGCCGGCGCGCTGGCAGGCATAGCCGAGCAGGAGCCGCCAGGTGTCCCGGTAGGAGGCGATCGTGTCTGGGCTGGCGCGCCGCTGCGTCATCAGCCGCTCGGTGAAGAACGCTTCCAGGACGGGTGCTATGACGCTCATGACGGCGGCTCCTGGCTGTCGTCCAGCAGCCTGGCCGCCAGGGCCAGCAGCTCGGGGCAGGCGTGCAGGTACCAGAACGTCGAGGCCGGGTCGCCGTGGCCCAGCCAGGTGGACAGTAGCGGCATCCGGGCCTGGACGTCGGCGCCGGAGCGGTACCAGTCCAGCAGGGTCGCGACGGCCATCGAATGCCGCAGGTCGTGGACCCGTGGCCGTGGCCGGCCGGGCGGCGTGGCGATTCCGGCGAGCCCGAGCAGCCGGGCGAAGGCGGCGTCGACGCTGCTGATCAGCAGCGTCGTGCCGGTGGCGGAGATGAAGAAGCTGGCGGTGGCCGGCGCCGGGCACAGCTGGTCACGGCGGGCGGCGTAACGGCGCAGCATGCCCGTCGTGGCCAGGTGCAAGGGCACCAGGCGCGACTTCCCGAACTTGGTGTTGATCACGGCGATCAGCGCGGCATCCAGGTCGACGTCGTCGCGGGTGAGGCGGATGGCTTCGCCCGCCCGCAGGCCGGTGACCGCCAGCAGGCTGATCAGCGCCTGGTAGGTCGCGGCCAGCAGCGGCCGGGTCAGGGTGCCGGCGGCATGGACCAGGGCCGCGATCTCCTCCTGCGAGTACAGGTAGGGCGTGGCCCGCTCACCGGCAGGCGGCAGCAGGCCCGGGGGCGGGACCTGGCAGCCGGGGTCGAGGGTCTTGTAGTGAGCGGCGAAGCCGCGCACGGCGCTCAGGCGGTGCTTGTGCCAGACCGGGGCGGCACTGGCCGGCAGAGTCGCCCACGTGATGGCCGCCTCGATGGTGACCGTGGTGGCGCCGGCCCGCTCCAGATAGCCGGCGAAGTCCAGCAGCAGATGTCCTTGCCGCTGAAGCTTGTAGCCCAGGGAGCGGCGCATCGCCAGGTAGTCCTCGGCGGCCCGGCGCAGCGTGCTCACAGCGCACCCGCCTGCGGGCAGGGCCGGGCCAGGCCGCGCAGCGCGTCCAGGTCCACCTTGGCGTAGATCGCGGTGGTCCGCTCGTCCCGGTGCCGCAGCAGCTGCCCGACTTCGGCCAGCGTGGCGCCACGGCGCAGCAGGTCGCAGGCGACCGCATGGCGCAGCCGGTGCGCGCCGAACTGCGGGAGGCCGGCCCGCTGGCAGGCGCGGTGCACGACGGCCAGGATGTGCGCGCGGGACAGCCCGGTGTAGGGGGCGCGCAAGATGACCAGCAGCGGGCGCCCGGCGCAGCGGGGCCGGCCGTATTGCACGTAGTCGGCCAGCGCCGGGCCGGCGTCGGCGGGCAGGGGCAGCCGGTCGAGGCGCCTGCCCTTGCCGCGCACCAGGATCTCCCCGGCCCGCCAGTCGACGTCGCCGAGCTCGGCCGCCGCGACCTCGCCGGCGCGCAGCCCCAGCCGGGACAGCAGCATCAAGATCGCGTAATCGCGGCGCCCGGCGGCGCTGCGGCGGTCACAGCTGTCCAGCAGCGCTGTCACATGATCGGGGTTCACATCAGGCGGCAGCGGGGCGAGCTTCCAGCCCGCAACCGGCGGCACCGCCGGTGCCAGCGGCTGCGGCACGCGCCCGGTAGCGTGCAGGAAGCGCAGCAGCGACCGCAGCGCGGTCACCGTCGCCTTGGCGGTGCCGGTGCCCCACTGGCCGCGGTGACCGGTCATGAAGGCCGTGATCTGAGCGGCGGACAGCCCGGCTAACGCGGTGGCCAGCGGGGCATCGAGGCCGGCGAGGAAGGGCTGGGCGTGGTGTACGTAAGTGTTCACCGACGCCGGCGACAGGCCACGCTCACCTGCCAGGTAGCCGGCGAACTCCGCCAGCAGCCGGTCCGCCGGCGTCTGGGGAGCCGGCGCGGCGGCCGCAGGCACGGCGCCCAGGCCGCGCAGGTACCCCAGCACCGGCGCCAGCGCCAGCGCAGAGACCAGCTCGCGGTGCCCGGCGGCCCGCCGCGCCCGCAAATACTCCCCGGCCACCTCGGCGGCCAGCCCCTCACCGGACGTGCCCCGGTGCTCCAGCCAGGCGCTCATATCGGCCATCAGCCCGATATGGCGGCCGATCACCTGCAGGTGGTAGCCCTTTGCGGCCAGATCCTGACGGAACCCGTCGGCATACGCTGCCAGCGGGCCCCGCACCTGCGTCCGGGTCGGATGACCGGTTCGCTGCCGGCTGTCCATTGCTGCCTCCTCAGATCGAATCGTGATCGGCAACGCAATGGTGACTAAGAGAACTGGATCAGTCACTTAGCGTGAGAGGCTGATTATTATGCCGATACCGCGAGGAATGACAGGCCATCCAGCCAGCAGCTTTCAGTACAACAGCGGCATAATCGGGCGGTCGGCATAAGCCCATTAATGCCGAGCTCGGCATTACTTCGCATACGACCGCTGCGTCGCACCCGCACGCCCGCCCGCGGCAAGCTCCCGGAAGTAGGCGGCAGCCGAGCCAACCACCACGCCATCGGCGTCGATCAGCCGGAACGGCTGAAACAGATCCCCGGTCGCCTCAAGCGAACCGGACTGCGGCACTACCAGACGGGACAACTCCCGCGGTGCTTCTCCTCCAATGATCATGGCGGCAGACGCTAGCCACCCAGCTCCCCGCCTGTCCGCTGACTCGCCCAAGCCCCGTCCGTAGTTCGGTTAACAGGTCGGTCTTGTGCCCCTTCAGCGCCTTGGCGTGCGCTGGGTTGATCACCGCGACCTGCTCGAAGTCCCGCTCGGCCAGCGCGTAATAGACCGGCTCGGTGTAAACCCCGCTGGCCTCCATCACCACATGGGTGATGCCCCGCTTGCGCAACTCGGCGGCCATCTGCTGCAGCACCCCGTAAAACGTCCGGTATTGCAGCACTTCCGATTTCCGGGTCCAGGGCTTGTCCCCCGGCACCCGGATCCCCACCTCGATCATCTTCTTGTGCACGCCGATCCCGGCGACGCGCTCATACAGCACCTTCACAGCCTGCCCACCTCCTGCAGCGGCATCCCCCCAGCGGATGGGAACAGGCACGCCGCCCGCAGAACCCCAAGATCAGTACAGGAGACTGACACACGCGCACATAGCAGCAGCGGGGGGTACCCGGCACGGGGTTCCAGCACCATTCTCAAACGCGGCCTCGAACGGACCAAAGCTGGACGGTGACGGCAGGCGGCGCGCCAGCTCTCACCCTGCACCCTCCATCGCTCGGGTGTCCGCTGGAACCGCAAGAAACCCCAGCCACCCACCCACCGGCCAGCACCCAGCCCCGGACGCAAGGGGACCCAGTTTCATCCCCCACGGGCGAGCCACGAAGTGGCGCATGCATTTCTCAAACGGCACCGCTTCAAGCACGGCTGCCTGAACATCCCCGCCTGCACCTCGGACCGGCACCGCAGGCCCTGCCTGCCGACGTGCGAAAAGCACAGGCACCTTAAAGGCTGCGCAGCCGACTGCCGCAAACGAGGCCACCGCTGCCCCCAGGTGAAGCGGCCCTGTCCGGCTGGATGCGCCAATCACGCGCGCGAGTGCCCGCAGCGCATCGGAGGTGGCTGGTACTTCGCCCGGCGCAAAGGAGTCAAGCCGAACCGAGGGCAGGCGAAACTCACCCTGGCCATGCCAGCACCCCTGATCGCGCAGCTTCGCGCCCACCGCCTGGCCGCGAGCACGCCCTGGGAGGACTGGGACCTGGTCTTCTGCTCCCCCACCGGCAAGCCCATCGACCCCCGCGACGACTGGCAGGACTGGCGCGCTCTCCTCAAAGCCGCAGGAGTCCGTGAGACACGCGTACACGACGCCCGCCACACTGCGGGGACTCTCCTGCTGGAACAGGGTGTTGACATCCGGGTCGTCCAGCAGATCCTCGGGCACTCACAGCTCAGCCAAACCCAGCGCTACACCCACGTGACCGCGAAGCTCAGCCGCCACGCCGCGGATCAGATGGGCAAAGCGCTATGGGCCTAACGAATGGCAACTGCAACCACAACTGCAACCGGACAGGAGTGAGAATGCTGTCAAAAGCAATAAAGAGCCAGGTCAGGACGGGTGCGCCGCCAGGGACTCGAACCCCGAACCCGCGGATTAAGAGTCCGCTGCTCTGCCAGTTGAGCTAGCGGCGCGAACGACGCAGCGATGGTAGCAGCATCCGCGCCGACGAGCGAATCACCCGGTTCGCAGCGTCACGTCCGATAAACACGTAGCGCATGACGGGGTAATTTACCTGAGCTTCTGGCTGGCTACACCGCAGGCCGGCGGCGCAGCGATCCAGCCGCTCCCGTGACGCCGAACACCACCAGGCCGTGCCAGAACGCGCTGAACACGGCGCTGAACAGGCCGCTACCGCCAAGCACCAGCGCGACGGGTAGCACGACCGCTGCGCAGGCCAGCGCCGGCGCGATCGCGAACTTCCACGGATTGTGCCGTGCCCAGGCCAGGGCGCGGCTGCGGTGTCGCCCGAGCGTCGCGCCGGCCGCTGCGACCGCGAAGAAGACGAGCGCGCCCACCGATACCGGGCCGCTCAGCATCGCGAGGCCAATGTGGCCGGTGATGATCTTGAGGCCGAGATCGCCTGCCGCGACGACGCCGCCGGCCAGGGCGGCCCCGCTCCAGGGTGCGCCAGACAGCGCTGCACTAGAGACAGCCATCTCTTCGCGCCGTGACAGTGTCGACATCCTTGCTCCCGCCGTCCGATTTGCGTCTGCCCAGCGCACCAAGCACCAAACCGCCGGGACAGACGCGTCATATCTCGACTCCTTAAGGATGCCACATCGCTCTGCCGTTGACAAGATATGTCGCGTCTAACCCCCATAATCCTTAACGGCTCCGCCGCGCGAGCCCATCCTGGGTCTGCGGCGGGGTCCCGGGGGGTCGCCCCCCCGGACCAGCACAGCCCTAACGGCTTACGCACAAACACACCGCGGCTTCGCCGCGCTGTGTTGACGGCCTGGCACTACCCTGCCCGGCACCGCGTTTCGGGGCCGTTGACACGATATTTGCCGCAGCTGCCTCGGGCGAGGTACTGGGAGGGCCGGGACGACGGTCCTTTGCTACTCCCCTGGTAGTAGCCGGCCAGCAGCCAGTGTCTCCACCCGCGCGATGACATGCGCGCTCACCGTCACCTAACGTTCTTGTGTGGCATGGGAAGGGCAGCGGCACGTGCGCTGGCCGCGCTGCGCCTCAAGCTGGGCGTCGGGCTGGGCGTCAGGGGGGGCGCGCCGCGTTATCACCGCGGCGGCCATCGCGGCGATCACGATCGGCGGCACCTTCGGCGCACAGACCAATCAACAGCACGTCCGCCGCCTGGACGCGCTTGGGGTGACGCTGCTCGCCGTCGTCTGCGCCGCGTTGGTGCTGCGCCGACGCAACCCACCGGCAATGCTGCTGATCGTCGCGGTCAGCGTTTGCGCCTATTTTGGCATCGGCTACCCGTGGGGCCCGGTCTTCCTTCCACTTACCATCGCGCTCGGCGGCGCCGTACTCGCCGGATACCGCTCGCTTGCCTGGATCAGCAGCGCCGTCATCTACGTGTTCATCGTCTGGGGCGGTTTCTACCTTGGTGGCCGCGGACGGCCGCCAGGGCTTGCCAGCGCATTCGAGGTGGCCGCGTGGCCGCTACTGATCTTGATCGGCGCCGAGGTCGTGCGCTCGGGCCGTGAGCGCGCGCTGAGCGCGGCACGCGGCCGGGAGGAGCTATCCCGTCGCAGGGAGAGCGAGGAGCGGCTGCGCATCGCACAGGAGCTGCACGACGTGCTCGCCCACAACATCTCCCTCATCAGCGTGCAAGCCGGCGTGGCGCTGCACCTGATGGACGAGCGTCCCGATCAGGCGACCGATCAGGCAAGGACGGCGCTCACCGCGATCAGGCAGGCGAGCAAGGAGGCGCTTGGGGAGCTGCGCTCCGTGCTCGGCCTGCTGCGCTCCTCCGCGAGCGAGCATGCTCCGCTTTCGCCGGTTCCTGGGATGGCGCAGCTCGGCGATCTGACGTCGCGCGCGAGCGCGGCAGGGCTGAACGTGCGGACCGAAATCGCAGGCGACGAGCGGCCGTTGCCCGCGGACACTGACCTCGCCGCCTACCGGATCGTGCAAGAGGCGTTGACAAACGTCATTAGGCACGCCGGGGCCACCTCCGTGACGGTCCGGGTCAGTTACGACGACGCCAGCCTTGGCGTCGAGGTTGAAGACAACGGGCACGGCGCACCGGGCTGGCCCCGCGGCCCGAGCGCCCGCGGCGGCGCGACGCCCGTTGGTGGTGCGGCTGCCGCGCACAGCACCGGCGGCGGCAGCGTCGGCGGCGCAGGCAGTCGCGGCACCGGCGGTGCCACTGACATGGGCGGAAACGGGATCGCCGGCATGCGTGAGCGTGCCCGGCTGCTCGGCGGAGAACTCACCGCGCGCCCGCTGTCAGGCAAGGGATTCCTGGTGCGGGCGCGACTGCCGGTTCGCCGCGGCGCGGCCCACATGACCGCGGAGGCGCAAACGTGATCCGGGTGCTCCTCGCAGACGACCAAGCGTTGGTGCGCGCGGGGTTCCGGGCGTTGCTCGACGCGCAGGACGACATCGAAGTGGCCGGCGAGGCTGCCGATGGTGAGCAGGCGGCTGCGCTCGCGGCGCGGCTCGTCCCCGACGTCGTGCTGATGGACATCCGCATGCCACGGCGCGATGGCCTGTCCGCGGCTCGGGAGATCCTGGCGAGCGAGCGCCTCAACGAGGTGCGTGTCGTCATGCTCACCACATTCGACCTGGACGAATACGTCTTCGAGGCGCTGCGCATGGGGGCCAGCGGATTCCTGGTCAAGGACACCGAGCCAGCCGAGCTGATCGCGGGCGTGCGAGCGGTGGCGCGCGGCGACGCGCTGCTGTCCCCCGGAGTGACGCGACGGCTCATCGCGGAGTTTGCGGCGCGCGCCCGGCCGCCACGTTCGGTCCCTGATCTCGCCGGCCTCACCGAACGGGAGCGAGAGGTCATGGCCCTGGTCGCCGAGGGCCTGTCGAACGACGAGATCGCCCAGCGGCTCGTCGTGAGCCCTGCCACCGCCAAGACCCACGTGAGCAGGGCCATGGTGAAACTGCATGCCAGGGATCGCGCTCAGCTCGTGGTATACGCCTACGAGTCCGGCCTGGTTCAACCTGGCCAGCTCCGTCCTGATCGGACGTAGCCGGGTCTTGAACGACACCTGAGCCAATCCTGAGGTTTTGCTCAGCTAGCGCTTACGCCTCCCTTACCGTGCGGGTGGCTTACTGAGAGGTGCACCGGTCCCGGGTCGCCATGGCCGGGAACGGCGGAGTTTATGAAACGCCGGCCGGGAACATAGCCTGTTTCAGCCGAGGGTGATGAGGATGCAAGGTCACGAAAACGATAGGCGGCAGGACGCGGCTGACGCTGAGCAGCCAGGACGTGGCATCGCCAGCCAGCAGACGGACGCCTTCTGGTTCGCCAGCCAGCAGCCCGCGCACGAGGGTGCGCAGCCGCCCTCATACCCCGGACCCTGGCAGCAATCAGGCGGAGGCTGGCCGCCACAACCAGGCGACCCCGCTGGCCCCTGGGCCGCACCGCCTGAGCCGCCACGTCGCGGGCGGCGGATGCTGTCATTCGTTGTTGTTGCGATCTTGGGCATTGGCATCGGCGCGGCCGCCGCATATGGCCTCGCACGCGACAACTCACCGGAGCCGTCGAGCACGGCCAACGGGGCGGTGCCGACGCCAGGCACTCAGCGAGCGCCGCTGCAGAACACCGGGACCAACAAGATCGACGTCCAAGCCATAGCCAACGCGGTGTCGCCGTCGGTGGCCGACATCACGTCGAAGCTGCAGTACCAGAACGCGACAGCTGAGGGCACCGGCATTGTGATCAGCTCGTCCGGCCTGGTGCTGACCAACAACCACGTCGTCAACGGCGCGACGCACGTGACCGCGCAGATCGATGGCAGGGGCCAAACATTCGCCGCGCGGGTGCTTGGCACCGACAAGACAGAAGATGTCGCGCTGCTGCAGCTTCAGGGCGCGTCTGGCCTGAAGGCCGCTTCGATCGGCGACTCCTCCAAGGTGGCGCTCGGCGACCCGGTTGTGGCCATCGGGAACCTTTTCGGCCAGGGGGGCCAGCCGACAGCGACCCAGGGTGCGATCACAGCGACCAACCGCACCATCACCGCTGGTGACCAGGGAAGCGGGGACAGCGAGACACTGCACGGTGTCCTGCAGACCGACGCGCGGATCGGCTCCGGTGACTCAGGTGGCCCGCTTGTCAACGCCTCCGGCCAGGTCATCGGCATGAACACCGCGGCAGCAAGCAACAACTTCAACCAAACAGAAAGCATCGGCTTCGCAATCCCGGTCAACCACGCGCTGTCGATCGCGCGCCAGATCGCCGCCGGGCATGGCAGTTCGACCATTCAGATCGGGCTGCCGGCGTTCCTCGGCGTGCAGGTGTGCAACATCTCCAACGCGGCGCAGTGCATGGCGAGCGGCTTGGGGTCCGGCGCGCTCGGGGCTATCGCGCCGGTCAGGTCGGGAGCGCTCGTCGCGAGCGCGCTTGGCGGTACGCCAGCCCAGGCCGCCGGCATAACGGCGGGTGATGTTGTCACCGGCCTCGACGGTGCGAGCGTGACCTCCGCGCAGTCGCTGACCAAGGCCATGCGATCCCACCGGCCGGGCGACAAGGTCTCCGTGACGTGGGTGGACACCAATGGCCAGCAGCACAGCGCGACGGTGACCCTCATCACGGGGCCAGCCGCCTGACCACTCGCAGGTATGGGGCCCGGTGAGGCCCGGCGCCGCGGCGCCGGGCCTCACACCGGCACGCGAGTTCAGGTCAGCCAGGCGCGCATGCGGGCCTCGCACTCGGGGATCTGCGCAAGCTCCACATACTCACCCTGGCTGTGAGCCAGCTCCGGGATGCCCGGCCCATAGTTGACGGCGGGCACGCCCAGCGCCGCGAACCTGGCTACGTCGGTCCAGCCGAGCTTGGCGCGCGGGACCCCTCCCATGGCTTCGGTGAAGGCGGCCGCTGCCGGTTTGTCCAGCCCTGGCCGCGCGCCGCCGGCCGCATCGCTGACAGCCACCTGCCACTGCGCGAACACCTCACGCACGTGCTCGGCCGCCTGCTGTGTGGTCCTGTCCGGCGCGAATCGGTAATTCACCGTCACCACGCAGGCGTCAGGGATCACGTTCGAGGCCACTCCGCCCGCGATGTAGACGGCATTCAGGCCCTCGCGGTAGACCAGACCGTCCACCTCTGGCTGACGAGGGCGGTAGCTATTCAAGATTTCGAGCACACGGGCAGCCTGGTGAATGGCGTTGCTGCCCATCCACGCCCGCGCGCTGTGCGCGCGTTCGCCTGGCACATGCACCTCAGCCCGCATCGTGCCCTGGCAGCCGCCCTCGATTACACCATTGGTCGGCTCCATCAGCACCGCGAAATCAGCGGCCAGCCAGTCAGGATGGTGACGGCTCAGCCGGAGCAGGCCGTTCTGCTCGGCATCGATCTCTTCGCAGTCATAGAACACGTAGGTGACATCCCTGGACGGCTCTTCCACGACGGCAGCGAGCCGCAGCTGCACGGCGACGCCGGCTTTCATGTCGGTGGCGCCGCACCCGTAGAGCCGACCGCCGTCCCGCCGGGACGGCAGGTTGCCCGCGACGGGAACGGTATCGATATGACCGGCGAGCACAACCCGCTCGTCCCGGTCCTGGCTGGTACGGCCGACGACTGTGTTTCCGTCGCGGTGGACGGACAGGTGGGGCAGACCGCGCAGCGCAGCCTCGATCGCCCCGGCCAGCGCGCCTTCGTTGCCGCTGACCGAAGCCACGTCGACAAGCTGGGCGGTGAGTGCCCCGGCGTCCAGGGACAGGTCCAGTTCCACGTCCGCAGCCTAGGGCCTGTCCGGCCGAGAAATTGCCCGGTCGGGATTTGAGCTAGGTGCCGAGAGCTGCGCCCGCCCCCCGGTTCGGCTCATGTGGCGTCGGGTAGCTACGTAACGTGACTAGGCAGGCGCACGAGCGCGACGCCGGCGCGCGCGCCATGCGGGGAGGCCGCAAGGGACACCTGCTGGTCATTGGGGGCGCCGAGGACCGGGTCCATGGCCTCGGCGCGCTGCAGAGGTTCATCGACCTGGCGGGCGGGAGCGCCGCGCACATCGCGCTCATCATGACGGCGGCCGAACTCCCCGACCAGGTGCTCGCCGACTACAAACAGGTCTTCCGCAAGCTCGGCGCGGGAAAGATCCAGCCGCTTCGGCTGGAGGGGCGCGCCGCGGCCGACGATGCTCACACGCTGTCGCCGCTCGAACAGGCCAGCGGGATCTTCGTCACCGGAGGGGACCAGGCGCGCATCCGCACCATCGTCGGGTCCGCGGCCAACACGCTGCTCAGCCGCAGGCTCCAAGACGACGATGTGATCATCGCCGGAACGAGCGCGGGCGCCACCGCCCTTGGCCGCACCATGATCCTGGGCGGCGAAGGGCCCGACGTCTGCGCCTCGAGCGTCCGCACCGGCCCCGGACTGGGGCTGCTCCCCGACGTGGTGATCGACATGCACTTCGCCGAGCGCGGCCGACTGCCCCGGTTGCTCAGCGCCATCGCGCTCGACCCCGCTCACCTCGGTGTCGGAATCGATGAGGACACTGCCATCTTGGTCGGCGAGGACTCGTTCGAGGTGATCGGCACGGGGGTGGTCACGGTGGTGGACGCGGACACCGCGACCGTCGCCTACGGGGTATCCGACGACGACCCGATCACCCTGCTCGACGTTCGGCTGCACATGCTGACCGCCGGATGCGGCTTCGAGATCGGCGCGCGCACCCCCCGCATAGCCGCCGAACACGGCTAGCGCAGACGATTGGTTCGCTCCGCGGCAGCCGTTATGGATCAATTACATATGACTCGGTGAAGGGGTGGGCGCAGGGCTTTCCTGGTGGCATAGGCGCAGCAGGGCGCCGTGGACCTTGGCGATGCCAGTGAAATACCAGTGCTCACGGTTGGCCGCGAGCAGGTACGCCGAGTATTCGGCGCCCTCGCTGGTCTGCCGCACGTCGGCGCAGATCGCGTCGACCGCCTGCGATTGTTTGGTGTCGGCCGGAAGCTGCATGATCTTTAGGTGCAGGCGGCTGAAGTAGCGCAGCGCCGCGGGGTCGTCCGCGCCATTGGAGCAGAACAACGGCCCGGCGTTGCCGGCGGCGTACTTGACAAGCGGCGGGCATGTGGGCCGGGGCCGCACAGGAGCGGGCACGAGCACGCCGTCGGGGTCGCCAATCGTCGCCGCCTGCGGGGCGTGACCCGGCGTCGACACCGCGGCCGTCGCGATCGGGCTTTTCGTGGACGGCGGCGGGCTGGCGTGGAGGCCACCGCTCGCGGTGCATCCGGTTGCCGCGACAACCGCCAGCGTCACCGCGGCAGCCGCGCCGCCCGGCGGAAGCCACCACGCCCGTGGCATGAGCACCGCCTTCCCCTCCTGGCGCCCGGCCGACGCCTATCGCATGCGCCGACGTGGCCCTGGTCTCAACGCGAGCCGTTCATCCTCGAAGCCGCGGAGATCAGCGCCGTGAGCACCACGGCGACAGACGGGCGGCGGACGCTTGCCGCCCGGGCGGCCGCATAGATATTGCGGGCGAGTGTACCGGGCAGCTCGCGGACCACGACGGGACTTTCGGCAACAGGGCTGGCCCCGGTATCGCCCGCGGTCTTGGCGTCGTCTTGCACTACCGACCGTGGCGGCCCTGTTTCCGCCGCGGCAAGCGTGAGCGCCGGAATGGCCGCGATCCCGATGCTCCGCGAGACCAAGCCAAGGATGGTGGCGAGCCCCTCGAACTCCCACGGCACGGGCGGCGCGCCGCCGACGCTGGCGAGCAGCAGGTCAACCGCCTGCCGGGACGGTTCGCCGGTTGGCGCGGCCAGCCACGGTTCCTCCCGCAGCCGCCGCAGATCCACCTGCTCGGCGGCCGAAGCCATTCGGTGATCGCGCGGGACCACCAGCACGAGTGGATCCCGGAGCAGGTGAAACAGCCGAAGCATCCCGCTCTCCTGCTCAGGCAGCCGCCCCGACCAGTCATCCACAAGGGCCACGTCCACCTCACCGGAGCGGACCCGGCGCAATCCCTCGCCGCGCCCGGTCTGCTGCAGCTGCAGGGTCAGCGCTGGATGGGCCCGCAGGCTACGCGCGAGCGCTGGCGCGAAGGCAATCGCGCCCGTGGGGAATGCCGCCACGACGACCTGACCCGACGGGGTACGTGTGTGGGCCGACAGGTCCGCCTCCGCCGCCTCGACCCTGGCCAGGATCTGTTCCGCGTGGCCCGCCAGACGCCGACCGGAATCGGTGAGTTCGGCGCTGCGGGCGGTCCTGTCGAGCAATGCCGCACCCGCCTCCCGTTCCAGGGCCGCAAGCTGCTGTGACACGGCGGACGGCGTGTATCCAAGCGCCGCCGCAGTCGCGGCGATGCTGCCGCGACTGGCAAATTCTCTGAGCAGCCGCAGGCGGTGCAGGTCGAGCGTCATTAGAGCATCACTAAAACTTATGCTATGCGTCACCTACCCCCGCGTGCGCTGAGGGTTCGTTGGCGCCATCCTGGATATCTGAGACGGGAAAACGTTCCGGCGCGAGATGCCCACCGTGCGCCGCGGACCATCTCGCACCGAGGAGCGAACCCCATGCCCATGGCTGACTCAGCCATGCCAGAAATTCAGGCCGACAACCTGGTCGCGCTCAGATCAGGCGCGATGTGGGCGGGCCAGCGCGGTGCCGCCGAGACATCTCCCGGGGTGTCGGCCACCCTCGCCGCCAACGAGGCGCTGGCGAGAATGCGGCAGTCCGGCGCCTCCGTGCTTCCCCTCGCGTTCGGCGAGGCCGGGCTGCCTGTCCACGCGGCGCTGCGCGAGGCACTCGCGGCGGCCGCCGGGCGTGGCAGCTACGGCCCGGTCGCGGGCCTGGCGTCGTTGCGCGAGTCGGCCGCGGGCTACTTCGGCCGACGTGGTCTCTCCAGCTCGCCGGAGCAGATCGTCTGCGGGCCTGGCAGCAAGCCGTTGCTGTTCGGGCTGCTGCTCGCGATCGGCGGTGACGTGGCCGTGCCGAAACCAAGCTGGGTGAGCTACGCGGCCCAGGCCGCCATGATCGGCGCGAAGCCGCACTACGTGCCAACCCCACCCGGTCAGGGCGGGATCCCGCAGCCCTCCTTTCTGGCCAAGGCCGTCAAGGCGGCGCGCGCCGCGGGTCGCCACATCCGCTCGGTTGTGGTGACGCTCCCCGACAACCCCACCGGCTTGGTCGCGCGGCCGAGCACCGTTCGCCGGCTCTGCATGACCGCCGCCGAACTCGGCCTGATCATCATCTCGGACGAGATCTACCGCGACCTTGTCCACGACCCTGACGAGACCGTGCTTAGCCCGGCGGATCTCGCGCCCGATCGCACCGTCGTCACGACGGCGCTGAGCAAGAGCCTCGCCCTCGGTGGCTGGCGGATCGGCGTGGCCAGGATGCCGTCAGGACGCGATGGCACGGCGCTACGTGACCGCCTGATCGGAATCGGCAGTGAACTCTGGTCGACCCCATCGAACCCGGTTCAGCAGGCGGCCGCCTACGCCTTCGCTGAGCCCGCGGTGCTCGCCGAGAGAGTCAGCGCCAGCCGCCGACTGCACGCTCGGATGGCGCAGGCGGTCGCGGCGCGGTTCGCCGCGGCGGGCGCGCAGGTGCCGCCCCCGCAGGCGGGTTTCTACCTCTATCCCGACTTCGGCCCCATCCGTCAGCAACTGCGCCGCGCACATGGCGTGAGCAGCGCCGCCGACCTCAGCGCGCTGCTGCTGCACCGCTACGGTGTCGGCGTTCTGCCGGGCAGCGCGTTTGGGGACGACAGCCCCGCACTTCGGCTTCGTGTCGCCACCGGCCTGCTCTACGGAAACACCGAAGAAGAGCGGGAAGCGGCGCTTGGCGCGGCCGAGCCGCTGAAGCTGCCGTGGATCGCCGCGAACCTGGCCCGCCTCGACGAGGTGCTCGCCGACCTGACTGGTGGTTAGAACTGACGGTTAGAACTGGTGGCTAGAGCGGCAGCAGGCTCGGCCGTTTGGGCGCCACGCCGTCACCGGACGACGCGCCGCGAATGCGCCGTCCGACCCACGGCGCCGCGTGGCTGCGAGCCCACCGGATGTCTGTCCGCCGCTTGGTGAGCCAGTCGGTGGCCACGATGGGCGGCCACTGATCACGCCAGTCCGCGGTTACCGGCGCGCCCATGAGCTCCGACACAAGCAGCGCCACCCGCCGGTGGCCGTCTGGGGATAGGTGCAGCCGGTCGGCGCTCCACGCGCGGTCGTCGCGCAGCGGGCGCATCGCCCACAGGTCGGCGAGGTGACACTGCCGCCGCTCCGCGATGACCCGCAGGTGGCCGTTGTAAGCGGCGATCTTGCCGCCAAGCAGCCGGAGCACGGGGAAGTGGCGCACGTCGAACCCGGTGAAGATCAAGACTTCGCTGCCGGCCGCGCGCAGCCTCGCGACCGCGCTGTCGAAGGTCTGCGCGAGCGCGTCTGGGTCAGCGCGGGGCAGCAGCAGGTCATTTCCGCCCGCGGCGATGCTCACCAGGTCGGGCGCCATGCCGGCAGCGGCCGACACCTGCTCCCCCACCACCTGTCGCAGCCGCCTGCCCCGGACGGCGAGGTTCGCGTAGCGCAGGCCAGGGCTGTGCAGGCTCAGCGAGGCGGCGAACCGGTCCGCCCAGCCCCGGTAGGAACCCGCCGGGTCAAGGTCATCGAGCCCTTCGGTGAAGCTGTCGCCAAGCGCGGCGAACGAGCCAATGCGCGGCACACGCCACCTCCTGATCCGCGTACATTTGGCTGCCCAGGTGAAGCAAAATGTACGCGGCTCGCTGCCGACCAGGCGGGTCGGGCGAGATACCGCCGCCGTGACCCCGCCATAATTGGGGCGGGCCCCACTGGTCCTTATCTCGGTTTAACGTAGACTCCGGCAGCCTGGACGAGGCCGCGCGTTCCGGCGTGGCGCGCTTGAGGCTGCGCGAGCAACGGCATGGCAGGAAGCAGGTCAAGACAGGCGATGGGCAAGGCAAGCAAAAGCAAGCAGCGCCTGACCACCCGGGAGAAGATCGCGATACAGCGCGCGGCCGAGCGTCGCGCCCAGGTCCGCAAACGGACGCTGATCGCACTCGCCAGCGTGGCCGTGGTGGTGGCGCTCGTGGTCGCGCTGGTAGTGATCAAGCTCGGCACCAAGTCGTCGCCGCCGTCGGCCAGCGGGCTGCCAACGGGGGCGAAATTGTCAGCGATCATCTCCAACGTGACCACGGTGCCGGTATCCACCCTGGCCGCGGTGGGCAAGGGCACCGTGCTGACGCCCCCGTCCCGGCTGAGCAACCAGCGCCCGCTGACCCAGAACGGCAAACCTGAGATCGTCTACATCGGCGCCGAGTACTGCCCCTACTGCGCGGCCGAGCGCTGGGCGCTGGTGGTGGCCCTGAGCCGGTTCGGCACGTTCTCCAACCTTGGCGTCACCCACTCCGACCTGCACGACGTCTACGCCAACACCAAGACGCTCACCTTCTACAAGTCCAGCTACACGAGCAATTACGTTGTCTTCTCCCCGGTGGAGGAGACCGATCCCAACAAGAAGCCGCTCCAGACGCCGACCGCGGAACAGAATGCGCTGGTGAAACGCTACGATGCGCCGCCGTATGTGTCGGCGTCGAGCACTGGCGCCATCCCGTTCATTGACTTCGGTAACCAGTTCCTTGTCAGCGGCGCCAGCTTCAGCCCGCAGGTTTTGCAGGGCAAGTCGTGGACCCAAATCTCAGCGGCGCTCGCCGACCCGGCGAACCCGATCGCCAAGGCCGTGAACGGCACCGCCAACGTCTTGACCGCTGATATCTGCAAGCTCACGGGCAAAAAGCCGGCCAACGTCTGTTCCGCGGCGCCGATCCCCTCGCTGAGCGGGAGCGCATGATGGCGCGCACCAGATCGTCCCGTAGCAAGGGCAGCGGCAAAGGCAAGGCCAGCACGCAAGGCCGACCGCGATCGTCAGCGGGCGGCGCGCGGCCCAACGCTCGGTCCGCCCAGGCCTCGCGCCCTGCCAGGCCAGAACAAAATGGACGGGCCGCCGAGGCCGGCGCCGCGCTTCGGTCGCGGCACGTGCCGGGAAAGGCCGCCGCCGTCAGCAGCGGCCCGCCGGTCTGGCTGCGGCTCACGGCGCTGGCTCTGTCGCTCGGCGGTCTCGGCGTGTCTGTCTATATGACCATCTCGCACTACTCGGCTGCGGTGACCCTCGCCTGCCCGGAAACAGGCACCATCAACTGCGCGAAGGTCACGACAAGCCCGCAGTCGATCGTCTTCGGCATCCCGGTGGCAGTGCTCGGCCTGGCCTTCTACGTCTTCATGGTCGCGGTCAACAACCCGCTCGGCTGGCGCGCGCCGTTGCGCCTGATCCACCAGTCCCGCGTGCTCTCGGTGATCATCGGGATGGGGTTCGTGATCTACCTGATCTACGTCGAGCTATTCAAGGTGAACGCGATCTGCCTGTGGTGCACCTGCGTGCACGTCATCACGTTCGCGCTGTTCGTGCTCATCCTGCTGAGCGCGGCCACATGGGGCTTCCGCGACACCGCGGAGCGCCCCGCGTGACGCGGCTCGCCGCCTGACGGGTCAGCCCGTCGCGAGCACGACCGCGACCACGACGATCGCCACGGCGAGCACCACGGTGATGACCATGGCGGAGCTGCGCAGCCTCCTGCGGGCCTGCTCGGCGCCGCCGCTCTCGACGAAGGCGCGGAACTCTCCTGTGCTGCCGCTCGGGTCCGGGTTGGCTTCGGCCATGGCACGACTGTAGCGGGACTGAGCCGACCCGTTGACTGGTTTCCCGTCGGTGGGAGTGGTAT
>WNFY01002697.1_pt1 | contig 18464 bp, 14 predicted proteins | sample 5400091 | NCBI WGS metagenome assembly WNFY01 (sample SAMN13153364, study PRJNA577476) | soil metagenome | isolation source: 60 cm soil or saprolite under grassland replicate 1 | place: USA:California | collected 2016-06-15
CGAAGTTCTCGGTTACAGTTTGAACAACGATGCCTTTCACATGACGACGCCGTTGCCGAGCGGCGATTCCTGCATTCGCGCAATGCGGGACGCGCTCGCCGACGCGCAAGTGGGGCCAGAGCAAATCGATTACGTCAACGCTCACGCCAGCTCAACGCAGCTGAATGACAGCGCTGAGACGATGTCGATCAAGGACGTTTTGGGCGAGCATGCCAAAAAAATTCCAGTGAGTGGGACAAAGGGTTATCATGGGCATCCGCTCGGCGCGACCGGCGCGATCGAAGCCGCGCTGTGCGCCCTCGCGCTAGATCGACAATGGGTGCCGCCGACGATCAATTATCAAAATCCCGATCCTGCGTGCGATCTCGATGTCGTCCCAAATCACGGCCGCGCCGCCGAATTGAATTACGTCATGAGCAATTCGTTCGGCTTCGGCGGGATCAACGCCTGCATTGTGCTGGGACGCGTGCGCGATTAATCCAGCAGGTCCGGGCGATTTTGTTTTGTGCGCTTGCGCGCTTCCTCTTTCCGCCAATTCGCGATCTCGGCGTGATTTCCGGAAAGTAAAACTTCCGGAACTTTCCAACCGCGAAACTCAGCGGGTCGGGTGTACTGGGGTCCTTCGAGTATTCCCGTGGCAAAGGAATCATCAATCGCGGAATGTTCGTGACCGAGAACTCCGGGTAACAAACGGACGACTGCATCGACTAGCACGACTGCTGCGATCGCGCCATTGGTCAGAACGTAATCGCCGATCGAAACCTCAAGATCGACAAGGTGCTCGATCACGCGTTGATCGACGCCTTCATAGTGCCCACAGATGACGATAAGATGCGATTCGCGCGAGAGATCTGTCGCCATCGCTTGACCGAATCGGCGCCCGGCTGGCGACATCAGGATAATTTTTGATTTCTGATTTCTGATTTCTGATTTCTGAGCGTTGGACGTTGAGCGTTGGACGTTGAGCGTTTGCTGTTTCAATTCTTCAACCGCTGCAAAGATCGGCTCCGGCTTAATCACCATTCCCTGCCCTCCGCCGAACGGCGCATCGTCGACGATGTGATGTTTGTCCGTTGTCCAATCGCGCAGATTGTGAATGCGAAGATCAACGATCTTATTTTCTTGCGCCCGTTTCAACATGCTCTCGCTCAGCGGCGCGCGGCAGATTTCGGGGAACAAAGTGAGGATGTCGATCTTCATCTCGCAAGAACTCGAACAAACTGTAGAGGCCGTTGTCTGCAGCGGCAATTTCCTACTGTGCCGCCCAGGCAGCGGCCGCTACAGAAGAATTATTCGACGATCTCGAGGGTGGCCCGCTGACCATGACGCGACGCGGAACTGTTGAGCATCGCGCGAATGGCGTGAATCGTTTGTCCGTTGCGACCGATGATGCGGCCCACGTCGCTTTGACGCAGCTGTACTTTAAAGATCGTCATCCTGCCGCTCGGAATTTCGGTCAGCACAATGTCGTCGGGAAATTCGACCAGCTGCCGAATGATGAACTCGAGGAACTCCTTCATGCCGACTCGGGAGGAGGTGGAGGCGCCGTTGTTTCAGCTGGTGCAGCCGCTGGTTCTGTTTCAGCAGAGGCCGGCGCAGGCTTTGGCGCGGGGGCAGCTTTTTTTGCTGCCGCTGCTGCAGCTTTTCTCGCCGCGGCTTCTGGGTTCTTATTTTTCTTGATCAAGCTGCGCACGGTGTCCGACGGCTGCGCGCCTTTACTGATCCAATGCTCGATCCGATCCAATTTCAGCGTACTGTTTTGTCCGGCTTTTTTCGGATCGTAGGTGCCCACGATCTCGATGAATTTTCCATCGCGCGGACTGCGTTTGTCCGTGACAACAACTTTAAAGTATGGGCGGTTCAACGCGCCCTCTCTTCGTAATCTGATTGAAACTGCCATGTTATTTTTTCATTCGCGCCATTTGCGCCATCATCTTTTTCATTTTCCCCGCGTTCTTCATCATCTTCCGCATCTGATCGAAGCGGCGGATTAAATCGTTTACCTCCGTGACGGTTGAGCCGCTGCCGCGAGCGATCCGCTGACGACGCCGCGCATTTAAAATTTCCGGGCGCGTCCGCTCCTCGCTGGTCATCGAAAGCACGATGGCTTCGGTGCGCTTGAGCTGCTTCTCGTCAATCGAGAGGCCCTGCACGTTACTCATGCCCGGTAGCATGCCAAGCACATTTTCGAGCGGCCCCATCTTTCGGAGCATTTTGAACTGTCCGAGAAAATCGCTAAAATCGAACGACGCGCTGCGCAATTTTCGTTGGAGGCGCTCCGCGTCTTCGATCTCGATTGTTTCGGCTGCTTTTTCGACGAGCCCGACGACGTCGCCCATTCCGAGAATTCGACCCGCGACGCGCTCCGGCACGAATTGCTCGAACTGATCGAGTTTTTCGCCGGTACCGACGAATTTGATCGGGCATTGCGTGACTTCGCGCATCGACAACGCCGCGCCGCCGCGTGCGTCGCCGTCGAGTTTCGTCAAAATAATTCCAGTGATCTGCAACGCGTCATTGAAATGCGTTGCAACGCTGACCGCTTGTTGGCCGGTGGCAGCATCGACGACGAGCAAGGTTTCCTGCGGCCGCAAAAATCTTTTGAGTTGTTGAAGTTCTTCAATCAGGGCGACATCAACTTCCTGGCGACCCGCGGTGTCGAAGATGGCTTGCCCCGCCGTAGCCTCGGCGGAGGCGGGTCGATGTATCCATTCGAGCGCTGCGCTCGCCGCGCGCTGGACACTCTTTTCGCTCGGATCCGGAGTGAGAACCGGAACGTCGATCTGTTTTCCGAGCGTCGCGAGTTGCTCGATCGCAGCTGGTCGTTGCAAATCCAAGGCAATCAACGCCGGCGCGCGACCTTGTTTCTTTAGCAGCAACGCAAGCTTTGCCGCCGAAGTTGTTTTGCCGGAGCCATTCAACCCGACGATCAGAATTCTGCCAGGTTTGCCGAGATCAAGGGGCGCGGCGTCGCCGCCGAGTAAGATCGAGAGTTCGTCATAAAAGATCTTAACGATCTGCTGACCGGGCGTGATGCTGCGCAGAACGGTCTCACCGAGCGCCTTTTCCTTAACCCGCGCGATGAACTTTTTGGCAACTTGAAAATCGACATCGGCTTCGAGCAGGGCGAGGCGAATTTGGCGCAGCGCGGCGTCAATGTTCTCCTCGCTGATTTTTCCGTGACCACGAAGATCTTTAAAGATCTCCTGCAGTTTGTCGCCCAGTTGCGAAAACATTAGGTGGATCGAGCAGTCTCTTGCTCGATGTTATGAATGGCGGCAGAGCCGCATTTATCTAGCATCGCTCGACGGAGCGGCCGATCCGCCTTATTTCTTCGGTGTCGCGGCTGGGGATGTCTTTATTCCGGCGCCAGTGTCGTCAATTCCGAACGTCCAGCGGGTCTCGACTTTCTTGTCCCCTGATTTCGCGCTCAGAATCACGGTGCAGCTTTTCTCCCGTAACTTTTGAGTGACTTGATATGAGACGACACCAGTTTTCGGATCGAAGCTGGCTGGAACAACTCCCAAGCCGCTGACTCGCAATTGTACACTGGCGGGATCAATTTGTCCGATCCCGCTCAAGTTCGCTTTAATCAACGGCAGCGCACTCCGAACGGTTGTACCGTCGGCGGGTTCGGTCGACAAATTCGCCGCGCCAACTTCTGCGATTGCCGGCGCGCCGGGACCACCACTGGAAGTCGCGATCATCTTCACGGCGTCCTCAAAAACTTTCGGCTTGTTCGCTTCGATCGCATAACGTCCGAGCGCATCCATCGGCGACGTGTACCTAATCGGTTGTCCGTAAACTGTGAACATCGCCTCGTAACCGGCGTTACGCGCGATTTCTTTCACGTGCTCGTTATAAGTGCCAAACGGCACCGCGAAGCAGTTGATCCTTATGCCGAGCCGTTGTTCGAGCAGCTGCTTGCAGCCGACGACCTCGTTTTGGACCCATTGTTCGTATTCCGCGCCGGTCAATTTCTTCTTGGTCCGCTTCCCGCCTGGTTCGGCCACCATGATGGTGTGGCCTTCGCGCAAATCCTGATGGGTTGCGGAGTGGGCTTCGATGTCGATCCCGTTATCGCGCATGTCGGCGAGCATTTCCCAAGTGCACGCCTGTCCACCGCCGAGGCTGGCGCCAGCCACGCCCTCGGTATAAATGAACATGGTAAAGGTGTAGCCGAACTTTTTCATAATCGGCCAGGCGACTTCATATTGCGATTTCCAGCCATCATCGAACGTGATCACCGCGCAACGCGGCGGAATGTTTTTCTCTCCCTTTTTCCAAGCGAGCAGATCCTGCAAACTGATTACGGTGATGCCGCGATCCTTCAGCTCCTTCATTTGAGCTTCGAAAACTGCCGGCGTGATTTCAGTCCCAGGGTAACGGACTTTGTCGACCAAGCGGTGATAGCAGTAGATGATCGTCTGCGCGGTTTGATCGACCACCGGCTTGGATACGGTCGGCGCAGGTGTGGCGGTGGCCGCTTTCGGAGCAGGTGTCGGTTTTGCTGCGAATGCAATGCTGGAGGTCAGAACTGCAAAGAGGAGCGGATAGAAAAGAAGTTGGGTGCGCATAAGTTAGAGTAAACGCCTTTAAATCTGGTCGCACAAAAAACAAGCGGTTTTTCTGAACGACAACAAATCCCAGCACGAACTTTGCTGCCTTAAAGAGAATCGTGCCCATCGAGAAACCGTTGGCGGTAAGGCGTGTTTTAATGTAAGAACGTCAAATGTCTCGACTGAGTTACAGGTTTTTAATTCTTGGCTTTTCGGGCTTCCTTGCCGCTTGTGCCACGGGTCCGCGACCGTCTGAAGTCGGCACAAAAGATACGAGCAAATCTTTCGGCACTGTTGTCGTCGATGCTGGACATGGTGGCAAAGACAATGGCGCTTACCGCAAATTCGGCGGCGCGGAGAAAATTGCGACGCTCGATGTCGCCAAACGTCTCGCCCGCAAACTGCGCGAATCGGATCTGAAGATCGTGATGACACGCTCGACCGACGTTTTTATTCCTCTCGACCAACGCGTGGCAATTGAGAACGCGCAGAAAAATTCGGTTTTCGTCAGCATTCATTTTAACGATTCACGGCGGCGCGGGATTCACGGTTTCGAAACGTATTATCATTCAGGAAATTCGATTGACCTGGCGCATCGGATCCAATCGAAGCTGATGACCATTCCCCAGTCGGCTAATCGCGGCGTTCACTCAGCCAATTTTCGGGTCTTGCGGCTGGCAAAATATCCGGCGGTGCTGGTGGAATGTGGCTTTCTGAGCAATCGCTTGGAGGGCGGCGAAGCGCGCGATGCCGACTATCGCGAAGCGCTCGCGGACCGGATCGCGGACGCAATTGTGGAGCAGCGTTACGGTGCGGGCGTTTATCGCGCATCGAGAAGCGCAGTCGCGCAACCGCCGGGCGAAGAACCGGGGCTAGCGCCTTCGACGCTAAAACGTGATTAACCCGGACATTTCTGTCCGCTCGGCGGGAAGCCGAGCAGCCCCTTAAAAATAGTTCAGGAATTTCTCAAGGCGCTCCAAAACTTTGGATCTGGATTGTTAATCGCGCTGGTCGTTGAAGGGACTGGGTTAACCAGCTACTTCTTGAGAAGTAGCTGCCCTTCGGGCGCATTTTCACCGGCAGCGAAAATGCGGTTAAAATTCCTTCCCGCGCTCCTCGCGCCCGATCGCCGCGAGAAAAATGATCGCCAAGAAGACTACCGCTTCTACCAGCGCCATTGTCAGCGCGTAATTCGGTTCTCCATTGGCCGAACGAAAATGTTCCGCCAGCCACGCCTGTTGCTGAGCAGCGTAAGCGGCAGCAAAATTTCCGAGCTGATAAGCGAGTCCCGGAAAAGTCCCGCGAAATTCCGGCGGCGACAGTTCGTTTAAATGAACCGGCACCACGCCCCACGCGCCTTGCACCATGAATTGAATCAAGAATCCGCCCATTATGAGCAGCGCCGTGCTCGGTGCGAAAATCCAGAGCGGAATTAGCAGCATGCCACAGATCGCAGACAAGATGATGGCTCGGCGCCGGCCCCATTGTTGCGAGAAATGGCCGACCAGAGTTCCACCGCAAATCATTCCGATGGCATAAATGATTGCGATCTTGGATGTTTGATCGGGATCGAAACCGCGCTGCTTTTGCAAATAGGTTGCGTAGAGATCCTGGGTACCGTGCGACATGTAGTTGAACGCGGTCATGAGCAGCGCGGCATAGATGAACAAAGCGCCGTGTTGCCTAATGAAGATCGACATCTTGATTCGCGGGCGCTCACTGCGAACGCGGTTGCGTTGCCAGACCGGCGATTCGGGAACTCGCGCCCGGATATAAATGACCAAAAATGCCGGCAGCGCGCCCGCGACAAACAACCCGCGCCAGCCAAAGTGCGGAAAGACAATCCAATAAACCAGCGCCGCGAGCAGATAACCAGCAGCGTAGCCTTGTTGTAAGATTCCCGAGAAAAGTCCGCGCGTTTGCGTCGGCAGTGATTCCATCGCCAAGGAAGCGCCCAGGCCCCATTCGCCGCCCATTCCAATTCCGAACAACGCGCGAAGTACCAAAAAGACGGTGAAACTCGGCGCGAACGCAGTCAGCAATTCCATCACCGAATAAAAAATGATGTCGGCCATCAGCGGAATCCGCCGGCCGAATTTGTCGCCGAGCAAGCCAAAGATGAATGCGCCGAGCGGCCGCATCATCAACGTCAATGTAATCGCGAACGCGACCTTGGGGATGGTCTGTCCGAAATCATGGCCGATCGGAACAAGCACAAACGTGACCAGAAAGAAATCGAGCGCATCGAGCGCCCAACCGAGGAAGCAGGCGACAAACGTATTCCGCTGGTCGCGATTCAAGAGTTTGAAAAGGCGAACCGCCTCCATCTCGTCACTTGTAGCGGCCGTTGTCCTTAGCGGCAATTCGAAGTTCCCAAAGTGCGTGCTAGATTTTCCGCGTGCGCTATCTCGTCAAAGCAAAAGTAAAAACGGGCAAATCGCAGTCCCTGTTGCGGTCGATCAATGACGGGACGCTCGGCAAAGGTTCAATCGCCGGTCACGAGTACAATTATAATATGAACGAAGCGCGCTTGAATGACGACGGCGTCGCAACCTGGGTCGAAACCTGTTTTTGCGATCGGCCGCTCGCGGAAGAACGGCCTTATTGGGAGAAATACTTCGAACTTCTCAGCGTCAAGGACGCGCACTCGCGCCGAAATTGCCGGCACGAGAACCGCGCGGAGCCATGGGCGTGCTGCGAATGCGATTGCACGAAAAAGCTAGAAGCGAAATTGCGCGGTCTGGGCGCATCATTTCTCCAGACATTGCGTTTGAGGCCAAACGCGCTCTAAAAAACTCCAAGTTCCAACATCCAAGCTCCAAAGAATCTCCAATAATCAATTTTCAACCCGGAGATGGCTCTTTGGAGATTGGAACTTGAGGCTCCCCTGGGATTTGGATCTTGGGATTTGGAATCTTAAGACACATCTACGTATCATGATGCGTAGATTTGTTTCTTGATGTTGGCATAAAGACCGCTTAGTTCTTCGCCAACATGCCGACTAACGTTCATCCTTTCGAAGGCCTTTTGCGCGAGCGCATCATCGTGCTTGACGGCGCGATGGGCACGATGATCCAGCGCCGGAAATTGTCCGAACAGGACTATCGCGGAAAACGGTTTCACGATTGGAAGGCCAAAGATCTCAAAGGCTGTCTTGAATTACTAAACTTAACTCAGCCGCACATCGTCGAGGAAATTCACGCCCAGTACCTGGAAGCAGGCGCCGACATCATCGAAACCAACACTTTCAATGCGACCGCGATCGGGTTGCACGATTTTCTGTTTCAAAGCGAACCGACCAACGGCCGCAAGAATCAGGAATTCTTTCAGCGCGTCGTGGATGATGTCGATCTTCGCGCGCTCGTTCGCGAAATGAATCTGGCGGCCGCGACGATTGCGCGACGCGCTGCAGATCAATCAACCAAGCAAACCGGTATTCGCCGATTTGTCGGAGGATCGATTGGTCCCCTGCCCGTCACCGCCTCCATCTCACCAGATGTCGGTGATCCGGCATTTCGCGCGGTTACGTTCGATCAACTGTGCCAGGCTTATTTCGAGCAGATCAACGCGCTGGTGGAAAGAAATGTCGATCTTCTCATTGTCGAAACGATCTTTGATACGTTGAACGGTAAGGCGGCCCTCTTCGCTGTCGCCGATGTCTTCGAAAAAACCGGCAAAAAACTTCCGTTAATCGTTTCCGGAACGGTAACGGACAGAGCGGGCCGGACATTGAGCGGCCAAACGGTAGAAGCGTTTCTCGTCTCAATTGCGCACGCGAACCCGCTCGTGGGCGGGTTGAATTGTTCACTCGGCCCGGACGAAATGAATCCGTTTATCGAAGAGCTCGCGCGCGCCGCTCCTTTTTACGTGAGCGCTTATCCGAACGCGGGTTTGCCCGATCCGCTTTCCGAAACCGGCTTTCCAGAAACGCCAGAAACACTCGCTCCAAAACTGAAACGCTGGGCCGAAAACGGCTGGCTCAATCTGGTTGGCGGTTGTTGCGGAACAACGCCCGATCACATTCGCGCGATCGCAAACGCAGTGCGCGACTGCAAGCCGCGCGAAGTTCCGGAGAGGGCACGGAACGATGCGCTACAACTGTCCGGTCTCGAACCATTGAACATTACGCCGGAGATGGGGTTCGTCGTGATCGGCGAGCGAACAAACATCACCGGCTCTCCAAAATTTTCGAAGTTGATCTTGAACGGCGACTTCGAAGGAGCGTTAGCGGTCGCGCGTCAGCAAGTGCAAGGCGGGGCCAACATTCTCGACGTCAACATGGACGAGGGAATGATCGATTCGGAAGCGGCGATGACGCGCTTCTTGAATTTGATCGCGAGCGAACCGGAGATCGCGCGGATTCCAATCATGATCGACAGCTCGAAGTGGAGCGTGATCGAAGCCGGGCTGAAATGCGTCCAGGGCAAGGCGGTCGTGAATTCGATCAGCTTGAAAAACGGGGAACAAGAATTTCTGCGCCAGGCGCGACTGATTAGGCGTTATGGCGCGGCGGTCATCGTGATGGCATTCGACGAACAAGGTCAGGCCGACAATTTGCAACGCAAGATCGACATCTGCGCCCGTGCTTACAAACTTCTCACCGAGCGCGCCGACTTTTCAGCAACCGACATCATCTTCGATCCAAACATTCTCACCGTCGCGACCGGTTTGGAGGAACATCGAAATTACGCGGTCAATTTCATCGAGGCCACGTGCTGGATCAAAAAGAATCTGTCCGGCGTTCGCGTGAGCGGCGGCGTAAGCAACATTTCATTTTCATTTCGCGGGAACAACACCGTGCGGGAAGCGATGCACGCCGCGTTTCTGTTTCACGCGATTCGTGCGGGGCTCGACATGGCCATCGTGAACGCCGGCCAGCTCGCCGTTTACGAAGAGATCGAGCCCCAACTGCGCGAACGCGTTGAAGATGTCCTTCTCAATCGACGCGACGACGCGACCGAGCGGCTGGTTGATTTCGCGGAAAGCATTAAAGCGAAGGGAAAAACCAGGGTTAAAGACGAAGCGTGGCGCGCCAAGTCTGTCGAAGAACGACTGACGCACGCGCTCGTCAAAGGCATCGTCGATTACATTGACATCGACACCGAGGAGGCGCGGCAAAAATGCACACGCCCGCTCGACGTCATCGAAGGTCCGCTCATGGCGGGAATGAGTGTGGTCGGCGACCTCTTCGGATCGGGCAAAATGTTTTTACCGCAGGTGGTGAAGAGCGCGCGGGTGATGAAGAAGGCGGTCGCGTACTTGATGCCGTTCATGGAAGCGGAAAAATCAGCGGGCGCCAAACCGCAGGGCCGCGTCATCATGGCCACCGTCAAGGGCGACGTCCACGACATCGGCAAGAACATCGTTGGCGTTGTCCTGCAGTGTAACAACTATGACGTTGTCGATCTTGGCGTGATGGTGCCGGCTGCGAAAATTCTGGAGGCTGCGCGCGAGAAAAAAGCAGACGCGATCGGATTGAGCGGCCTGATCACGCCGTCACTCGACGAAATGGTGCACGTGGCGCAAGAAATGGAGCGCGAAAATTTTGAATTGCCGCTTCTTATCGGCGGTGCCACGACGAGCCGGGCGCACACCGCGGTAAAGATTGCGCCGCATTATCACGAGAGCACGATCCACGTTCTGGATGCTTCCCGCGCAGTCGGTGTGGTCAATTCATTGTTAAATGCAAGACAAAAAACGGCATTCGATGCCAAGACCCGCGCGGAATACGATGCATTGCGCAAAGCATATGTTGTAAAAACGCACGCAAGAAAATTACTGACGCTCGATCAAGCGCGCGCGAATCGGACATCAATCAACTGGAGTAATTACCAGCCGCCGAAACCGGACTTTATCGGAACTCGGGTAGTTGCTCCGTCGATTGTCGATCTTCGGGATTACATCGATTGGTCTCCATTTTTTCACGTCTGGGAATTGCGCGGGAGATATCCGGCGATTTTCGAGGATCCGACGATTGGTAAACAAGCGCGCGAGCTTTTTGACGACGCGCAAGAGATTCTGGATGAAATCGCGGCCAAAGATTTGTTAACTGCGCGAGGCATCTTTGGATTCTGGCCGGCGAACTCGAGCGGTGATGATGTCGATCTTTTTGTCGACCAATCGCGGCGCGAAAAACTCGCCACATTTTATTTCTTACGGCAGCAAATCCAAAAGCCGCCAGGCCAATTTAATCATTGCCTCGCGGATTACATCGGCGCGTTGGATTATGTGGGCGGATTTGCGGTCACGATTCACGGCGCGGACGAGCAGGCGAAAAGATTTGCTGCTGGCCACGACGATTACAGCGCGATCATCGCTAAAGCGCTAGCGGATCGATTGGCCGAAGCTTTTGCCGAATATTTGCATAAGGAGGCGCGGATCGCGTGGGGCTTCGGGCGCGACGAGGATCTGTCCAACGCCGATTTGATTCGCGAAAAATATCAGGGAATCCGCCCAGCTCCCGGGTATCCCGCGTGCCCTGATCACGCCGAAAAGCGGACGCTATTCGATCTTCTCAACGCCGAACGTAAGATCGACATCAAACTAACCGAAACGTACGCGATGCATCCAGCTGCGAGCGTGAGCGGGTTTTATTTTTCGCATCCGGAAGCGAAATATTTTGCTGTTGGACAAGTTGAACGCGACCAGGTTGCGGATTACGCGCAGCGGCGCGGTGAATCAATTGCGACCGCGGAAAAGCGACTCGGGCCAAACCTTGGCTACGAATCGAATCCGTGATACAGGTCACGGCGATAATTGCGGGGCGTAGCTTAGCTTGGTAGAGCGCGTGGTTTGGGACCACGAGGTCGGAGGTTCAAATCCTCTCGCCCCGACCACTGACATGTTTTACAGCGACTCGCCCCGATAAAATATTGCAAGTGCGCGCGAAACTTTCATTGTCGATCTTGCTGGTGGCTTTTTGCGCCGGCGCGGGTTCGATCACCGGGCAAGTAGCGACCGATTCGGATCTCCAATCGAGCTTGCCCCGGCAAGCACCTCTCCCGAGCGCGACCGCCGAAGCGACCGTTCCGGAACGCGCCCAGATTGATGAAATTTTTAAGCAAACCTCGTTAGGCAAAGAAGCGGATCGGCGCCGGCTGCATATTGAATGGCGACAACTGCAAAACCAGGTTGTAAACGCGCCCGACGTCGCCGCCGCAAGGAGAGCGGCCGAGACGGCGCGGACCGATTTGGCGAAACGCGAGCGGCTCCGCGATTATTACAATCTTTACTACGGACGGATGCGCGTCCTGGCCCGCAGCGCGGAAATGAAAACTGCGCTCGACGAGTTGAAAATGGAACATTTAAGTCAGATCACCCAGGCGCGAGTACGACACGAGACCGATAGTGAATTGCCGACGCCGAGCCCGACGCCGAAAAAGAAAAAGGACAAACGGGCCAGAAAGTACGAGGCAAACCAGAGCTGATTCCGCGACCGTGATTGCAAGTCGATTTAGGGCGGAGGGAAAGGCAATCTTGCTCGGGCTGCGGCAACGGTTATTTTAAGCGCCTCGAAAATTACCATGGCGCGTTCGTCTAGTGGTTAGGACACGGCCCTCTCAAGGCCGGTGCACGGGTTCGACTCCCGTACGCGCTGCTACCTGTTTTTATAGACAAGTCTCGCCAGGTCCAAAGAATTGCCCCAATTTCTAAAAGCAGAGGGCCCGTACTATCGGTTCATTCCAACAGACGGGCCCTTTCTGGTGGAAAATTTCTGCTAGGGACTAATGAAGGGCACAGAAACAAAGGACGGCGGTTCGGGAAGAGGTGGGGGCGGTGGACCTTCCGCAGGGGGTTCGGGCTCATTGCAGCACTCCTTAAAATCCTTAACGTCCATGATCACGTCCTTGGCATCGGAAACGACTTTACCGTCAGCACCAGCGAGGCTGGCATTGGCCAGTGTTAAGTTGGTTGACTGAGTCTCATTGCTACCAAAGGCGGCAATCTCCGCGACAGACAACGCAGTATCCTGCTGCGCGGCTGGACTCCATTTCAGTATTATGTAACGACCCTTGGTCACGGGAAAATCAATCGCCGCGCGACCGGTGCCGTCGTCCACGACCGAACCGATTGGCTTCACTTCCGCCAGTATTTTCTCGCTGACACGCAGCGTTTTCGGCGCGTTTTCAGCTGTGGACGTCGCTTCTCCAGGTAAAGTTTGCAGTACATAAAAGTCGACTGTGCTCTTGGCCGGTGAATAAAGGGTGGAAATGCGGCGCAGCTTTGTAACCTCGCCCAGATCAATTATGGCAGCCGGCGTGGTATCATTCGGAGCGAAGCGGTAGCTTGTGCCTGGCTGCTCGTCGATCATGTTGTTCGCCTGCTTCAAGTCTTCTCCAGAGCTGACGTAGAGCGCCCGTGCTCGGGAATGCACGTTACTAAGATTATAACTGATCAGCGCCAAGCTCTCGGATTTGTCCTGAACCATTTTTCGCGAACGCGGTATCGTAACATCCGAGACTGCAGGAATCGAATAAATACCCAAGCCCGCAATGCGACCGGTCTCGATTACGCTAAAAGTAAGTTTGACATATTTCGCCTCACTCGGGCCGATCTTTATTTTGACCACGTCCGGAGTCAGATCTTGCTGAATCACTTTATTCCACTGCGGGCTATCGGCAGGGAGTTTGGCATTAGCGGTCGCGATGAGGACATCCCCTTTCGCACCACTGTTGCGAAAGGCAATGCTGTCGAAGTTTTCGATTTTCGCGAGCGAGACGAGCAAAGTCGTGCTGCCATTAGACAGGGGGTAGCCGGCTGTTGGATCACCGCAGAGCAGCGCTGCTTCGGCGACGTTGTCGTGCTCCGACTTCGAGCTTAGCTGCAAACCCGCGATGGGATCGTTTTGAGGCACGGTTTCAACTTGCGCGACGAGACAATAGTGGGCGACGTCTTGCGGATAGGCAGCGGATTGCTCGATAGTGACAGGTGGAACCTTTTGCAAAACGAGTTCCGCTGCGAGCAATCCTGCGGCCTGACTGAGAAAAAGGGAGCAACTCAACGTCCAGACGCGGGCAGACCAAAAGATACGTGCGCTCATAATTTCCATAGCTACAAAACGATGATATCCGATCGGCCAGATTCCAACAACATAAATCTAGCGGTCCAGATCTCAGGATTGGTTGGCTTTTCCCGTAAGTGAATGCCCGTGTCGGCCCAATGTCCCCCGTATTTCTCTTTCCGGCATTTGCGTGCCGGCGGTACTAACGGCTGTGGTAGAATTGAGGCTCGACACCTCCTCGGCTTCGGCCCATCCCTCAAAGGGCGCGGAGACACGAGTACGAGGTCACGAGGCTTGAACGGTCAGCTTGACACGCGCGTTCTCGATCAATACTATCGGACTCGTGATCGTGTGCGATTACAATCAAGGGGCCGGGCTGGGACGACACTTGCTATGGCGAGCAGGTTTAAGTCGTCCCTCTAAGTACGGCATTGCATTCGTCTTTCTCCTTGCCCTAACCCAATTCGCGCTCGCGGCTGATAAAAAGGAGGCCCGCGTCACCACAGTGATCCGCGATGTGCGGCTGCTTGCGGCCCAGGCCGCATCCCGTCCGGCGGTGGTCAACGAGACCGTTCGTCAAGGGACAGCCGTGCACACTGGCGGCGAGTCACGTGCGGAGCTGACTTTCACCGATCTGAGTGTCACTCGCCTCGGCGCGAATACAGTGTTCAATTTTGACGCTGCCACTCGAACTTACGATCTTGGGAGCGGCGCTATCCTGATTTCGGCTCCGAAAGAAGCCGGTACGGTAAAGATCACCACAGCAATCGCCACGGCGGCCGTGAGTGGGTTTACCGCTATCGTGGAGCGGCGCACGGATTCCCACAACAAATTCATCTTACTCCACGGCGACGGCGTCTTCACGCTGAAAAAATTCCCGGGTAAACCTTGCCGCTTGCATTATGGCCAGGCGGTGATTTCCCCGCCCAATCCGACAAAGCCGCCGCACGTGTGCGACGTCGATCTTTCCAAAGTGCTGAACGGAAGACTGATCAATGGTTTCAATCATAAGCTGCCGGAGTCTGCTCTGATTTCGGCTGATATCGAAAAGCAAAAACGCGCGGCCTCGGAAGCGCCGAATCAATAGCAAGGATTGTCGGACAGTTTCGGACACTGAAACTGCGTAAATCTGCACGAAAAAGGCAGAGCGGCAATTTTGCCTCTTCGCAAATAACTACGGTTTTACCACATACGATAACAAATCCGACGTCGGAGCTTGATTCGGATTGAAGGCTTCGTCGCATCGCCCACAAATTGCCGACCATGGTGTGTTTGTAGCGCGCGAGCACCTCGCGTCAGCCGGAAAATAAAAGAGCTCGCGGTACCGAAACGAATCGCGCGACGACGATTAGTGGTCCACAAAGTGGCTATCGGTTATCGGGGTTCGTGAGACAGCATCATGAATCTTGGCTAGCATTTCGCGCAGCCCATAACGAAATTTCCATCTTGGATAATGGCTTTGAAATTTACGGACGTCGGTGATCCACCAAATGTGATCGCCGATTCGGTTCTGCTCCTCGTACTGCCATTGCAATTCGCGGCCGCTGACTTGCTCACACAGGTCGATCGCCTCCAGCACCGAACAATTGGAGTGTCTGCTCCCACCGATGTTGTAAACTTCACCGGCACGCGGAGCGCGAATGAATTCGGCAAATGCTTCCACCAGATCGAAGCTGTGAATGTTATCGCGCACCTGTTTGCCCTTGTATCCGAAGACGCGATACGGGCGGCCACTCACGGCGCACGTCATCAAGTAAGAGAGAAAGCCGTGCAACTCGGTGCCGGCGTGAGCCGGGCCAGTCAGGCAGCCGCCACGAAATGAAACGGTCGGCATCCCGAAGTAATGTCCGTACTCCTGAACCAGAACATCAGCGGCGGTTTTTGAAGCCCCAAAAAGGGAGTGCTTGCTCTGATCGATGGTCATTGTCTCCGGAATTCCGGGCTCGTATTGATGGCCGGGCTCAATTTCCCAACGCTTTTCCAATTCGCGTAACGGCAAACGATTCGGCGTGTCGCCGTAAACTTTATTGGTCGATGTGAAAATGAAGGGCGCTTCCGGGCAAAAATTCCTCGCCGCCTCGAGCAGATTGAGTGTGCCATGGGCGTTAACGGCGAAATCCATCTGCGGATCGCGTACCGCCCAATCGTGCGAAGGCTGCGAAGCCGTGTGCACGACGGCGTCGATTCTGCCGCGATATTTTTGGAATAACTCTGTGGTAGCGCTCGCGTCGCGGATGTCGATGTTGTGGTGCTCATAATTGCGAATATTTGCAATCAAATCGTCGCGGACTTTGTGGGTAGAAGCTTCCGGCCCAAAAAATTGCGCACGCATGTCGTTGTCGAGCCCAACGATGCGGGCTCCATCCTTGGCGAAGCGCCTGACCGTTTCCGACCCGATCAGCCCAGCCGATCCAGTGACGATGATCGTACGCATCTAACTTCGAATCTTCCATCTTCTGCGCTCAGAAACTTCAAGATGATTGCGCGATCCAGAAGTTTGCGAGCACCAGAACGTTCATTTGGGTGCGCAGGACGCAGTCCGAGCGCTTCAACTCCCGTCAGTGGTTGCCGTCAGTTTTGCCTGCTGAAGCCTTCTCCTTCTCCGGCGCCTTTTCGTCGGACCTCACCGCTGTTGCTTTTTGGTCTTTGCTCCGGCCATCGCCAACCTGAGCCGACTTGGAAGCTTTTGAATCTTTATCGTTGGCGGCATCGGCTGGTTTCGACGGTTTTGGATCCTTATCACTGCTGCTAGCCGCTTTTTCGACCTGCGATTTGGTTTCGGCGCTAGAGTCGAGTCCTTCGTCTAAAAGGCTGCCCTGAAATTTTGGGTCTTTGATAGCCTTGCTCGGCAGTTTTTGCGGGTCTACTTCCTCTTTTTTTTCTTTCCCAAGGCGCGGTTTTCCAGGAATCAATGAATTTGCAAGGTCCCGGGAGTCATTCTGGCTCTTGCCAAGAGTTGTCCCGTTAAGAGACGCTTGGCCGCGGGCCAATGGAGAAATGAATCCGCATGCGGCCGAAATAAGGATCAATTTGTAAGAGGCCTTCATATGTCCCGCGGAGGATCAGTTATCGGTTACTAGTTAATAGTTATAAGATCAGAGTCAAATCTTCGTCTGCGGTCAGCATCCGATAACCGATAACGAATAATAATTAACTCTTTCTCCCGATCCAGAAATTTCGGAGCACCAGGATATCCATCTGGGTGCGGAGCGACATGGATGACGGCCGGGATTATGTCGGAGTATTTCGCGCGGATCTGGAAAACTTTCATCATGAACGGGACGTCGTCGTCAGTCTCAAACCATTCGGCCGCGGCTTCGCGCAAAATCGACAGGGCAAACGGCCCGAACGATTCGCGCCGTTTAATTTTCGTATTCAAAACGTCTTTGATTCCGGCGTTGCGCGGATCAGCCAGAATGGAACGATTCCCCAACGCGCGCGGCCCCCACTCCATTCGCCCCTGAAACCAACCGACAATTTTTCCGTCCGCAATAGCTTGCGCCGTCTTCTGCGAAAGTTCATCTTCGTCGCCGATGTAGGAGATCGTGCAGCCTGCGTCCGCGACCTCCTTTCTTTTCCAATCGATCAGCGCAAGGATTTCTTTCTCGCTCGCTTCGGGACCCAAGTAGGCAGAGATCAGAGGACAGAGGTCAGAGGACAGCGCGATCGTTGATTGTTGGTCCGAGCTGGACTGGCGTTTATCGAGGGTTGAGAGGATGTAGACCGCCGCTCCGATGGCGCCGCCGGCGTCGCCGGCCGCGGCCGGACAATACATTTTCTTGAACGGCGTCCGGCGATAAACTTTTCCGTTAGCGACCGAGTTCATCGCGCAACCGCCGACGACCGCGAGATTATCGGACGGATGCTGTTCGTGCAGAGCCCGAAGCAGGGCAAAGAACGCTTTCTCATAAGTCGCCTGGACCGAACGCGCGATGTCTTTGTGTTTCTGCTCGAGCGGTTCGTGCCGTTGCCGCGGCGGCCCGAGAAGATCGACAAGTGCGCGTCGGTAAAGCGTGCCAACTTCGGGCGCGCAATCCTGCCAGGTATAAGAAACGTTTTCGATGTGGTGACGGAAAAATTTCAGGTTCAATCGAAAACTGCCGTCGGGTTTGATGCGGACGACTTCGTGGAGCGGTTCGAGAAAGTTGGGTTCGCCGTAAGGCGCGAGTCCCATCACTTTGTATTCGTCGCCGTACTTCGGGAAACCGAGGAACTGGGTCAGCGCGGAGTAAAAAACGCCTAACGAGTGCGGAAAATAAACGCGACTGTCGATCTTGACCTCGCTTCCGTGGCCGAAACCGAATGCAGTGCTGGCGAAATCGCCAAAGCCGTCGATCGAAATGCAGGCCGCCTCGTTGAATCCGGAAACCAAGTACGCCGAGGCGAGATGCGCGAGGTGATGTTCGACGTGATGCACCTCGGCTTTGATCTCGATCCCGTAGCTTGCTTCGAGTTGCTCCTTCACCGATGCGGTGCTGCGAATGTTTTTGATTTTTTGCGCCATTAATTTCGGAGGCGGGCAGTGGGTCAGGACAAATCCGAGCCGGCGAAGATTATTCACGCCTGGCCTGTGATTGATCGCGATGTGGTCGACGTCCTCCAACCGTAGCTTTGCTTCCTCCAAAACGTAATTGATCGCGTTACTCGGTAGACCCGCCCAATGTTTGATCCGCCGAAAACGTTCTTCCTCTGCCGCCGCGATGAGTTTGCCATCGACAAACAAGCACGCAGCGGAATCGCCGCGATAAGCGTTGAGGCCCAAGATCTTCATCCAAGTAGAAATTAGGAATTAGAAAGTAGAAAACTATTACTCTTTCAGCTTCTTCCCGATGCTCGCGAAAATCGCGAGCAGCTCTGATGATTCCTGCAGCAGTTCTTGTGCGCCTTGATCATTAGCGAGACCG
>WNFY01004916.1_pt1 | contig 18454 bp, 7 predicted proteins | sample 5400091 | NCBI WGS metagenome assembly WNFY01 (sample SAMN13153364, study PRJNA577476) | soil metagenome | isolation source: 60 cm soil or saprolite under grassland replicate 1 | place: USA:California | collected 2016-06-15
GCCATGCGGTTTTCCGCGTCATAGGTGTACATCGGGGCAGCTGGCGGACATGCGCCACTCTCCGCCGTGAGGTTTCCGCCCGAATCGAAACACATGCCGTCTGGATGATTAGTCTGAGCCCCTCCGGGATTAGCAAAGCTCAAGATATTTTGGTAAGCACTTCCAGCTGTTATCGTTTGGCTGAGGCGGTTGCCGTAACGGTCATAGGCCCAGGCCAGCCCCCACTTCGGGTAGCCAGTCGAGCCATTCGTGACCGCCGTTAGGGCACGGCCAAGCGCGTCGTAGGTGTAAGCTACCGAACGGCCTGAATCCACACCGTCATTGATGCAATCAATTTGGCCGTTGTTACCTGAACGGCCGCTAGGGCAGTAGGTGGAGTCGTTTTGGTAGAAATAGTTCAGGCTGAACAGAGTCTGCGTTCCCTTTAAGTAGCCCAGGCTTGTGAGCTGATCACGTGTTGGAGAGTATGCTAAGGTTGCGGTCACTCCGTTTCCATAGTTGAAGGCGGTGACTTGCTGGGCATTATTGTAATTATAGGTGTTAGCACGAGGAGTGGTTACACCGCCCTTTGTGTCGGAGACCGAGGAAAGACGCCCGATATTGTCTAGGGCTTCGTTAACAACTCTTCCCGATGGATAGACTATTTGCGTGATTTGCCCTGCGGTATTGTACTGGTAACTAGTTGTATATGTCGTTGTGCCAACGACTTTTTTAATTTGCGTAATGCGTCCCGCTCCCGCCGTATCGTACGTATAGGTCTCAGAGCCAGACGTATCGATCACCTTCGTCAAGCGCCCTAGTGCGAATGCTGCTGTGCCCCCTTGGTCATACTGGTAAGTCGCTGAACCCTGCCCGTTAGAATAGTTCTTAGCAGTAACTCGTCCCAATGCATCATACTGGAAACATGTCCTGATCCCCCGCGCGTCAAGTTTCTTCACCAGATGGCCCGGAAAGGAATTTGGTACTGGACAATTCGAATCGGAATCGTAGGTAAGCGTGTCCATCCCTGCCTCTGGAGTTATTATTGACGTCGGCCGTCCTATATGCAGTCATGAGTGGAGACGACGAAATTCCTCCCGTGCCACCGGAGAGACTCCCACTGGACGGAGATGCATAGAAGGCTGGCCCTGAGAAGCATTGAGAAGTGCCACATGTTCCGGTGCTGTAGGTGGAAGAGGTTGTAAAGGAAAAATTCGTGCTCGCCCCGCCAGCCAGAGCAGTCATTGTAAGCGTGCTGCCGTTAACCGTCGCGGCGACTGGGCAGGAAGAAACGGCGATCGAACTGCCAAGAGACGAAGCAATCGATTGAGTCGTGAATGGTCCAGTCGGCGGCGGCGGCCCCCATCCTGTTGAAGCAGTGCACCCATTAATAGTAACGGAAATACTCCCGGAGTTGTAAGCCGTTTGGGGGCAACTACCGTGTCCCTGCTGCTGGCACGGATCAAAAGTGGTACTGACCTGGCTAGAGTTCAAATCAATTGTTAGGGATCCAGAGCCAGGCGTTGAAGTGTTGATGCTTGGCTCGTCCACTTCAATGACTTTGCCAAAGGCGTCGATCCACTCTTGCCTTTGTCTCCCGGTTTCGTCAGCAGAGATCAATGGATAGCCATAGCCGTACGTCGACGTCGAGCTCTGCTGGGTCGTCACTCCTCCAAGATTTGCCACGTATGCCGCGTACGCCGTCCGAAGAGATTGGCCATCGGGATGAGTAACTGCTGTCGTTCTGCCCATGGCATCGTAATTGAATGTCTCGAAGACATAAGTCGGATCAGAGGAACTCACGTATGCTGAGTCCCCAACCGGAGCATAGGCATCTACTTCAGTTACTGAGGGATAAGCAATTACGCTGCCATTGAGCGCATTCATCAGGTTTCCATTCGTCGCAGGGCTTGTCGTTCCAGTAGGCCGATCCTGAGAATCCATGAAATGATGAAACTTCTGAGCACCATTCTGATCTGTCTCAACGGCAACTTTGCCACTGCCAAAGTAGTACCCTCGGCGAACAACCATTGTGCCTGACGCAACTGGTGGAAGGGTTATCTGCGTTAGGTATGCATTCGTGATTTGTGGCGGAGAATATGGTACGGGTGGGTTAGATCCGTTATCTGTATAAAATGCACCGGCGTCGCTGTAGCTGAAAAGAGTAGCGTTTCCCGCCGGGTCAATGCTCTTTAGCATTTGCCCGGTCGTGTCATATTGGCGGGTGGTGGTCAGGTAATTTGTTGTTCCGCTTACCCATTCTTGAATCTGTGTAGCGTTTCCGCGCGCTGTGACACCAGTGCCGTAGTTAGCATCGTCGTGGTTTGAGGCACCTGAAACAAGGGTGAGATTGCCCCCGTATGAATCGTACGTGACAATCGTCTGCTTGATCTTACTGCCGCCTCCTGGACAGTCGCCGTCACTTCCAACATTGTTACAAAGAGTTGTCTTTAGCGGCTTATTGACGATATTCCCGGCACTGTAATACGTAACGTACGTAGCCCGGTCGGGGACAGACGGGAACGTTGGCGACGTTCCTGCATAGAACTTCCATTCTTTGACGGTGGTAACGTTCCCCTTTTGCGGAGTATCGTAGGTGTACGAGGTTTTCTTTGTGATGTTTGTACCCCCGGCAACTGGAATCGTGGTTGTCTGCGACAAGAGGCGCACATACGAGTTGCCATGGCACCCGATAAGAACGCATGGCTGGGAGAAATCCCAAGTATTGTTTACCGTCGATAGCGTGCCGCCACTTGCATTTTTCGTAACAATCGTAGTGGGCCATGCGCCGTTGTTAAGGGTGAATGTGTAGACCGTCGAACCCGATGCCCATTGAACTGTTGATTGCTGTTTACAGCCTACAGAGCCTGAACTACAGGTTGTTATCACCGCGGGGGTATAAGATACGTACTCGCTACCGGCTGTTCGAGAATTAAGCCATCGCGCACGGTTGCCATAAGCGTCCGTAAACATCGTGTACGTGTAACGAACGACCCCGCCGCTGGGCAAGGTAACACTGGTCAGCTCCCCGTAGTAATACGTTTGGCTGTGTGGAGAACTGCAGGCTGTATTCCCAGTACTTGAATCACAGTCGTAGGTAAAATAGTAGGTCGACCCATCAGGTAGGCTTAAGGACCTCATTACCTGCATACCGCAGCCACCCGGAGTCGCGGTGCATTCCGATACGCCCGACCATTGGAAGTTGGTATTTAATGTGATGGATGTCCATGTCGGTTGAAAAAGCGCGCTAGACTGCGAAGTAGGTACTGTCGTAGCTAATGTGACTCCGCCAACATTCGTCTGTGCAATGGTGCGCCCCAGCGTGTCCTGGAAAGCGCCTGGATAGCCGACCGTTCCAGTTCCGGACAAGTAGTTCCCGTTCGTATCCTCCGATATAAGCTGAGGCCCGCTTTGGGCAACAGGCCGAGAGTATACCAGGGTTCCGTCAGGCGCATAGACACGCGCGCTGCCATAAATGGGCATTACCATCAGAAACCCGGAGGAATCAGACGCGCGCGCGCTCGCAGGATATGTGCAATTCGATGCCCAGCTAGGCATCGGAAAGATATGTGCTGTTCCATTCCGGTCTAGCCATGTTTCGTCTTGACGACAGCCCGACGTCCCTCCCCCAGTGGTTTGCCTCGCGATGATTTGCTGTGAGAGCTTCCATCCCCCATAGCTACCAACAGTGAAGTCATCCCACCAACTGCTCAGCGAATTCGATTGAATGTACCAAAAATTGCTGTCGTAAACGAAATTAACCTCCTCGGGCTTGGCGGTTCCTCTTTGGGAATAGGAACCTAGATGAATGACTAGGTGAAGGCTGCCATTTGCGGTGTCCGCAAAGCCTAGCTCGACTGGATCCGGTGTTGCAAAAGCTGGCACTCCTGAACTGGTAAGGTAGCTCTGAGCAGGTGCGAGCTGAACGCCGAACAGTAAGAAAGCGAGAACTGCAGAAGCTAGTGTGATGCTGTACTTTTTTCGAGTGCAGGTCGTTGTCATTCTTCTATTTCTCCTAGCAATCTCAAGGCAGTTTCGATCACACCACAAGGTCTACATTTATGGCACGAAAGCAGTACTCGACAGACCGGTGTTAAACGTCACCTGCGTTAACTGGATTGTGACCAAAGATTGATTGCCGACACTCTCGGTTATCCAAAACGGAACCGCGATTCCGTTGACTTGCTGCCAGTTGGCAAAAACAAATTCGTGAGAGAGTCCAGAGGTATTACGAGCCGTGTCTATGCTATCGAGAATGCTGACCGGTAGAAAAGTATTCGGATCGATGAAGATTTCGCGCATAGTTTGCGCACTCTGCAGACCGGCCGGGTCTAGCTGGCTTGGATAGATCAGTTGAAATCGGATGTCATGTGCGGGGTTTCCAAGATGGTTCACAAGTCCGACATAACTTATGCTGATCGCGGTGTTTTGATATTGCCCCAAAGCCTCCAACAGGGGAAAGGTTGCATTGCCCAGATTCGTTGCTCCCTGGTATGTCATTGTTTCGACTCGTCCGTCCGTCTGTATTACTAAACCTGAACCGTCGTTCACGAGAACCGATCTCACACCCTCCGGAAGAACCGCGTCCATCCGGAATTGATCTGCGCCGCGTCCTTGAACAGTCACGCTCCCTGTTTCTTGATTTGCCCAATAGAACGTGACTGTGCCAGTCCCACTAAAGTCTTGCACCGCCGTCAGCGCCTTAATGCCTCCTGCAGCGTTCAATGTTTGCGAAAGGACAGAAACGGCTTGTGGATCTCGATTGACAGAAGTCTGAGCGAGAACGCCATTAGCAAACCAGGCGAGTAGCAGCCCCGCTACTGAATATCTGCAGATAGCAAGCATAGACAATCCTTTCCGAGTCTTTACCGATACGTTACAAGCAACTTGCCCGATTCCACTTTGAGGTCGGCCAACTCGCGTGGTAATTGGAGGTCACGAATACTGGCAGGCGAAGACAGTGCCTCCCTGACCGCCTCTTTAAGAGCCGCACTTGGAATGGGGACTCGACCAATCTTTCCACTTATCGGCTCGAACTGGATGTAGCCATTTACGCTTCGCAAGGTGCCCACAACATCTAACGTCATCTTTTGGCCATAAGCCTCAACGCCTAAATACACTCCGATCCGATCATCGACCAGTTGGACTCTTAGGTCTCGCAGGTGATTTGCTTTGAAAGGTTGTGCGTCCAAGAGAGCCAACTTGGCCTTGATTAGAGAATTGAGCTCACTCTCGTCGAGGCTCACCACTTGCGGATGTCCATTTATTGCAGCCGTCTTCGCCTGTTCGACTTTGTATTCCACGGTTCGCGCCACTGAAGAGTCGGCCTGGACCAACGGAACTTCGGAAGGTTGAAAAGCGAGCCTTACCAGGATGACGAAGAGCACTATGGACGATAACGCGCCGATAATGAGTGAGCGTATCAGTAGCTTGCGGAGACCCCGTCTCCTCTGCTCGCTGGTACGGCACGCACCCACAGTTAGTGCCCTGGTTCTTCTCATCAAGCTGCCTCCATTGACGGAATTGAGAAAACACCCACCCCTGCGGAGAATGTGCATACACGTCCTCCACAAAAGTGCATTGATTACAGAAAAATGATTACAGAAGGGGTCCCGACTTCCAGCAGATGTTCGGATGGCTTTGGGAAGGTAAGTCATCGAATGGGTGCTTACGGCAGGAACTGCACACCCAACAGAGCATCTTTCGCTGATGGCAACGAAATTTACGCTCACATCCTGAGGATGTCAAATGAAATTTTCCTGTTGAAATTCTCTTGTTCGGTTTTTGGAACAAAATCCTTTTCTTGGGTGACAGAGGCTTTCGTGGGTGTAAGCTACCCGGCTATTTTCTCTCAGCTCCGAAGGGAAACTCTTATGAAGACGCTGATAGCTACGCTTCTGCTCGCATTCTGCAGCGCTTCCCCGGCATTTGGATGGGGCTGCTCAGGACACCAGGTGGTAGCGCTGGTGGCGCTGAAGCAACTTATGCCAAATGCGCATGCGAAAGTGGAGCAGCTACTTCACGGACAACCGAAACCGTCGCTTCACCGCTTCTGCGGAGCCACAGGCCTCGATTCATTTGCTGACTTGGCGACCTGGGCAGACGATGAGCGGGATGTACGGAGAGAGACAGGACCTTGGCACTTTATCGATATCCCTTTAGGCGCCGCGCGCACGGACGTATCTGGCGCGTGCGATGCGAGCACCGGTTGCGTAACAACCGCGATCCAGCAGCAGCTCGACGTCTTGCGCAATACAACGGGCACGCTTCAGGATCAAGCCAATGCTTTGATGTTTGTGGTGCACTTTGTTGGCGATATCCACCAGCCTTTGCACGCGACAACCAACAACGATCGTGGCGGCAATTGCATTCCAGTGAAATTCTTTAACAGGAAACCACGGCTCACAAATGCCTCGACCGGCAGCTACAAACCAAATTTGCATGGCGTCTGGGACACCGAGATTGTGGAGCGAGTCGGCAAGATCGGCGGATCGCATGACACTGATGTTCAGGCTTTTGCAGATCACTTAGCAGTGGAATTTGCGTCCGATATCCCCACGTGGCAAAGCACACCCCCGGATTTCGAGGCTTGGGCGTGGGAGAGCCACGAATTAGCCGTGAATATCTCTTATGGAAAGCTTCCAAGATCGGTGTCGGTGGAAACACCGAAGAGTGTGGACAACTGCACTGATGACAATAATGTTTCCGCCAGAATGAAGACGCTACACGAAAGCGTTGGCCAGCACTACGTCACGGTTGCAGATCCAGTGATCAGCGAACAGCTGGCAAGAGCCGGAACACGCCTTGCGATGCTACTGAACCGGCTCTGGCCCTAACTCTATGCAGCTTTCTTCCCTTTCGCCCTAACGGTAGCCCATCGCGCCCTCTGTGCTGCCGCGATTCGACGCCGCCCTGCGATTGTGAGAGTCCTCTTTGCAGGCGAATTAGTGTTCGCTCGCACTCTCGCCCACCGCGCCTTCTGTGCCGCCGCCATTTTTTGGCGTGCTGAGGAAGATACAATGCGAGTATGAGACGTTTCGTTCTTGCCAGCTTTGACTCGCGCCCAACGTGCACGCGCGGCCGCAGCGATTCGGCGACGTGCAGCCACCGATAACGTCCGACGCACTTCTTCCCTTCCGGCTCCTGCCGACGGTTGACCATTCATTGAGACAAGCGGTTTGAGTGCCTTAATTGCCTGATCTAAACGGTCACGTTCACTTTGAAGCTCCTTCAATACTTCGACGATGTTAGCCATGATCCCTCGATTGTTGTGTGAAACTAACTTGGAGATATGGTACGCGTCGACGCCTTTGATACGCCAGTAAACGCTTGTCGGGCACAATTTGAGGCAAATGCTACTTGTGTAGCTCTGGGCAATCCTGGGCTTATGTGTTCTTCGGCCTTCGCACCATCAGTCCCACCGTTACGAAATCGCGGGCTCGAAACAACATACTCCCAGTGATAAGGGCATCTGGCAAAAGCTTGCGCTGTTACTGAACCAGCTCTGGCCACGAGCGAGCAATCGCGATTCGCTACTTACCTGATCTCCGACAACGGTTTGAACACCCGAATTGCAGTCATGCCGAATCTGTGGGGCCCCTCCGCCAAGGTCTCATCGGAAAATCCTTGAACAAAGTGGGAGATCAGGGCATACTTTTCCACAGCCTTGGGGTTAGGGCTGGGGAGTCCTTCGCGTGAGACTTGGCTATCGGGCGATACTGCCGCTTGTCTTCCTACTAAGTGGCGCTAACTCAATAGTGCAGGCACAGGCCCAATCACTCAACTCAAAGTATGCTCCGGACAGAGTACTGGTGAAGTTTCGTCCCTCAGCAACAATTTCCCGCCGTCAGCGAGTCCATGCGGCGTTCAGCTCCAGAGTCGTGCGCAGGTTTGCAGGAATCAAGGATCTCGAACTTGCCGCCTTGCCCACTGGCATGTCGGTTCGACAGGCAATCCAAGCGTATAGACAGAGGCCAGAAGTTGAATATGTCGAACCTGACTACATTGTTCACGCAGTTGCAACTCCTGACGATCCGCTGTTTCCACAGATGTGGAACCTATTGAACACTGGGCAGAACGGCGGCACATCCGGTGCGGATATCGGAGCCACCTCTGCCTGGAACCTAAGCACAGGATCGCAGGCCGTGGTCGTAGCAGTCATTGACACTGGTATCGATTACAGCCATCCCGATCTGAGCGCGAATGTTTGGGCTGATCCATCTGGATTCTCCACGACTGCAAATGGCGTAACTATCAGCTGTGCTCCTGGCGTACATGGCTTCAACGCCATTACGGGCATCTGCGATCCGATGGACGACAATGGGCATGGAACGCACGTATCTGGAACTATCGGCGCAGCAGGAAATAACGCGCTCGGTGTTGTTGGAGTGAACTGGAATGTCCAGCTTATAAGCTGCAAGTTCCTCGATGCTAATGGCGACGGATCAGTGTCGAACGCGATCACGTGTCTGGATTATGTCGCGGCTTTGAAGCAACAAGGGGTCAACATTGTCGCGACCAACAACAGCTGGGGAGGCTTCGATTACTCTCAGGCGCTCACCGATGCCATTCAAGCTCAGCAGCAGGCGGGCATTCTATTCGTGGCAGCCGCCGGAAATAATTTCGGCGACAATGATATATACCCCACTTACCCGGCGAATACTCCACTGCCGAATGTCATTTCCGTGGCAGCGACAACAAATACCGACGGGTTGGCTGCTTTCTCGAATGTGGGGCAGCACACGGTTCACCTCGGTGCCCCTGGACAACAGATCCTCAGCACGCTGCCGGGGAATACATATGGAACATATTCAGGTACGTCGATGGCTTCGCCACACGTAACTGGGGCGGCAGCACTACTCGCAGCACAAACTCCCGGACTCGATTGGTCTGGTATCAAGAATCTTCTCCTCGCAGGCGGAAATGCACGCTCTTCTTTGAGCCAAACCATCTCGGGCAATCGTCTCAACGTGTATGGCGCGATGACATGCAGCGGCAAAACTCTGACCAGGCGCCTGCAGCCTATCAACAACGCCATCGCAGCAGCACCTGGGACACTGGTTACCTTAGAAGAGCTGAACGTCGATTGCGGTCAGCCGAATGGAAACGTCCAAGTGACAGTGTCTCCCGGCGGACAGGTAATCACTTTACTGGATGACGGAGTTGGCTCAGATCAAGCTGTAGGAGATGGTATCTACACTGCACAGTGGGCACCGCCAGCAGTCGGAAGTTACACGCTAACCTTCCCTGGTGGAGACGTCGTTCCAGTAGCTGTACTCAACAATTACCAATCCGCACCGACCAGTCTCAACTATCGGACAATTAGCGGAACTAATTTGAACGTGGGAGACGATGGGCTTGCACAAATAACCTCACCCTTTCCGATTCCTTTCGGCGGTGGCAACTTCACGACCCTTCAGGTCGGAAGCAACGGCACCATCAGTTTCACGGACGCTTACTCTCCCTTCCTGAACTTCGTCCTGCCAACGCAGACAATTCCCCCCATAACACTCGTCGCGCCTTTTTGGGGAGATCTCTACCCGGTCAAGGGCACGGCTCAGAATGTATTCTGGGCAGTAAGTGGTACGGCTCCGAACCGGGAACTCGTCATCGAGTGGCGCAACGTTAGAGCCTTTCAGTGCCACAACGACCCTAGCGCAACAGTGACTTTTGAGGTTGTATTCTCCGAATCAAACAGCGATGTGCTCTTTGAATATGCAGACACCACATTTGGAGGTTGGTGCGCCGGACAAGACCACGGATGGAATCAAACCATCGGGATTCAGGTCGCGTCCGACACCGCATCCGAATGGAGTGTCGACCAACAGACTGTCGGAGATGGCACGGCGATCCAGTGGACGCTCGCGAATGGAAACCCTTCCTCCAACCCTGTTCCGACCCTGACGTCCATGTCTCCAACGAGCGCTGCGGTTGGCGGACCAAGCTTCACCCTCACGTTGACCGGATCAAACTTTGTACCCACATCAAGGGTGGAATGGAATTCGTCGGGTCGGGTGACAAGTTATGTGAGTAGCACACAGTTGACAGCGCAAATTCTTCCCAGTGACTTGGCTTCCAATCTTGTCGGGAGTAATGCCTACGTGGATGTTGTGAATCCATCTCCGGGCGGAGGGCAATCCGGAACCCTCCAGTTCACGGTGAGTGACAACATTGCCACGATCGCATCCATCTCACCAACGTCGGTGTCTGCAGGGTCTTTCGACGCAACCATAACGATCAACGGAACAAATTTTAATTGGTTTTCCTCGACGGCATATTGGAACGGTTCTCCGCGACCAACATTTGTTGTGAACAGCACTCAAATCCTTACTCTGCTCTCTAGCAGTGACATCGCATCCTCTGGGACTGGTCAACTTACTGTCGTAAACGGGCCTCCCGGTGGAGGTACATCAAATGCTGTCGCATTAACCATAGTCCCAGGGGGATCTGCAAGCATCTATGGGCAGTTTCTTCCACTGTTTAATGGCCTGTGGCTGCCGCAAACACATCTCGGTGGAGTCCGGTCATCGCGCTTTCTGGGGTGGAAGTACGCATCCAAAGCCGACCCTGATTATCTCAAACAATTTGTTCGTCCACGAGCCGATGCCGCACCCGACGCAAGCAAATACTCCGCGCCAAGCAACCTAAGCTCACTAATATCCAGCTCTGCTTTACCTCCGGCAGCTGGCCTGCAATTGCACCGCTTGCTTCCGGCAGATTTTATTCCTACCGCGGTTGTGACGGGTGACTTTAACAGTGACGGAACCATGGACTGGGTTGTCGCAAATGGCGGCAGCAACAACCTTTGGATTTACTTCGGCAAGGGCGACGGGACATTCACGTCAGCGAACGTCATTTCCTTGACAGGTCAATCTCCGGTCGCCCTCGCTGCCGCAGATCTACGAGGGGTTGGGAAACTCGATCTCGTCGTCGCTGAGGTGGACAGTTCCAGTATCGGCGTGCTGCTGGGAAACGGAAACGGGACATTCCGGCCTGAGCAAACGTACTTTGTTCCGTTTGCCCCGATTTCGCTTCTCGTTGCCGACTTCAATCACGACAGCAAGTTGGATATCGTCATGGGATGGTTCGGGGATGGTACGACTGGGCCCTTAGGATTTCTCGCAGGTAATGGCGCAGGCAAATTCGGTAACGCAATTTATGAACCAGCATCCTTTTTCTTTCCCCACACTGGTTACTCGATTGCGGCCTCAGATTTCGAGAAAAACGGTAACTTGGACATTGTCGTTGACGATCCTGGGGTAGGCGCCGCGCTCTACAGCAACGATGGCACTGGCCATTTCAAGTTTTATGGTTTGCCGATTAATGAGACCTTTATTGTTGCACCTCTTGCGGTTGCGGCAGGGGATGTCAACGAGGACGGCTGTCCTGACGTCGTCGCCCTCGACACGCTAACAATTTCCCGTGTATTCCTGGGCAATTGTGATGGAACTTTTCAAAGCCAATCAACGCAAATGGGAGAGGGTGACTCGGGTGGATCGGTCGCTCTCGCCGATGTAAATGGGGATGGACATCTCGACTTGATTTACTCCAGCGTCTTAGGATCCTTTGTTCCCGAAAGTCAAGTAGCCGGAAAGATGCTCAATGTACACTTCGGGGATGGTAAAGGCAACTTTGCCCCGGCGCAGGTGTATCGTGGCGGACAGACATCATTCAGCTTGGCGGTCGCCGACGTTAATAAAGATGGGCACCCCGAGGTCTTCACCGCCAACCAGGACAGCGACTCTGCCACGTTGTTCCTCAACGATGGCAATGGAGGATTCGATGGGCCACGCGGCGAATATATTGGGTACATCAACGGTAACTTGTCCTCGGGCGCGATAAACACTCCCTACACCGCACCCTACCCTGTTGATGTCAATGGAGACGGATTTGCCGATTTGGTTCTCATTCAGGTGCCAGGTGGCTTGCTCAACTACGCTGAATTCAGCGTCATGCTGAACGATGGAACCGGGCACTTCGGCCCTGCTGTGAACTATCCGGGGTTCCCGTGGGGTTTCAGCGTGGTGACGGACTATGTTGTGGCTGACTTCCGCCACACTGGCCGCCCGGACTTTGTCGTGTCCTTCAACGAAAACTATCAAGCGCAAGGACTCGTCCTCTTGCCCAACCTGGGATCTGGGACTTTCGGCCCGCCCCAGACCATTGCGGGCACTTCGGGAGGATTCCTCGCGGAAGGAGACTTCAACAGCGATGGCAATCCGGACGTCGTAGTGGTAGCAGCCACCTCATCCAGCATGGCTCAGGTAACTGTTGACCTCGGCGATGGTACCGGAAATTTCGCACCGCAAAGTCCCGCTAACATCAACTTGGGTGCCACTTTTATTTCTTCATCGGTGTGGGCAGGTGATTTTAACCACGACGGAAAACTCGATATCCTAATCTCAGGTTACGACAATGTTTCTCCCAACCCTGGCAGCAAACTGTATGAACTCTTGGGAAATGGCAATGGCACATTCGCCGCACCAAAGCTCGTTCTGAACGGCGTGTGGCAATTTGTAGTGGCTGATGTGAACCATGATGGCCAACCTGATATCCTCGATTCCCGCGACCCGTTCTACAACTACCCGCCAATAGCTCCTCCACAGTTCCGAGTTTTCCTCGGACATCCTGATGGCAGCTTTACTTTGAATAATACATACGCGCCATATTCAGGGCCAGCATTCACGCCCTTTTCTGCTTACTCGACCGCTGCGGGCGGACGGTATACCTGCTGGGTAGGAGATTTCAATGGCGACGGAAATTTAGATATCGCTGCCTTTCAGCGCGACAACACATCTCCTGGGATTCGTTATTACATTCAATACCTTCTTGGAAATGGTGACGGAACATTTGTGCCGACGTACAACATTCAATATCTGTATGCCTCGAAACCAGTCACTGAATTTGATTTCAATAACGATGGACGAACCGACGTGGCGGAACTCGACGGAGCCACCTCAGCATTCCATGTCATCCCCGGATCACAAGGCATGGATCTCCAGCTGGCGCTGATTTCGGATCCTGTCATCGGCACTCACGGCATGCTGCGGATTTCGCTGAACATGCCATCGAATGGCTCGCCGGTGACACTAGCGGCGAGCGATCCTGCCATTTCGATTCCAGCAAGCATACCCGTTCCCGCCGGAAATTTAACGCAGGACGTACCATTCCAGATCGGGTCGAGTTTCAATTCAACCCACGTTTTTTCGATTCAGGGAACGTACGCGAGTACTACAGCCGTCGCGTATGGCACACAGGCACAATCAGGCAATCGGTTAGGGATCGTGATGGGAATGAATCTGCCCAATCAAGGAGTGAATGCAGGTCAAACGACCGGGGATTTTGGCGTGGGTGCGTATTCCGTTGCTGGCTATTCCACCGCAGTTAATTTCTCATGCCAAGGATTGCCGATCGGAGCAACCTGCCAGTTTGGCGCGAACCCCGTGATGGTGCCAGCCGGAGGCGGGCAAGGTACTTCATTGTTTATAAGCACGCTTAGGACCGTAACTCCGGGCACGTACAATTTCACGGTCAGCGGAACCGATGGGATGGTGAATGCGAGCACCGCAGGAAGTTTGGCTGTAAGTATTCCGCCCCCTCCAACTTTTTCCTTAACATCAGCACAATCCGCCATTACGGTTAACGTCGGACAATCTTCGAACGTAAATCTCACAGTGGCCACTCAAGACGGGTTCACTGATCCCGTTCAATTTAGTTGTAGCGGCGCGCCTCAAGGAACCAGTTGCACAATCAATCCCACATCGCTGGTGCCGTCAGCGACCGGCAATATCGCAATACTGACCGTGAGCGTTAGCACCAAACCGGGCTCAAGGAGCCGCACTGCAGGTACACGTTGACAGTACAAGCCTCAGGCGACGGTTTGTCTCACACGGCCACTATCCAGGTTACCGTGCCCTGATGGTCCGTGATGCGTGTACTTGGGGAGTTTGGAAGCTTCGAATAGCAATCCGTCACATTGCACCCACTCGCACCCAAGGTCTTTCTGTTGGGTTCGATAGGTACAAAAACTTCCCTTCCCATTGAGTGAACGCTGCTGCGTGGCGGCAGCATCCTACGGCAGACTTCTCGCACACAGGATCATTTCAGAACCTTATGACCGTCTAGTTTATCGACGGAAGGTGCCAATGCGATCCCGACGTAGCAAGCTCGAGGCTTCGACATCAGTCTACTGGAGGCAGCATAGCGACAGTCTGCGGAAGGACTGGACGCTACAGCTGTCAGGCTTTCGAGCTCGAGGCTCAATGTTTGCTTATTACGTTCAAGGTGAGGCCTCCAACAGGTTTTCCCTCAGCATCCAGCGTGTTGACGATCAGTAGCATTTGCTCGTCTGGTCTCCGCTTCTCCGTGGAACTAACAATCAAACGAGCAGGAATACGTTCGCCTCTCGGGCTTACCACTCTACTCAAGACTGCTCGTTCGCCCTCAAGCATATAGCGAACATAGGGAATCTCTGTCGCGAGTACCTTGAAGTAAGCCGGCCCCATCGGTTTCAGGCTGGGATTCAGTAGCGGTTCGTCAACCTTCACCCATCCCTTAGCAGATGCCATCAGCCTCTTTTCCAACGCCTTATCCAACAAAAGTTCGACCTGAACTGACTTCGGGAGATTCTTCCTAACAAACTCGACGCTGAAGGGCTGTTCGGGCGCTCTCGGAGGAGGCGCAATGGCAAAATTGAAAGCCGTTGTGCTCGTGATGATGTCGAAGAAGTTGCGGAAGGCAGTGTTGTTCCCTCGGTTTGTCTCCACAGGGTTCGGAGGATTGTGTGCCACTATTCCGATGCCCACGCACCAGTGTGTTCCCGTTGGGATCGGTATGTTCCAGTTGGCTAAGGCGATCGCAGTGTCGTGCCGTGAACCCTGTGGTCCTAGTGTCGGAATGCGGTAAGACCCAATGTAAGTGAAGTTTCCATCAGTAGGGTCTCCATCGCCGTTAGGATCGAAGCCGGAAATGCCTAACGTCGAGACATCGGCATAGTAGAACTTAACCTCGACGTTACTGACCACCTGACCGCCGATATTGCGGACTCGGGTATACAGGTGATTATTGATCAGCGCCTGCGGTGTATCGGGCGTGCCATCGTCATTGTTGTCGATCCAGATGTCGTTAGTAGTCCACAGTGCATTCGTGCCTGTTACCGATAGATCATAGGCAGTGGGACTAATCGTATAGTTGATAGCCGCAAGGGCATCGATTCTTCCCCAGCCAAAGACATTGTCCGGGCCTGGATCTCCCTTGTCGACCGACGTCTCCTCAAGAAGGAACTTGAGTTCATATGGAGTGAGGGTGGGGTCCTTGCTCAATAGCAGCGCAGCTTCCCCAGACGCATGCGGCGCAGCCATGGAGGTCCCCGACCAAGTATTACCGCTATAGCCTCCGCCCATGGTGGTGGAATTAACGTTCACTCCCGGTGCCGACACATCTGGTTTGAGCAATCCTGGTGGCCACGGATAATCGAAAAATGGAGCAGTCGTTTGCCAGGACACAGGTCCATTATTGCTGAAGCCGGCGATCGCATCTGCATTGTCGGTCGCGCCCAGGGTAACGGCTAACGGAACTCGTCCAGGCGTTCTGACGTTGTTGGGCGCACCGGTTGTGTTGGAATCGTTATGGGCAATAGTCACGAACAACACGCCCGCATCCATCAAATTCGTGACGTTGTTCCTCCAGGTGGAATAAGCGGGATTCCAAGCGTCAAGCCAACCGGAGCTAAAGCTTACGATATCGGCTCCGTTGGCAAGTGCATATTGCATTCCTGCCCAACACTCTTGCTCCGTCGAAAGGGCTGCCGTATTGCTCTCCCTGAGAGCCATGATCCGGGCACCGGGTGCGACTCCGGTTTGCGTTCCTCCAGTTCCATCCCCTGCCACTGTGCCAGCTACATGTGTCCCATGGCCGTTAACATCTGCAGGGTCATTGCTGCCTGCTCCAGAAAAATTCCAGCCCACAACATCATCGACAAAGCCATTCCCATCGTCATCGATACCATTGTTGTCGGCGGCCGTGAAGCGGCCATCACCATTGATGTCTTCCGCCGTGTTGATCCACATCCGGTTTGCCAGGTCGGGATGTGTATAGTCCACACCGGTATCGAGAATGGCGACTGTAACCCCAGTGCCGTTATAGCTGGTCGGCATTAAAGTCCAAACTTGGTCAGCATGGATCTGTGCGACGCCCCAAGCCACTGCGCCTTTCACAGGCCGCGGGATATCAAGGTGAATAGAACCAACTTCTTTAAAGACTGTGAGACGCTCGATGACAGCCTTGCGCGCCTTAACGCCAATAACATTTGAAATCCACAACGGTTTTATGTGCATTACCTGCTTTTCACGTTCGAGCTCTGCAAGAAACCGAACGAGTTGGGCCTGATCGGCTTTCGCCACTCGCATAAGCTCACGTATCAAGAGCCTTCGTGCGGCTTTCTTGATCTCCCTTTTGTCATACTGTTTCAACCCTGCGACGAGTCGAGATTTTTCTTCGGGCTGAAGCTGCCGGTTCAATATAAGAACGACAGGAATGTATTCGTCCTCACTGGCCTTCTGCATGTAGTCGGCGAGTGGTGGCTCGATCTTCCCCAGCTCGACGAGACCATTGAGCGGTGGGAATTCAGGAGCGGCGGCAAGGAAGATTACCGTGGCCAGTATGAACGCAATTATTTTGGCGGCTCTGAACAGGCAATTAGGGTTGGTTCCTGATCTACGATCGTGCCAAGCCTCCGTGTGTGCCAAACTCTCAGCTTCAGTTTTCATAACTGATCTCCCATAACCAAAATGCCATCATCGCGCGTCATCGAACTAGTGTTCCCGGCTGTGAGCCATGGGCCGACGCTTACTCTCAAACGAGATTAAGACGGAGTAATAATAATGAGAGCGCGAATTTTAGCGCTGCCCCGCCACAGGAAAGAGAGAATTCTTTTTTGTTACGAATTCGGAACAAGCACAGCTTTCGGTGTAGAAGGAAGAGGGACTGAACACTTGTCGAGCTCAAGCCCTATGGTTTTCGAGGCGCTCAATTGGATGAGGGGACAACTTGAAGTTCGCAAATGAGACGCGAGGCCCTAAATGGGGGGAGAAGTTCCAAATTTCCTTGTGTTTTTGGGATCGCGCTCGTACTACGGGCAACCCGGAAGTAGCCGGGAGTCCACGTCGCCAACTTGCTGAAAATTCAAAGGTCGTGGGCGCAGCGGAATCTGAAACCCGGATTTGCAGCTTCGGGCGCTCGTGTTATTCGGTTACATAACCCTCTTCTGGAACTCGCGCCGGGAATCCAACTCGGATCTCTTCGTCATGCTTTAGACCACGCGAGCCTAACTGAAATGGAGGGGATGCAGAGAATTGAACTCTGATTAAGGTTCGTAGCCTTGCGCCTTCATCCGTTGGACCACATCCTCATAATTGGAAGCGGAGAGAGATTTGAACTCTCATTGTCCGAGGTAGAAGCTCGGCGCATTCGTCGTTATGCTATGCCGCCTCATTCCTACTTGGTGCGGGATGCAGGAATCGAACCTGCTTCGTCTCGCTTAAAAGGCGAGTGCATATCCATATCTGCCAATCCCGCAACCTTTGGTGGGTGACGCTGGAATCGAACCAGCCTGGTCTCGCTTAAGAGGCGAGTGCATTAGCCATCTCTGCCAGTCACCCATGCTCAACATCAAAATGGTGCAGGATGTTGGAATCGAACCAACGCCTCGCGGTTATCGATCGCGGGCTCGACCTTCGAGCTAATCCTGCCCATTCGACTACTTCGCTTGGCTCAGTTGCTCAGGGCAAGCTCTGGTGCGCCGTTCGGGAGTTGAACCCGCATCTGTTGGGTGTAGGCCAACTATTCTGGTCCGTTGAACTACCGGCGCGAAAAATTGGTAGAGGGTACAGGAGTTGAACCTGTCTAGCCGCGCTAATCTGGCGCCGTAGTGGGTATAAGCCACTGCCCCCCGCCGGAGGCTCCTCTACTGGTGGCTCGCGATGGATTCGAATCATCCACGACGGCTTTATGAGAGCCGCGTTCTTCCTACTGAACTAGCGAGCCACGGTTAAATCTGGCTGGCCGGGCAGGATTCGAACCTGCGCATGGCGTGAGTAACAGTCACGTGCCTTTCCAGCTTGGCTACCGGCCAAAAACAATCCGCAAAAACCAAAAGGCCCCGACTTTTGGTCGGAGCCTTCGAGAATTTGATTCTGAACTTAGTGGTGCTATGGACAGACCAATCCCGAAGGCCGAGCGCGATTGACGCGCCGTCTCATCGTGGATTTGGTCCGTATAGTCACGTTAGTGCCTGGGGTATAGCATGATTTCTGCAGCATTGAATACGATAAAGCCTGCAGTTACCCGCTTGTACTCAGGCGACAATAGCCTGTCGCATTCTCAACCCGCGTAAACCTGCCAGAAAACCTCACGGAATTTCTTCATTTCTTGGTCCGTTCCGAGAGTCACGCGCAGCATCTGGTTCAGCGGCGGAAAG
>WNFY01002239.1_pt1 | contig 18450 bp, 18 predicted proteins | sample 5400091 | NCBI WGS metagenome assembly WNFY01 (sample SAMN13153364, study PRJNA577476) | soil metagenome | isolation source: 60 cm soil or saprolite under grassland replicate 1 | place: USA:California | collected 2016-06-15
TCGATCTCGACCCCGCGGTTCATCGGCCCCGGATGCATCACCTTCTGGCCGGGCCGGAGCCTTTCGGGCGTCACCCCCCAACGCGCCGTGTACTCGCGCAGCGAGGGCACGAAGTTGGCCCCCTCGGCCATCCGTTCCCGCTGCATCCGCAGGACGTAGACGACATCGGCGGCCTTGATCGCGTCGATCTCGTAAGAAACCTCGCAGCCCATCGCCTCGATCCCGCGCGGGATCAGCGGCGGCGGCCCGACCAGCGTCACGCGCGCGCCCATCAGCGCGAGCGCCTGGATGTTCGAGCGCGCGACGCGCGAGTGCAGAACATCGCCCACGATCGCGACGTGCAGGCCCTCGATCCGCCCCAGCTCTTCAGAGATCGTGTAGAGGTCGAGCAGCGCCTGGGTCGGGTGCTGGTGCTTGCCGTCGCCGGCGTTGACGATGTGGGCATCGGTGTAGCGAGCGACGAGCTGCGGCGCGCCGATTTGCGGGTGGCGGATGACGATCACGTCCGGGTCGTAGGCCCCGAGTGTCAGCGCCGTGTCCTTCAGAGACTCCCCCTTGTCGACCGACGAGCCGGCCGACTTGATCGACATCGTGTCGGCCGAGAGCCGCTTCGCGGCCAACTCGAAGCTCGACGAGGTACGGGTCGAAGACTCGTAGAAGAGGTTGACGACCGTCTTGCCGCGCAGGGTTGGCAGCTTCTTCAGCTCCCGCTCGAGCGATCGCTCGAAGTTGCGCGCGGTGCCGAGCAAACGCTCGACGTCATCGCGCCCGAGGTCGCCGATCGAGATCAGGTGCCGGCGAGGCGGCTCCTTGGGCGGGAGCAGGTCCTCCCGCATGACGCGGATTTCAGCCACCTACGGCTCCTTTCTTGACGTGACGCTCTTGAGCACGACGCGATCGACCTCGTCGATCTCGACGAGCTGGACGTGGATGCGCTCGTCGCGGTGGGTCGGAAAGTTCTTGCCGACGTAGTCGGGGCGGATCGGCAGCTCGCGGTGTCCGCGGTCGGCGAGCACGGCGAGCTGGACGCGCGCGGGCCGGCCGTAGTCGAACAGCGCCTCGACCGCAGCGCGGATCGTGCGGCCCGTGTAGAGGACGTCGTCCACGAGCACGCACGTCATCCCGTCGAGCGCGAAATCGAGCTTGGAGTCGCGGACGAGCGGCTGGGGGTGCTGCGGCGCCTCGCCGCCGCGCACATGCACGTCGTCGCGATAGAAGGTGATGTCGAGCTGACCGAGCGCGACCTCGCGGCCCGTGATGTCGGCGATCCGGCGTCGCAAGCGCTGGGCCAGCGGGACGCCGCGCGTATGGATGCCGACGAGCGCGACCTTGTCGAGCTCGGGATTCCCCTCGATGATCTCGTGCGCGATCCGGGAGAGCGTCCGCTCGACGGCCTCTTGGTCGAGGAGAACCGTCTCGCGCTCGGTGTCCGCCACGCTCACGCGCAGGGACGAGTTCGGACGAGGGCAGGCAGCGTCATTCGCACTCCTTTCCGGCCTCACTGGACCGGGTTAAAGGGGTTCGTGGTCGGGCGGGACACTAGCGTGTCTCGCGGACGGCACGCGTCCGGGATCGTCGACTCACTATCCTGCCGCCGGTGGAACAGCAGGCCCTAGAGCGCTTCGCCCATCTGGCCGTCGACTTCAGCGCGAACGTCCAACCGGGGCAGATCGTCACGATCGAGGCGGAGACCGGCATGGAGCCGATCGTCCGCGCGGTTGCCGAGCGCGCCTACGAGCGCGGCGCCCGCTTCGTCGATCCGACCTACTTCGACCCCTACGTCAAGAGGTCACGGCTCCAGCACGCCCCCGACGACTCGCTCGAGTTCGTGCCCGAGTGGTACGGGAAACGGATGCTCCAACTTGGGGACGTGCGCGCCGCACGGATCGTCTTCGTCCCGCGCGTCTCGCCGGGGATCCTGAACGGCGTCGATCCGAAGCGCGCCGGCCGCGACCAGCTTCCCGACGTCCGGGAGCGCCTCGAGATCATCAACAAGCGGCTCGTGAACTGGACGATCATGCCGTTCCCGACCCAGCCTTGGGCCGAGCTCGTCTATCCCGACCTCGACGGCGAGGCGGCCCTCGCCCGGCTGACCGAAGAACTGAGCCACGTCTGCCGGCTCGACGAGGACGATCCGGTCGCGGCCTGGCGGGAACGCAAGGAGACCCTCCATTCGGTGTCGGCGCGGTTGTCCGAGCACCACTTCGATGCGATCCGCCTCGAGGGACCCGGGACCGACCTCACGGTCGGCCTCCTGCCCACCTCACTCTGGGAAGGCGGCTCAACGACGACGGTCGACGGCATCGAGCACATGCCGAACGTGCCGACCGAGGAGGTTTATACGACGCCCGATCCGACCCGCGCCGACGGGGTCGTGCGGGCGACGAAGCCGCTCGACGTCGCCGGCACGATCGTCAGTGGCCTCGAGGTGCGCTTCGAGGGAGGCCACGCTGTCGATATCCAGGCCGACAGCGGCGCCGAGGTGCTACGCGAGCGCGCCGGCTACGACACGGACGCCTCGCGGCTCGGCGAGCTTGCGCTCGTCGACCGCGAAGGCAGGATCGGGACGCTCGGCACGACCTTCTACAACACGCTGCTCGACGAGAACGCCGCGAGCCACATCGCGCTCGGGAACGCCTACGAGCTCACGGTCGGTGCCGAGGACGTGCCGAAGATCAACAAGAGCGCGATCCACGTCGACTTCATGATCGGCGGCGACGACGTGCAGGTGACCGCCCTGAACGCCGACGGGACCGAAGTGCCGGTCCTCCGCGGCGGCACCTGGCAGATCTAAGGGACTGTCCCCTCCGGGGACTGTCCCTGAAGCGGTTGGGACTCGAGGGGCCGCTTTGATGTCGACCGCTGCGGGGACAGTCCCTTAGACCAACTGCGGGCGCTGAACCGAAGCTGATCCAGCGGGACAGTCCCTACACGTCTCTGATCGCGCCCCGGATGGCGCCTTCGTGCTCCTGCAGGTCGCTGTCGGACATGCCGTGCTCGCTCCTCGCGTGCTCCGCCGCCTGAGCCATCACTTCTTCCTCGGTCTCCCCGTTGAACTGGGCCTGGCAGTCGAAGCCAACGTCCCCACAAATGAGCTGCTTCGCCATCGTCGCCTCCTGGGTCGGGTTGCGCGACTCTAACGCTCCGCAATCGCGACGAGCCAGTGGATCTCATAGTCGACCTGGGCGGGCAGGTTTCGTTCGGCGAGTATCCGGCCCTGCTCATACTCGGCCTCGTCCAAGAGGTCGAAGGTCGAGATGTGGCGTCCTGCGATTTTCGCCAACGCGCTCTCGCGGTCGATCCGGTGGCGCTGGTGGTGCCTCACGAGCCGGACCTGCCCGAATCCGGCCTCGCGTAGCTCGTTCTCGAGCTCGCCGGCCGTCGAGAAGCGTGCGCGATCGATCGCCTCGAAGCGCGGGAAGTACTGGTTCAGCCAGAAGTTCGAGAAGTACGTCGAGTCGAACGTGACGACGCAGGCGCGCCCGCCTGGTGCGAGCAGCCGCCGCGCGGCACGGAACGCCGCTGGTCGATCCAGCAGATGAACAACCAGCCAGTAAACGACCCGGTCGAACCAGGAGTCCTTGAGCGGCGGATCCTCTGCGCGAGCGAGCTTCAGCTTCACATTCGCCGGCACCCGTTTCCTCGCCACCGCGAGCATCTCGGTCGATGAATCGATTCCCCAGACCGACGACTCCGGTGCGAGCGCGGCTACGAGCCTTCCCGTACCGCAGCCGATGTCGAGGACCCGCCGCCCGCGCAGATCGGCCTCGCGCGAAACGAGCTCGAAGAGCTCCCACCAGTTCTCATCTTGCGGACGAAGGTCGTCGTAGGTTGCGGCCCGCGCGTCGAAGTCCGGTTGTTTCAGAACCACTCAGGCGTCGGAGACGAGGTCGTCGGGATCCGTCAGCGCCTCGATCGCGTGCTGGGCAGCCTCGAGCGACTCTTCGGCCACGAGCACCTTCTGCGGGGTGTCCTCGTTCGCCCGCGGGTGATGCTCGACCGCCGGCTCGAGCTCGGACGCGATGCCGGCCTGGTTGAGGATCGTCTGCAGCTCCTCGGCCTCGGCGATGTCCTCAGCGAGCGCCACCTGGACGAGCTGGGTCATGAGACCGCCTCCTCGCGTTCGGGCTCGGCGACGTCATCTCGGCCGCGGCGGACACCGCCCTTGACCAGTCTTGGGGCACCCCGCTCCGGGAACGGTACGTCGATCACGTCGAAGTCCTTCGGCACCACGGTGTCGAGGAAGATCGTACGCGCCTCACGTGCAACCTCGGGCCCGAAGTAGCGATTCGAGAGGTGCGTCAACGCCAGGAGCGACACCTCGGCATCGCGCGCGATCTCCGCAGCCTCGAGCGCGGTCGAGTGCGCGGTCTCGCGGGCACGCTCCCGCTCCTCGTCCAGGAACGTCGCCTCGTGCACGAGCACTTCGGCCTCGCGCGCGGCCTCGAGCACGATCGGCGAAGGCGCGGTGTCGCCTGCCAGCACGACCCTCCGCCCGGGACGCGCCGGCCCCAGCACCGCGTCCGGCGTCACCACCCGGCCGTCCTCCAGCTCGATCGACTCCCCACGCTGGAGCAGGCCTCGCTGAGGCGGGTCGACGCCGAGCGCATCCGCAGCCTCCAAGTCGAAACGCCCGGGCCGCGGCTCCTCGACGAGCGCGTAGCCGACCGCCGAGACGCCGTGCGCGGGCGCGAAGGTGACGAGGTTGTAGCCCGCGCGCTCGAGCACGTCGCCAGCCTCGAGCTCCTCGAGGCGGACCTTGTACGTCAGCTTCCCAAAGATTCGTTTCAACGCTGTGAACAGATCGTGGAGGCCCGGCGGGCCGTAAACCGTCAGGTCGATCTCGCGGCCCCGCAGGGCAAAGGTCTTCAGCATGCCGGGCAGGCCGAGATAGTGGTCGGCGTGGTAATGCGTGAGAAAGACCTCGCGCAGCTCGACGAGGCCGACGGTCGAGCGGAGCATCTGCCGCTGTGTCCCCTCAGCGCAGTCGAACAGCAGCCGCTCGCTGCCGCGACGAACGAGCAGCGCCGAAGGCGCCCGCTTGGCCGTCGGCACCGACCCGGAGGTGCCGAAGAAGACGAGGTCGAGGTCCACGGGCGCAAGTGTAGGCTCGCTCGGTGGCAAACCTTGATGTCCCGCCTGCCGCGGCCAGCGAGCAGGCGCGCGAGCAGCTGGGGAGACAGCTCCACCCCCAGGACTACGACGAGATCCGCGAGCTCTGGAAGCGCCACTCGATCGCCGAGGAGCACCGCGATCTCCCCGGCCTGATCGCGACCCTGACGGAGGACTGCGTCTACGAAATCCCGGAGTGGAAGCAGCGGTGGACCGGCCACGCCGGCGCGACCGAGTTCTACAACGGTCTGCTGACCGCGTTTCCGGACATCCACTTTGCCCTGACGGAGATCGTGATCGGCCCGCAGGGAGTCTGCGAGGAGGCTCTGGTCACCGCGACGCATGCTCGCGACTGGTTGGGTATCCGAGCGAGCGGGCAGCGGCTCGAGTTCACCGTCGTGATCTTCTTCCCCTGGCACACCGAGAAGCGGCTATTCGCAGGCGAGCGCATTCACGTCTCCGGCTTGAGCTTCTAGGGCAAGACCAGCTTCTGACCAGGCTGCACGAGGTCTCCGGACAGGTCGTTCCGCTCTTCCAGCCGGTAGATCGCAGACCGCGGATCGCCGCTGTAGTGCGAGCTCGCGATCGACCAGAGCGTGTCGTACCGCTTGACCGTGTAGATACGGGGGTGGCCGGCCCCGTCAGACGAATGCGCCGCGATTGCCCAGAAAACAAGGCCTGCGAGCAGGACGCCGATGAACTTGACGAACATATGTTCGCCACTCTAGAGCGAACACGTGTTCGCGTCAAGGGTAACCGCCGCGCAGCACTTTCATCAGCGCATCGAAGATCTCGCGCCGGCGGCGGAGCGCCGCCTTCTGCTCCTCGGCTCTCAAGGCCTTCTCCCGATCGTCCGGCTCGCTCTTGTCGCCCATCGCATCGACAGATGCAGGCGACGCGCGAAACCGGCGGCGGTCAGCTCGAACCGTTCAGAAACTGCCCGTCGCGATAGACGAGCTCGCCGTCCGCATAGACCTCGCTGCCGGAGCGGAGGTCGCAGACCAGATCCCAGTGGAGCGCCGAGCGGTTGAGGCCGCCCGTCTCCGGATAGGCGGTTCCGAGCGCGAGGTGCACCGTCCCGCCGATCTTCTCGTCGAAGAGCGTGTTGCGGGTGAACATCGGCACGGCCTCGTTCAGGCCGAACGCGAACTCCCCGACACGCCGGGCCCCCTCGTCCATCGCGATCATTTCGCGCAGGAACTCCTGGCCGCGCGTCGCCGTCGCCTCGACCACTTCGCCCCCTTCGAAGCGAAGCCTCACGTCATTGACCTCGCGCGCGTTGAAGACACCGGGGTACGTGAACCGGATCTCACCTTCGACGCTGGACTCGACGGGCCCCGTGAAGATCTCTCCGTCGGGGAAGTTCTCCTGCCCCTTCGAGGCAATCCAGGTCCTGCCCTCGGTGACGAGCCTCAGGTCGGTTCCCTCCGTGACGATTCGAAACTCCCGCCTCGTCGCGAGAAACTCGGCAAGACGATCCAGCCGCTCGCCGAACTCCTGCCACCGCGCGACCGGATCGGGATCGTCGAGGAAGGCTGCGCCGAAGACGAAGTCCTCGTACTCGGGTAGCGACATCGACGCGTCCTGCGCTGCCGCCTCGGTCGGATAGGCACTCAACACCCAGCGGAGCTCGCCGGCGGCCGCCCGCTCGAGGTAGCGGTTCCGTAGCGGTTCGGCCGAGCGGTCGTACCGGGCCTGCCGCGCCGGATCGACATTCGAGAGCCGCTTCGTGTTCGCCGGGGCCGCGAGGGCAATCCGAACATCGACGCTCTCGATGTCGTCGACCCGCGCCGGGTTGACCCAGTCGAGCTGCTCGTCGTTACCGAACTTGAGCAGGTTCTCGGTCAGCGGCTCGAGCGCGATTCGCGGCAGCGGTTGTGCGCCGGCCTCGAGCACCTTGCGGTAGAGCTGGCGCAGTAGCGGCGCGGCCAGCGTCGACGACTCGAGCGTGACGAGATCGCCCTCCCGAACACCGGCGCAGAAGCCGACGAGCACGTCGGCCATCCGTTCGTGACGGCTATCGAACACGTGCGGCAAGCTCTGACGGCCGGGGGTCGTGAAGGAACTGCCCGCTGCGCCAGACGAGCTCCCCGTCCGCGTAGACCTCGCCCTCGCGACGCAAGTCGCAGATCAGGTCGAGATGCAGGGCCGACCGGTTCCGGCCGCCGAGGGCCTCGAAGCCCATCCCGAGCGCCATGTGCATCGTCCCCCCGATCTTCTCGTCGAAGAGGATGTTGCGGGTGAAGCGGTCGATCTCGTAGTTGAGCCCGAAGGCGATCTCGCCGACGCCGCTTGCGCCTTCGTCGAGCTCGAGCAGTGAGCGAAGGTAGTCCTCCCCGCCGGCCGCCTCCGCCGCGACGACCCGCCCGTTCTCCAATACCAATCGGGCGTCGTCGATCTCCTGCCCGACGAAGACAGCGGGAAACCCGAAACGAATCGTCCCGTTGACCCCGGTCTCGACGGGGCTCGTATACACCTCGCCGTCGGGGACGTTTTGGCGCCCGTACGCGGCGCGCCAGGTGCGACCTTCGACGACGACGGTCAGATCCGTGTCCTCGCCGACGATGCGCAGCTCACGCACCGAGCCGAGCTCCTCTGCGCGCGCCTGCAGCCGCTCGCCCACCTGGCGCCAGTGCTCGACGGGGTCGTCGTCGAGCACGTGGCACGCCCGGAAGACGAAATCCTCGTAGTCCGCGAGCGACATGTCGGCGTCTTGGGCTTGGCCTTCGGTCGGCGAGAGCGTTCCGCACCAGCGGTGTTCGCCGCTCGCGATTCGGTCACGGCGGCGGATGGCGAACTGCCGCTGCGCGGTCAGCTGGCGCTGCCGGCGGTCGTTGTCCAAGCGGGTGAATGAGCGCGTGTTCGTCTCCGACCAGATCGTGACCGATGCGTCGATGGCGTCGAGCTCGCGAAGCTCGATCGGCGACACGTAGTCGAGCTGCTCGTCCGAGCCTTGCGCGACGAGGATCTCCTTGAGGCCGCTGAGATCGAGGGCGGTGTAGGCGTGGGCGCCGCGCTTGATCGCCTCGCGGTGCAACGGCACGACCAGGGGCGCCGCCGCGGCCGCCTCCCCTTCGATCCGGAGTACGTCGCCCGGCTGCAGTCGAAGCGAGTGGTCAAGCACGAGCTCGGCCAAGGCGTCGTAGCGAGGGTCTCTCAATGAGCGCCTAGAATAGTCGACCCTCTATTTCCGCGCACGCGGGCGGGATTTGACCAGGAACGGCCGGCTGACCGAGACGAACGCGCGCTGGGGGTTCATCGCGGCCGCGAGCCGGATCCCGTAGACGTACCAGCCGGCGCGCTTGAGCTTCTTCTTCGGCAGCGCGACCAGCTTGGACTTGTAGGCGAGCGCCGTCCCCTTCGTGCCGAGCAGCGGCTTGCTCTTGGGGTTCGCCAGCGCCTTCAGCACGGCCTTTTTTGCTTTCGCCGTCAACTTCCGCGGCCCGAGCTTGAAGACGCCCGCCTTGTAGCTCGCGTCCTCCTGCACGGTCGAGCGGAGGCGCCAGAGCTTGTTGTTCCAACCCTTGGGGCTACCGAGATAGCCGAACGCGACCGTGGCGCCGTTGACCGTCGTCGTGTGGGACCACCCGGGCGGTGTCAGCGCGCACTTGCCCTGGGTCTGGGCGATCGCGTTCTTGACCGAGGTGAACGAAGGTCGCTTCGAGTCGTCGAGCCGGAGCAGCCCGCTCTGCCAGCGGTCGAGCGGCTGCTCGTCGATGAGGTGGAAGAAGCTGAGCGAGCGGACGTCGGGATCGCAGCTGACGAAGCGGACGATGTCTGAGTAGTACTGCGCCTGTGTCCCCTCGTCGATCGTGACGACGTTCTCCTTGCCCGTGTAGAGGCTTTGCAGCGCGGCCGGGATCGCGACCTGCCAGCCCGTCTCGTCGAGGTCGAGCTTGAGCGCGTTCGCCGGGGCTACCTTGCCGCGCTCGGCGAACAGCGGTTGGGCGGTGCCGTTGAACGCATCCCACACGGCCTGCTTGATCCGATCGAGGTTCGGGATGCCGGCTTTCGGCCACGGATAGCCCTTGAGCGGCGGATCGTTGTTCTGATTCGGATAGGGGTGAAAGCCGAGCTCGTCCATCAGCGGCTTGGTCCGCTTGCTCGCCCGGTAGGCGGCACCGACGTCGTGGAGGAACCGAACGGGCGAGGTCGAGACGTTGTCCTTCGCGAACGGGTTGTCGTTCCCGCGGGGCGACAGGCCGACGCCGATCACGTTGATCGAGGGATCCACGCCCTTCAGCGCGTCGTAGGAAGCCGCCAGCAGCGGCTCGTACGCGGAACCCGAGAGACTTGCCCCAGTCGAGCTGAACTGCGGCTGCCAGAAGCGCGGCTGGTTCGGTTCGTTGCCGATCACGTAGTCCTTCACGAACGGATACGTACGCGCAAGCTGCTGCAGGAAGGCCGCGAACTGGGTGATTCGCGAGGGCGACGAGGTGATGTCGCCGGGATGCGCAGGCGCGACGGCGAAGAGGACGCGGACGGCGTGGATCGTGGCCTGCGGGAGCCAGTAGTCGAGCCCCGCTTGGTTCGGAATGGTCGTCGGCTGGGCGGGATCCCAACTGATCGCGATCCGGTTCTCGGTTGCCCCCAGGTCGTTGAGGGTCGAGTAGAACATCGTGGGATCCCCGAGGGCGCCTGTGTCTTCGGTGATCCCGAAGGTGACGTTCGCGGCGGCCCGCCCGCAGAACGCGAGCGCGGCGCACACGCAGCAGGCGACGAACAGAGTCTTCTTCACGGCGGGTCCCTTTCTCCCTCGGCGACGTAGGTTGCCACGCCGGTCGGCGGCGTGCATAGGTCCTAAGGTCTATCTTTCGGCACTGACGGTCCCAGTCCTTAGGAGGACGGCGTCAAGCAATCGGGCAGCGCCGAAGCGGACTGGATCGTCAGCAGGCAAGCCCGTTTCGGCCTCGGCTTCGGCCACGGCGGCACGGGCTTCGGCCTCTCCCAAATCGCGTGTGTTCAGCGCGATGCACGCGATTTTTGCGGGCCTTGCGGGCAGCGACGCGCGCTCGTGGAGCTCGACGAGCTCGCTGAGGAGCGGGATCGGCTCTTCGGGGTAGCCCTCGATCGCCTGCGATCCCGCCAGATGGCAGAGGACGTAGGCGTGCGGTGCGCTGCCGTGCATCAGCCCGAGCGTCACCCCCGAGTACGCCGGGTGCAGCAGGGCGCCCTGCCCTTCGACCCAGAGCAGATCGCCCTTCTCGGCCCCCTCGACCACGAGCCGCTCGGCCGCGCCCGCGAGGAAGTCGGAGACGACCGCGTCGACGGAGATCCCCCAGCCGGCGATCGCGATTCCGGTCTGCCCGGTCGGGACGAAGACGGAGCGCAGACCGCGCTGCTGCGCCTCGCGGTCGAGCTCGAGCGAGACGGTCATCTTCCCGATCGCGCAGTCGGAGCCGACGGTGAGCACGACCCGGGCGTCGAGCTCCAGGTTCTCGCCGGTCGGGACGTTGAGGCCGTCCGGGGGCTTGCGCAGGTCGTGCAGCTCGACCTTGTGGCGCGTGGCAAGCTCAACGAGCTCGGGATCCTCGGTCAGGAACTCGTGTAGGCCGTTCTCGACGTCGAGACCCTTGGCGACGCAGGAGCGAATCAGGTCGCGCCAGGCCGGCGGGAAGCGTCCGCCCTGGGTTGCGACCCCGACGAGCGCCGTCGTCGGATTGAAGCAGAGCGCATCGTTGACGGTGCCGACCACCGGAATTCCGCCCTCCGTGTCCCCCACCCGCGTCGAGTCGAGGATCGCCACCGTCGGGTGCGGCGAGTAACGGAGCACGCCGCGCGCCGTCTTCCCGTAGTGCGGGTCGCCCGACCTCGCCTCAGCGAGGATCAGATATCGCTTCGCGGGCTGAGACACCGAGTCCAGGTTGGTCGGGTGGAAGCTGGACGCCGTCGCGGAACTCGACGCCCGGCCACGGATCCTCGAGCAGCAGCAGGTTGCCGTCGAGGTCGACGAAGTCGCAGAGGCTGGCGACCTGCGCGCCGGCTGAGATGCCAAGTCCCGACTCGGTCATGCAGCCGAGCATCACCCCGAGTCCGAGCGCCCGGGCGGCATGCGCCATCCGAATCGCTTCGCGGATGCCGCCCGATTTCGAGAGCTTGATGTTGATCCCGTGTGCGCGCTCGGCGCAGGCGGCGACGTCTGCGAGCGTGTGACAGTCCTCGTCGACGTAAATGGGGATCGGCGAGGCCGCCTTGACCAGCGCTCCGCCCGGATCGCCCTCGGGCAGAGGCTGCTCGCAGTACTCGACCCCCAGCCCGGCTAGATGCGGCAGCGCCTCGAGCGCCTCGTCGACCGTCCAGTACTCGTTGACGTCGACCTGCAGCGGCAGGTCGGTGACGGCCCGGACGGCGCGGACACGTTCGATGTCGAGGCCGTCGCGCCCGCCGAGCTTCAGCTTGAGCCGGCGGAAGCGCGGCGCGGCGCGCTCCGCACGGCGCGCCATGTCGTCGGGATCGCCGAGCCAAACCGTCCAGCAGGTCGGCGGCCCCTCGCGGCGGAGGCCCAGCAGCCGCCAGACCGGCAGGCCGGTCAGCTTGCCGCAGAGATCATGGAGCGCATGGTCGAGGGCCGCGCGCGCGGCCTGCGTATGCGGCGTGCGCGGCAGGGCGGCGAGAATCTCGTCGAGCGCGAAAGGGTCGCCGCCTAGGGCGCCCCGGCAGCCGTGCAGGAACTCGACCGAGCTGGCGCCGTCTTCGTAGTAGCGCTCGATCGGCGTCCCCTCGCCGTAGCCTGTCTGCCCGCCGTGGCTGATCTCGACGACGACCGACTCGCTCTCGTCCGAGGAGTCGCGCGAGATCACGAACGTCTCGGCGAGCTCGTAGGTGGCGACGCGTGCCTCGAGTTCCACGCGGGTAGCGTAATTCGCGTCCTCGATGAGACCGCTCGCGACCTATTTCCGCAGCCTCGATCCGATGTTGCCCCGGCAGGTCTGGCTCGTCGAGGCCGGCGGAGTCGTGAACTCGCTCGGCAACGGGATCGTCTTCCCGTTCATCGTCATCTACCTGCACAACGTGCGCGGGATCTCGTTCGCCGAGGCAGGCCTCGCTCTCTCCGCGGGTGCTGTGGGCGCCCTGGCTGCCGGCTTCGGGGCCGGCACGATCGTCGACCGTTTCGGCGGACGCAACACGTTGCTGCTCGGCTTGGTGCTGCAAGCAGCCTCGTTCGCGCTCTTCCCGCTGATCCGCGAGGCCTGGCACGCGTTCGCGCTGCTCGCGCTCGAGGGAGCGGGCACCGCCTGCTTCTGGCCGGGGCAGTCGACGCTGCTCTCTCGCCTGACCCCGGCCGAGCGAACCCATTCGGCATTCGCGCTGCAGCGGATCAGCATGAACCTCGGGCTGGGCCTGGGCGGCGTCGTCGGCGGCCTGATCGCGAGCACGAGCCATCCAGGCAGCTTCACGACGCTGTTCCTGCTCGACGCGGCGACCTTCCTCGTCTTCATCGGGGTGCTGTCGACGATTCGCGAGTCCCGCGTGCACGAGCCCAAGGGGGCCGACCGCGACGCTCTGGGGTACCGCGCCGTCCTCCGCGACCGCAACTTCGTCTGGCTGCTGGGGCTGAACGTGCTCTTCGTCGCGGTCGGTTACGAGGTCTTCGCGCTGCTGCCGCCGTTCGCCAAGAACTACGCCGGCGTCAGCGAGCGCTGGGTCGGGACGATGTGGCTGGCGAACACGCTGTTGATCGTGCTGATCCAGCTGCCGGTGTCGAAGGCGCTGGAGGGCCGGCGGCGGATGCGCGCGCTGGCGCTGATGAGCCTCCTCTTCGCGGCGGCTGCCTTGATCGTGCTCGGCGGCGGCATCTGGTTCACCGGGACGGCTGCGGCGCTCGTCTTCGTCGCCGCGACGCTCGTCTTCGGCCTCGGCGAGGTGCTGCAGGGACCGACGCAGGCGCCGCTTGTCGCCGATCTCGCCCCGGACCACCTGCGCGGGCGCTACTTCGCGCTCGGCTCGATGTCGTGGAGCGCCGGCAGCATTCTCGGCCCGGCGGTAGGCGGTCCGCTGCTGGGCTGGCATCCGCTCGCGGTTTGGCCCCTGGCGGCCGCGATCAGCCTATTTGCGGCCGTCGGGTGCCTGGCGCTCGAGCGGCGCCTGCCCGAGCGAGTACTTCGGTCGCCGGTGGGGGAGCCGCTCGACGAGGGCGAGCCGCTGCCGAAGCCCGCTCCGGCCTAGGCACAGCAGCCCAACAGTGCGATGCTTGGCGGACGGGTATGGCATGAGCCGAATCAGCATCTGCCGACGACGAATCGGCTTGTTCGTCACGCTGGCTTCGCTCGTGCTGCCAGCGGTCGCGGTTGGAGAGCTCAACCCAGCCGACGTCTCGCCGGCCGGAGTGACCGGATCGCGACCCTTGATCGCATCTGACAAGGCGGGAAACGTCGTCGCGATTTGGCGCGAGTTGGACGGCGACACGTCGGCGATCCGCGCGGTGTTTCGACCGTCCGGCGGCGACTGGACCACAAAGCGAATCTCCGTCCCAGCGCCGTCGACCGAGTCCCCTGCGCTGGCGATGGACCGGCTCGGAAACGCCGTAGCTGTCTGGCAGCGCTCGACCGGCGACGACAGCGTTGTCCAGGCGGCCATTCGGCCCGCCGGGGGGGAGTGGAGCAACCCGGAGGATCTCTCGGCGCCCGGTGAGCTCGCTTTCAGTGCCGACGTCGCCGTAGATGCCGGCCACGTGACGGCTGTCTGGCTCGCCGTGCGAGAGCAACGACGAGTGCTGGTTTCTTCGGCGAGAACGATCGACGGCTCGTGGACGGCTTCCCAGCTGGTGTCGGTCATCGGCAACCCGGGTGCGCCCACCGTCGCGGTCGACAAGAACGGCGACGCGGTCGCCGCGTGGCAGTGGTCGCAGGGCGGTTTCCGCGTCGTCGCGGCGGCGACGCAGCCTCTGGCCGAGAACTGGTCCCCTCCTGAACCTCTCTCCGCCCCCGGCAGGAACACCTCGCGCCCGAAACTCGTCGCGGACGCGGACGGGGACGCAATCGCCGGCTGGGTCAGATCGAACGGCGATTGGGCTGTCGCCCAGGTGGCGTCCCGCCAGGCCGGTAAAAGCTGGGGCGAGCCGACGAACCTCTCCAACCGAAGCGGTAACGCAGGCGGACTCGACCTCGCGGTGACAAGTGACGGCGACGCGGTCGCAGCCTGGAAGCAAGGCAGCCCCGACGCGAACCTGTGGTCATCTTCCCGACCGGCAGGATCGAGTCGCTGGGGCGCGCGAGTTCCGATCACGAAAAGCTGGGCCGGGCTGGATGCAGCCGTCGCTCTCGACGAGCAGGGCAACGCAACGGCCGTCTGGTCGGGCTCCGCGACGATCTCGGCGTCGTTCAAGCCGATCGACAAGCCCTGGCAGGACGACTACCTCCTCTCGCACTACGACGACTTCACGATCGCGCCGGCGGTCACGACCGTGACCCCGCGAACCGCGATGGCTGTGTGGATCCGGTCGGGCGAGGAGGACGACCGAATCCAGTCGGTGTCGTACGACATCGACACTTCCGCAAAGGAGGCGGAGGACAACGGCGACGAAGGTGACGACAGCGGCGACAGCGGCGACAGCGGCGACGAGGAGGCTGGCCTCAAGATCCTCGGTACGCGCCATGCCGATCGGCTGGTCGGGACACGTGGGAACGACGTCTTCTACGGGTTCGGCGGAAACGACACCATCAAGGGGCGCGGTGGCCGCGACGTCATCTTCGGCGGTCCTGGGAACGACCGGATCATCGGCGGCGCCGGCTCCGACCGCCTGTTCGGCGGAGCGGGCCGAGACTTGCTTGTAGGCGGCCATGGCAAGGACCTGCTGGCCGGCGACGCCGGGCGCGACCGTCTCTTCGGCGGTCGGGGAGCCGACGTGCTCCTCGGTGGCGCAGGGCATGATCTTCTGAACGGGAGCCGCGGCAACGACACGCTGCGCGGTCGCGACGGGTTCGCCGACACAGTGACCGGCGGTCGGGGTCTCGACCGGTACCGGCTGGACCGCTGGCTCGACCAAGCGCGTTCGATCGAATCGCGTCTGCGCTAGAGACGCCCCGGTCGAAGCTAAACTCAAGCACCACGCGCCTGTAGCTCAGGGGATAGAGCGCGCGCCTCCGGAGCGCGAGGTCGCAGGTTCGATTCCTGCCAGGCGCATCTACCGCTTCGTTGAGCGGAAACGCGGAGGCTTGGCCGGAACGATTCACGAATCGGCCTCCTCGAGCATCCCGCGCAGCGTTTCCGCGAGCTCGATGTCCCAATCGGTGTAGATGTCACCAGTCGTCGAGATCGACGAATGTCCGAGCAACTTCTGGACCGCCTTCAGGTTCCCCTGGGTCGCGTCGAGCACGCGCTGCCCGGCCGTGTGGCGGGCCTTGTGCATCCTCTCGCCGCGGGCCTGGCCTTTCGCGACGACGCCCGCCCGCTGGAGGCAGGCGTACCACCACTTGTGCAGGCCGTGCACGCCCATCGGCTCGTCCCGGTACTCGGTGACGAACTTCTCTCCGGGCTTGTGGCGGTTCGGCCGCACGGCCCGCCGCGGCAGCAGGAATTCGTTCGGCTGGGCGCCCCGATCGAGGATGTGGCGCTCGAGCTCATTCCAGAAGGCCGGGTCGACGATCGGCACCGTCTGCACCTTGCCGCCCTTCGTGAACACGGTCAGGCGCTTCTGCGCGTGGTTGAAGTGCCGGAACTGGACGCCCTGGAGGGCGCCCTTGCGGATCCCGACCTTCAGCAGCAGGTGGAGCGCGAGCCCATCGCGGCGATCGTTCTGGGCGAAGATCGCGCGCTCCTGATCCTGGGAGAACGTCGTCCGCTCGACGCCGCGCTTTTTCGGTGGCCTGATCGGCCGCGCCGAGCCCGCCGGGCGATCCTGCCCCAGGCATTGGCGAGGGAAACCGTCTTACGAATCGTGATTCCTGAAAAGACACACAAGAGCTGCACTCACTGCCAGCAATGGCTTCCGTTCGATGCTTTCGCGCCGAATCCGAAGCTCAAGAGCGGCCGGGATTCATGGTGTCGGAAATGTCGTGTGACGGCGACGCAGGACTGGCGAGCTCGAAACCGCGACGAGATCAACCGCGCTCGACGTGAAGCCTACGGGTCGACCAAGCCGCACAAGTACCCCAAGACGCGGAAGGCGACTGCCTGATGGCGCCGACCGAGACACCTGATCCACCGCTGCGCATGCCTGCCCTAACGAGCGCGCGAGCTGACCAACGTCACGATCAGGAAGAACGTGAGAGCTATCAGGAGATAGACAGCGCCGCGCGCGACGAAGCCCACAACTCGATGGGGCCATGTTGAGGGCCGGATTTTTTGCACCAGCGCGATTGCCTCGCGCCCGCGGCCTCCGTACAGCTTGAGGAGGGTGTCGGCCCTGGTCGCACAGCGGCTACACAGGTCGGCGAGAACGAGTTCAGCCTGAAACGGACTTTCCCAGATAAGTCGGTGCCGCTCCTCCCTCCTAAGGGCGCCCCCGCAGAAATCGCAGGCGGGGTGCGCAGTTGGCCGACGAGGCGAGGGGGCGGCCTCTGGCCGCCCCCTGCTTGTGCTGCGAATCGCAGCGAGCGACACCGGACCCTCAGGGAATCAACGTCACCGAGAGGTTATTCGTCGTGTCGGTGAGCACGAGTGAGGTGAACTGGACGGTCATCGGTGGGCTGCAATCCGGCTTGAACGTCGCCGTCGCATCGATCGTGTAAGTGGCCTGGCCGTTGTGGACAGGCACTGTTTCGGTCGACGAGAAGCCCGTCTTGTTAACCGCGCTCGGATGCTTGCCGCCATTGTTGAAGCACTGGGCTGTGCCAGAAAGGGTGACGTCGATCGACTCGCCTCCCAGACCAGCCTCCTTCGCGCTCACGGTTGCGGTGTTGCCCGAGACGGAAAAGGTGGGCGAGCCCACGAAGTGTGGGCTTCCTGCCCCCGCGACCGCTGAGAGCGCCGCGACAGCACCGACGAGCGCTGCCAGAGCTACAAAACGTTTCTTCAGACGCATCAGGTTGCGCCTCCTTTGTCGTCGTTGGACTCACCCACTTGGGTGAGCTTCGTCGACGGAAACGATTTAGCGCCAAGGGCGCCAGTAGACTCAGGCGCTAAGCACCACCTCCCCTCTCGTCGTCTTCCTGGGCGTTCGGGAATGCGAGGTCGGTGCAACCGCCCCGCTCCACGCGCAATCGTGGGGTGGGACTTTTCTTCGCGCAGCAAAATCGATTTTCCGTCAAGTCCGTCCCTCCGTCGTGGGGCCTGCGCGGACGGCACCGCAGTTACTTGCTGTGGATTGTCTCTCCGTCGGTGTCCGAATCGCAAACGGCTCGCTTGTAAAATCGCGCCGAACAGTTCGCAAATAGCGAGCTTCGGTCAGGATCGGCACAAGAAGCCAACCGGACCGACATCTATCGTCGATGAGACCGGCGGGCGCGCTCGCCAGCCCAGTGGCCGCCAAGCAATCCCGCCGGCTCTTCTTCCAGACGACGCGTGCGCGCGTCTTCTTCCGCAAGTAGCCGTGAGGGCTCTAGACTCGATACACCGTCTCGGCCCCGGAGAGGAGCAAAGTCGACCTCGCAGGGCCACGCTCGCAGCGTCTTCAAGCGAGCGCCTTGATCTTGTTGCGGACCATGGCAAAAATGGTTGAAAGCCGGGGCAGCGGCCACCTCTCCCCGCCGCGGGCGTCTGCGGCCAACCTTCGGCTTTGGCGTCCAGCCCCGGCTTACCAAGGACCATCGCAAGCGCTCAGCTCGGTCGCTTCCCCCCTAGGTCTGACATTGCCCGAACGTTTTGGGGGGCCGGTCGCGTGAGGAGGCGCTGCGTGCGGTGCTGATTGCGCCAAGAAGAAGGGCCGGAGCCTGAAGGCCCCGGCCCTTTCTTCGTCTTCGTTTCTTGTTCCGCTTCTTCTAGCGGCTCGCGTTTTTACCGGTTACGGGCCTGTGATCGTGATGTAGGCCCCGGTGAAGCCCGCGAACGTCAGCGTGTACTTGAAGCTCGAGAGCGTAATGCTCCCGCCCTCCAGCGACTTGGTCCAGTTGCCGTTCGGGCAGGTCGCCGCCGCCTCGAAGTCCCCTGCCGTCGGCACGGGCCCAGAATTCACCGATGGGACGCTCAGCCTGCCGTTCTTCGGGGAGAGGCTACCGGTGGTCGTCGGCGCGGTCTGCGCCGTGGACTTGACAGGGACGAGCTTGCCGCCGTTGTTGGTGCAGTCGACCGTGGCCGAGTACGTCGTGGCCAATGACCCCGTCGCGTTCGCGCCGCCCACGCCCCCGAGCTCGAACGTGTTGCACGTGACCAACAAGGTGCTGGAATTGACCGAGCAGCCGATTGTGCCCGTCTGGAGATGTGTCCCCGTCGGGGCGTTCGCGGGATCGATGTTTGTCGTAA
>WNFY01004088.1_pt1 | contig 18429 bp, 20 predicted proteins | sample 5400091 | NCBI WGS metagenome assembly WNFY01 (sample SAMN13153364, study PRJNA577476) | soil metagenome | isolation source: 60 cm soil or saprolite under grassland replicate 1 | place: USA:California | collected 2016-06-15
AGGCAGCAGTGGGCTGAGCCTGTTACGGGATCTTCGTTGACGCCGACCCTGGGACCGAAGAAGCGCGAGACGAAATCGTAGCCGGATGTGCTGGCACGACTGGTCACCATGACGCCGCGGGCCGGGACTGTTAGCAGGAGAGAAAAGTCGGGCTGGATGCGGCGCACGGCCTCTTCTGAATCGAGTTCGACCAGATAATCAAAGCGATTCTTACCTACATAGAGCGCGGGCACGCCGAGAGCCTGCAGCAGGTTGTCTGGTGTTTCTGCTGGTTCTACGGGAGTAGCTGGAAAGTTGAGTTCGATCCACTCGCCCTGGCGTTGGGCTGTGAGCAAGCCGCTGCGGGTATGAAAGCGGGCCTGTTCGTCGAGTTTGAGATAGCTGGATTCCCACAGAACATGGGCACTGGCGAGGGTGGCATGGCCGCAGAGATCAACCTCGACGGCAGGAGTAAACCAGCGCAGACTGAAGCCATCAGGTTGGCGCACGAGAAAGGCGGTCTCGGAGAGGTTCATTTCGCTTGCAACGTTCTGCATCCATCGATCATCCCGAGCTTCTGGTAAGATGCACACGGCGGCGGGATTGCCTGTAAATGGGGTGTTGGTGAATGCATCAACCTGGACAATTGAAAGTCCCATATATGGTCTCTCTTTCTGTGTCAATTATGTTATTAGCGTACCTGCTAAATGCGTAGGAAACAGAGTCAATTAATCGGCGGACGCCCTGAAATCGGGTCTCTATCCAGAACCAAATCATCTGATAGATCTACCATTTTATTTTACATTAGAATAAGTGGCCTTGCTCCAAACCAATGTCGTCTCTTTTGGGCGTGTTATGCATGCCAATAGTCCGATTAGTTCGGTGCACGGTTGATACGGCTATCACCGGCTGCTTCTGAGTTGCAAGAGCATCGCTGGGTGGAAACAGGAATTCGCCTTGAGGATCGTGCTCTTTGTAGCGCTGTAAAGCCAGGTCGCGGTGCTGTACGGCGTAGCAGTAGACGCAGCCATGGGGACAGGTATCGTATTCGCCGATATCTCTGGAAGCATAGCAGGCACATTCTTTGCGGTTGCCTTTTTGCTTTGTTTTATTGAGGATGGGGTGTCCGGCAATACGTTCGAGGCGTTCGGCATCGATGCAACGCGCTTCCTGGACAAGTCCCGGGATCTGGAAGGCTTTTTGGGAGCAGACGCGCAACTGCATACCGTGAGAGGCGGCGCTATGAGCCAGTTCGGCGGCGAGTGCGCGGGCGGTGGCTAAGAAGGTGGGATCATCGGGATTGTGTTCGTGCCAGGTAAAGCCGGACTCGTGGGCAGCGGCTGTCATGTTACGTTCGGTTTTGCGATAGATCTGGGCAAATGAGATGACAACTTCATTGGTTGTGCCTTCCAGCGCCGCAGCAAGGGTTGCGAAGTTGTGGCGATGCCAGTCCAGCGGCGTTAACGAGGTGAAGAGGATAGGATCGTAGCGCCAGATGAGCCGTTCAGAGCCATACTCGTTTGCCAGGCGATGCATATGTTCGATGGTGTGCGTATAGTTGATGACCCTGGATTCGAGGGCGGGTGGATAGCCGTTGATGGTGTGCTGGATGATAAAGGGATAGCCGCGCCGCTGGATCTCGGGCAGGTGTTGCAGGAAGGGACCGATGTTTTTGGTCCAGAAGACGAAGCCATCGACCTGTGCAGGCGATAGATCGATGCTATAGATCTGCCGGCCATAGGGATTGACCATTTTGCATGAGCCAGCGCGCAGGCGGTTCATGAACCACTCGCCGTAGAATGTTGGTATGTCTGTTTTGTAGCTCGCTGATATAATCATACTCTATCCTTCTTACAGTTTAGGGCAAATCTGGTAAATCGATGCGGGTGTGGACGATATTCGCCATATCCACGCCTTTCTACTGAATAGGATAGCTACTGAAGGATTTCTCCTTCTACTTCTCACCTGGGCGTTTGTGTGCTGAAGATATATGAATTCAGGCTGGGGAAACCTGGGTCCATTCATTACTTTTCGAGAGGTGCAGTGAGTTCCAGTTGGATACCGTCGGGGTCGCTGAAACTGAGGATGGTGATCCCGAAAGGTGGAAGGTCTCTCACTTCCCCATGCTCAACGCCGTGCAGATCGAAAAGAGCTGCGGCTTTTTCCAGTTCGGCGCGATTGGCCACGCCAAAGCTCAGGTGATCGAGACCGACCCGGTTGGGACTGAAATGATCATTGGCGAGGGCCTTGCTCTCATCCCATGGGGGTGTAATGCCCAGGAGCATGTTCCCGTTCGTGAGCACAAACCCAGGTGGGAGCTCCGCGGCCACCTGAAAATTCAGCAGGCTGGTGTAGAAGTCGCGGGACCGCACGGGGTCCGTCACAATGAGCCGAATATGATGGACTCCGTTGGTGATAATCTCGGTTGCCATGCCATTTCCTTTCTTCAGCTACCCCCATAAGATTACAAGAATCGAAAGTGGAGATAGCTGGTTATCTCCCTCCAAAAGTATACCTTCCCGGATAAGGAATTACAATGATAGCTTTGAGTCGGGATGTAGTCCATTATTTTTGTGCTGAGGAATCCAACCAACCGACCGATGTAGGGGCGCGGTTTACAAGCCCGCAGGTCAGCCTGTGGAGGTCGCGGGCTTGTAAACCGCGCCCCTACATCGGCCAATAAAGTGCTTAAAACAGTATTTCGAACAGGTAGCCTTCGTTGCCACGGAGATGGAGCGAGGATAGATCCAGTGAGCCCTCACGGTCCAGGTAGGTTGAGAGGACGATGCGACCCTGTCCCGGCAGCTTTACAGTCTGTTCCTGGGCTGAGATATTGAGGACGACCAGGTAGTGTTGCTCATTGTGCTGGCGCTGGTAGACGAAACAGGAGTTGTTATCCTGGTCAATGGACTGGAAAGAGCCGATGGTAAGGGCGAGCAAAGAACGCCGCAGGTCAAGCAAGGTGCGCGTCAGAGTCAGGAATGAGCGCGGATCATTTTGTTCAGAGGCCACATTACAGGTCTGGTAGTCGTCGGCCAGGGGCAACCATGGAGAGACAGTAGCGGGACAGAAGCCTGCATTGGGGCCGCTATCCCATTGCATTGGTGTGCGGATAGGATCACGGCTATGCTCGGGATTCTCTTTGCCTTGCGGGTCACTAATCATTTCAGGTGGGACGTTGCCGTTCTGCATACCCAGCTCATCGCCATAATAACAGGTGGGAGTGCCACGTAATGTGAGTAGCAACATCTGCGCGACGCGTGCCTGTTCACGTCCTACACGGGTAGCGATACGTGCACGATCATGATTGCCCAGAACCCAGTTGGGCCACGCGCCATTGGGAAGGGTAGTTTCATATTCATCAACGATCTGGCGAATGGTTTGAGCATGCCAGTTCGGCATGGTAATAAACTGGAAGTTGAAGGGCAGGTGAGCCTCATCAAGCATCTCGCCATAATAATTTAGCAGGCGAGGGATCGATAGATAGATTTCACCGATGAAGACACGCTCACCATAACCATCCAGAACCGAACGCATCTTGCGCACGAGTTCGTGGATGCCGGGCTGGTCTTCGGTATGTATTTTCTCCTGACGTGCAGAAGGCAGGTCGCCTGGCTTCCAATCTGGATTCATCAGATTGTCGCGGAACTGATCATCTTTCAGCAGCAACCAGAGCACATCGACGCGGAAGCCATCGATACCACGATCGAGCCAGAAACGCATCACATCGAACATCGCCTCCTGTACTCTGGGATTGCGCCAGTTCAGATCGGGCTGTTTCACATCGAACAGGTGCAGGTAGTACTGTCCGGTCTGCGCATCGAATTGCCAGGCAGAACCGCCAAAAAAGCTTGTCCAGTTATTGGGAGGACCACCATCGGAGGCAGGATCGTGCCAGATGTACCAGTCGCGTTTCGCATTTTCGCGGCTGGCACGCGCTTCCTGGAACCAGGGATGTTCATCAGAGGTATGATTGGGCACGAAGTCCAGGATAATTTTAAGGTCGCGGTTGTGGGCCTGTTGAATCAGGGTATCCATGTCCTGCATAGTGCCGAAGAGCGGATCTACAGCCGTGTAGTTAGCAATATCATAGCCAAAATCCGCCATCGGGGAAGGATAGATGGGAGAGAGCCAGATTGCATCAACGCCGAGCCAGCGCAAATAATCTAGCCTGCTTGTGATACCGGACAGGTCTCCCACACCATCGCCATTGCCGTCCATAAAGCTGCGCGGATAGATCTGATAGATAACGCCTGTTTGCCACCAGGGGTGTGTCTGAGTCATAAATTATTTCTCCATATGTGTGTTTTTACAATAGTATACCTCAATCCGCGCCAGGGCAGGTTACACGATATGCTGTTCTCCAGGTGCAACGAGTCCATTGTGGTGTTTCTCCACTTCGGAGATCAGGTCTTTCAGGGGCATAAGCGCCAAAGAGTTCAGGCGCAGGTCGGCATGGTCCAGGGCGAGCAGACTGGTGACCGGATTGGGAACGGCGACGCAGAAGATGCCTGCCCGTTGCGCGGCCAGGACGCCATTGGGGGAATCTTCCAATGCGATAGATTGTCTGGCATGTGCATTGAGTCCGGCGAGAACGCTCAGGTAGAGTTCGGGGTCGGGCTTTGTATGAGTTACTTCATCACCACATTTAATATAATCAAAGTACTCTATAATGCCAAGGCGTGACAGGTGACCGTGTACCCAGGCGCGAGACGAACTCGAGGCCAGGCCGATTTTCAGGCCGAGATGCTTTGCTGTATGGAGATAGTCTTCGATACCGGGGAGAAGAACCTCGGCTGCGAGCAGTTCCATGCGGCGTTTGCGGCGACGGGTAGCTACCTCTTCACGCTCTACAGGATGGTCGGCCTGGGATTCCAGATAGCCATAGACATCGAACGCATCGCTGCCACTTCCGATGCAGGCCGCCCACTTCTCTAAGGGTAATTCGGCATTGTACTCAGCATAGATTTCACGCCAGGCCTGTAGTTCCGATACTTCGGTGTCAAGGATAAGACCGTCAAAATCGAATATAAGTGCTTCCATTGTACTCCTACTATAAGATGAGATAAGATTTGTCTGTCTTATTCTGTATTGTACAACAAGGAGAGACATAAGGGATTTTCACACTTCTCGCGAGTCTGAGCTGCTCACCCGGCAGACGCAAGGCCTGCCACTACGGATTCACGCGAGCGCCTCTGAAGGTTCTTCTCATTGTTGACAGCATCATAGTAGTGAGCTATGATGTACATAAATATTCAAGAAAGTTATTTTTGTTTTTCAGGTATACAACATGGAAAAGCCTGCAACGTGGCGAAAACTGCTGGAGCGCTATAGCAGCAATGGCCAGGAGCGATGGAGGATTGCCACAGCATTAGGGGTACAACCGATCACCCTCATCCGTTGGGCAAGTGGCGAATCCACTCCACGTCCACAGAATTTGCGCGCTTTGTTGACGGTCCTTCCTGAAGAACCTGAATACCTCCTTCACCTGATTGAGCAAGAGTTTCCCAATTTCTCTATCAACCTCGAAACGAATCCTGCAGATGCAGAGCGCATGGAGATTCCTTCCGCCTTCTATGCACAAGCATTCCGCACCAGTAACTCTATTCCTAAAGGATTACGTGCCTGGTCAATCTGTGACCTCATCTTGCAACAGGTGCTCAAGCAGCTTGATCCGCATCGACTGGGGATGGCAGCCTTGATTACCCGCTGTATGCCACCTTCCTTTGAGGGAAAGGTACGTTCTTTACGCGAAGTGCAAGGTCGCGGAATACCACCGTGGAGAGAGAATTTAGAGCAGCAAGGAGTCCTACGAGGATCTGAATCGCTCAGCGGCTATGCCGTCACTAACATGCACCTGGTTGTAAAGCAAGATCTGCGCAAACAGACGAGCCTGCTTCCTAGCGTTCATAGTGGTTTTGGCACGAGTGCTGCCGCTGCTCCTATCATCCGTTCCAATGAAACTGCAGGATGCTTTCTTGTTGTGAGCACTCAACTCGAGTATTTTGTCCCTGCTCGTTCACAGCTCGTCGCGTACTACGCCGACGTCCTTTCATTAGCTTTTGAATCGGAAGATTTCTATCCACCGGAGAAGATTTTCCTGGGATTCCTTCCACCTACCGAAGAGCAGCTCCTCTTGCTTTCTGAATTTCGACAACGGTTCACTGAGATGCTCACGCGTGCTACCAGGAACCAGGAACCGATGAGTCCTGCGCAGGCAGAGCAACATATCTGGCGCGAGTTAGAAGAAGAACTTTTACGTCATCTTGTGAATGAGAAGACGTGAAGAGATAAGAAAAGAGGGTAACCCATGTCAACATCTGCCGAATTCCCTAAGAACGAGAATACCTATTTTATCGATACCGAAAGTGGTGCGGAAATGGCCCGCCTGCTTGATCAGGATCGCCTTTACACCAGAGGAATGGGAGGACTCTTCGCTGAACTCTCTGACCTCTCTGGAGTGAATCGCGTCCTGGATATTGCCTGTGGACCTGGTGGTTGGATTCAAGAGGTTGCATTTGCTCACCCTGAAATCGAGGCAGTCGGCATTGATATCAGCGAAACAATGATTGCGTATGCGAATGCCCAGGTCAGTGTCCAGAAATTAGACAACGCTCGTTTCCTGGTGATGGATGCGACACGACCGCTCGATTTTCCCGATCACTCGTTTGACCTGGTCAACGCCCGTTTACTCCAGGGATTTATGCCTGTCACTGCCTGGCCCACTCTCCTTCAAGAATGCAAACGGATTACCCGGGCAGGTGGCATCATCCGTTTTACAGAAACCGAGGCTGGTGCCACCACAAGTCCTGCATTAGAGAAGTTGTGGGATATGTTGATTCAGTCGGTACAACGTGCAGGGCACACGATCTTACCAACAGGAAGGATGCTTGGGAGCACTCCAATGCTCTGTCGTTTCTTACGGGAAGCAGGTTATCAAAACGTACAGCTCACAGCCCATGCTCTGGAATATTCTCACGGGACTGAATTTCACTACGGTTTCTACCAGGATTGGAAGGTTGCGTTCAAACTGCTACAACCGTACCTGATTTCTCAAGCGGTTACCACACAAGAAGAAGTTAATCAACTCTATGAGCAGATGGTACGAGAGATGCTCATGACGGACTTTTATGGAGTGTATTTCCTCTGTACAGCAACCGGAGAAAGACCCTAGTACTCAGGTACCGAGCTATCCCCGTAGAGGCATGCCTTGCGTGTGCCGTGTGGCTCGCGAGGAAGTCCCTGACACTCAACGGGATTACTTGCCATCCACACGGCACACGCAAGGCATGCCTCTACAGGGACTTCATATGGCAATAAGACAGATTAGCAGATATACTATTAGTAGGTTAAAGACACATGTAGAAAGGGAAATAGTATGCGTCGCATCTGTATTTTTGCAGGATCGAACTCAGGGATCCGCCCTGAGTATCAGCAGGCAGCCTGTCTATTGGGACAGGAACTGGTCGAACATGGACTGGGAATTGTGTATGGGGGAGCAAGCGTGGGGTTGATGGGTATCATTGCTGACGAAGTATTGGCAAGAGGTGGGGAGGTGATTGGAGTGCTCCCTAAGGGCTTATTTGTGCGCGAGGTAGCGCACGCTAACCTTACAGAGTTGCATGAAGTTGGGAGTATGCATGAGCGCAAGGCACTGATGGCGGACCTGGCTGATGGCTTTATTGCGCTACCCGGCGGCTATGGCACCTTCGATGAGCTTTTCGAGATTACCACGTGGGCACAGATTGGTATTCACACAAAGCCGATTGGATTACTCAACACCGCGGGCTACTTTACGCCATTGCTGGCACTTGTCACCCACGCCACAACGGAAGGCTTTATCAGTTCATTTCACACACAGCTCCTGATTTATAAGGACACTCCAGGAGAACTCTTAGACGCCTTCGCGGCATTCAAGCCAGCCGAGAGTCAGTTGAAATGGACGGAGCTTCCTCCAGAGCGGTAGTAGCAGACAATAGCATTCGCGGCATTCAAGCCAGCCGAGAGTCAGTTGAAATGGACGGAGCTTCCTCCAGAGCGGTAGTAGCAGACAATAGCATTTATGAATGCGCAGCCACAAGATGTATATAGGCGTCAGGTTGATAGATCAGCGGACGTAGTCAACAGGATCTTTATCAGGATGTGTATAAATCGTACATAAAATTGCTCTGCTTACACGTCACCGATCCTGCTTGCTATCCGTTACATTAACGTATAGCGTCACTTACTTGCATTTCAGTCAACTGTGAAGGAGCATTTCATGGCACAGGAGTTTATTCCACCGGCGGCACAAAGCCCACGGAATACAACTATCTTAATAGTCGAAGATGATGCGGATATCGCCCGGTTTTTACAACAACTCATTGAAGAAGAAACGCCGTACCAGACAACAGTGATCGACAACGGGAAAGTTGCACTGGAAAAGGCTCCCGAAGTTCATCCCTGTCTCCTCCTGCTTGATTACCGATTACCGGGCATCAATGGCCTGGAGTTATATGATCGACTGCAAGAGCAAGAGGAGACACGGGAGTTGCCAGCTATTATGATGAGCGCCACTTTACCAGTTGCCGAACTAGAACGACGAGGTGTCTATCAGCTACGTAAGCCAATGGATATTGGGAACGTCCTCCGCATGATTACGCATGCGCTGGCAACATACGAGGAGAAAAGTTTGCAGGGACAGTATAATCGGCCATGAGAGGCGCATATACAAGGACATTTCGCAAATAATTTGGTACAATAGCAGTATTCATGGGCGAAGGTCTTTAAGGCCAATCTATTCACAGTGATCTGGAGGAGATTTTCATGGCAAACAAGGAACAGAAAAAGGTGCAGAAGGCAGCACCGAAATCGAACAAGCAGAAGAAAGAAGCTCAGAAAGAGAAGAAAGCTGCAAAGGAAAGCAAATCTCTCTCCTGAGTAAGACTTCTCTCTTCCATACAGTTTTGATAGAAATGTCCTATATTATTTTTAGGATATTTCTACCAAATTTGCATTCTCCCCTCTTCATACGTTATCTGTGGTAACTCTTCAGGTACCCTCGCCACCTGCGGTGGCTCACTCATTTTTGTGTGGGTGGTGGGTTGGCGGCTCGGGGCCGCCAACCCACCACCCACACAAAAACGGGTTGCGAAGCGCCGCAGGCGCTGAGGAATCAAGAAGAGAAGAAGAGAGCATAGGCTTGACACTCTTGTTACAATGCGAATGGAGAAGCTTTTATAGAACGGGGGGGCGCATGCAACAGCCAATGTCCAATGATGCATACAAACAAGACACCACCCCAGAGCAATGGGTAGAAAAGACGAAGGCCAGACCAGACGAGTACGAAGAACAAGCGGATCAGTGGGCGATACTCCGACACGAGGTAGAAGGAGAGGAGATACGGACAGAAGAGGAACGAGCACGGACCGTCTGGGATCAGCGTGATACGGCAGACGACGCAGCCAGAAACGTTTCTTTGTCGCCGTCAGTGATCGATGAGCTGACCGAGGCACAGCATCACGTTGACATCGTCGTCGCAGGTGTTGGTGGAGGCGGGATGAACGCGATTAACCGTATGATAGCCACCAGGGTGCGCGGGGTGCGTTTCGTCGCTATGAACACCGATGCCCAGGTACTCGCGCTCTCGGGTGCCCCCCATCGTATCTGCCTGGGACAACACCATACCAAAGGATTGGGAGCCGGGGGCAATTCAGCTGTCGGTATGCGTGCCGCGACCGAAAGCACCGCCGAGATCCGAGCCGCGCTAGGGGATGCGGACCTGGTCTTTATCGCAGCAGGCATGGGAGGAGGAACAGGTACAGGCGCAGCTCCAGTGGTCGCCTCGATCGCCAAAAAACTGGGGGCACTCACCGTCGGTATTGTCACACTGCCATTTAGCTTTGAAGGTTCGCGCCGCCGCCGCGTAGCAGAGCAAGGATTGGCAGAACTGGCAACAGAGATCGATGCACTGATCACCGTACCAAATGACCGCCTGCTATCGACCGTCGCACGAGATCGTAACCTGTCAGACGCCTTTAAGATTGCCGATGACGTATTACGACAGGGTGTGCAGGGTATCGCCGAGGTCATCAACGTACCGGGGATGATTAACGTCGACTTTGCCGATGTGCGCAGCGTCTTGCGAGAAGCAGGAACCGCCCTCATGAGTATTGGGCAGGGGACAGGGCGCAATCGAGCGCAACGAGCGGCAGAAGAAGCCATAGCGGGCGGTTTTCTCAATGTAACCATCCGTGGAGCCAGGCGCGTTCTCTTTAACATCAGCGGTGGCGATGATATGACGCTATTCGAAATCAACGAGATCGCGGAACGTATTGGCGAGGCAATCGACAACGCCGCAGATATCACGTTTGGCGCAGTCATCGATCCCAGCCTGAGCGACACTATTCGTGTGACCTTGATTGCAGCGGGTATGGAAGAGCTGCACACAATGCACATACCAGCAGTGCATGTAGAGCAAGCACAGCCGCCTGCGCAGATACGCCTGACAGGGACAGCAGGAAGGAACGCGCAGGCACCGGTGACGCCTCCACCGACGCGATTACCACCGCCCATTCGTCCTGTGGTACCACCAGGAAGGCAACAGCGCAGCCTGAATGACCTGCGTGGTATTCGGAACATGGGTCGGCGACAGGAGCGACAGGAAGCGGCAAAGAAGTCTCAAGAGGCAGAGCAGGGCGAAGACAATATTGATGTACCGCCATTTTTAAAACGTTATGAACGCTAATTTACGCAGATACGTAATCTGTATAAGCTTTGATGTACTGCTGTCAGCATGATAACAAAGCAGGACAATGGATGTCAAACCCATTGTCCTGCTTTTTCAACTACTCTTTACTTTCAGGGACGGTTCGTCCACGCTCACCGCCTTTTTTCCCGATCTTTGAGTAGAACTCCGAGCCCTGCTGACGTTTCGTCGATTCGCCGCCCTTCTTTCCAATTTCAGCATAGAATTGTGGTCCACGTTTCTCTTTTACCGTTTCACCACCCTTCTTACCGATCTTCGAGTAGAATTCCGGGCCGTACTTCTCGCGTACAGCCTGTCCGCCATGTTTTGCCTTTTGCGACCCCGGTTCAGGTCCGCGTTTATTATTAGCCATAGAAAGTCCCGCCTCTCTTAAACTCGTACACCCACATTTGCCCAACATACAAAGCGGAGAGACATTCTAATCAGAACATCTCGCTGCTTCCCTACTGCGACTGATGTTCGCGCGCCTGCGCCACCCGATTAGCGATCAGCGCTGCCGTAATACCCGCGCCAACGCCGTTATCGATATTGACCACAGAGAGACCTGGCGCACACGTTTGCAACATCGAAAGCAATGCGGCAACCCCTTTGCCACCCAGTCCATAGCCTATCGACGTTGGTAACCCAATTACAGGGACTGGAACCAGCCCTGCAACAACTGAAGGTAAGGCACCGTCCATTCCAGCTGCGACTATGATTGCATCGACCTCGTTAGAAAGTAGATCGCGTAACGGAGTCATTAAGCGATGCAATCCTGCAACGCCCACATCATAGATGCAGGAGACCCGGCATCCCATCTCTTCCGCGATGAGAGCCGCTTCCTCTGCGACCGGAATGTCAGAAGTACCGGCGCTAATCACCCCGACATGCCCACCCGTACTTCTACGCACATAACCAGGGATGTAGATAACCATTGCACGAGCCGCCTCACGCATGCGAACAGTGTATGTGTGAAACGCCTCTCGAACTGGCGTGACTGATGCAGGAGGCATACGACTAATGATCGCACGTCCTGAACCAGCCAGCAACCCCTGGGCCATTGCGATAATCTGTGCAGTCTCTTTTGCTTCACCAAAAATGACTTCAGGGGAGCCCTTGCGTTGTTCACGCCCACTATCGGGACGTGTCTCAACTACAGATGACAAATCACTTTTCGCAACATTTTGTGTCTCTTGCGACAAGCTCCCGGCAAGTGCTGCTGCATCATCTTGCTCAGCGGTCTGCCCCCACTGCTCCCCGTGTTTTTCCGTGTCTCCAAATTGTCCAGTACCGAGCAATTGGTGTAGAAGCTCAAATTGCCCATCAGCTTCGTGATTCACAAAGATACACACCTCAAAGAACGACTATAGCATCTTTCTCATCTGAATGCCTGTGACCAATCTTAGTCTAACACAGTCCTGACCAATCAGCAAGCCAACAGTTCTATAAACTCATCCATAGTTTGCTGCCTTATGCTCATTTTCAGGTACAAGAGTGGATAAATCCGCTATCAACAAAGACGTGTTCATTTTCTCTGCTGTTAGTGAGTCACCTTTTTCTAAGGAATAGCATTTTACTCTATGCACTACTCCCGTTTACTATGGCATGAGGAAAAGTGCTTTTACTGCTATGGTGCTCATTATACATGATTAAGGGGTATCAAACAAGATGCCAGCGACCGACGATAGCAAAGAGACTACTTTTTGTCACATGATTTCCTTTCAGGAAGCCCTGTACATTCATGCCGGGGAGGAATGAAAGGGCGGACGCGAGGCTCCGCTTGACGCCTGATCATCCCCTTGCGGGGGAGCGTTTTTGTGTGGGAACGCTCAAACCCACACTACTCAGGTTTCCCCTTGTAGGTAAAGTTGGCCTCGACAAACTTATCCGACGGTTTGACATGCAGCACACTGGCTTAACCCGCTAGACCTGTTTAATGCTGCACCGTAGAGCAAGGGACTGGCCTCGCACCCCCTGGTACCTATTTCGCCGATAAGGTAGCCCGATGGCTTGTCTGATTGTATCCAGACAATCTGCCCTGGCTGAGTCTGGTCATGTCTCAGACTCGCAGAAGACGGTCAGAACTCAACCCATCTGCAAGCCCCGTGCCTCCAGGCCGGGGTTCATGACATATCCGATAGCGTAAGAGCAGTAAAAAACCCATGGACCAGAAAAGAAAGCCGGGGTATATGATAAAAAAAGTCGAGTATTAGCCTGGTGTAAAGAAATGTAGCTTCAATACTATAATACAAAATAAAACGGTTGCTAGTCAAGTCTTATTTGATGGTAAGACTTGTAGCATAAAAAGATGACTATTACAAAAGTTTAGAGAAAAAGTACATGAATTTGTGGAAAATGTGCAGTTTTTCCCAGGATAGTTCCTGATATAGGACATTATTCCTCCTGAAAATCAGAAAATCTATAGAGCTAGACAAAGAGATAGGGCAGATACTATACTGTACCTATCTCTAAGGGATAGATACGAGAAGTTGTTTTTATGAAAAAGACTCATCGTTTGATCTGTAGCATTGGGCTGCTGAGTTCGCTACTGCTCGTCGTTGCATGTGGGTCAACCGCGAATCAGATCAAGCCACAACAGACAGTGATCATCAATCAGTCATTTCAGGGGCAGAGCACTCCGCTGCCAACGGTCCCAGCGTATCGCTGTGGAGCATGGACATCGAATAATGCGCCGAACGCGTTCAGCACGATCAATGTTCTTGCCAGGCTGACAAAAGATGTGATGGGAGTGGGAGGAGCAACCGCGGTGGCGGTTGCCCATTTCCACGGGGGTGATGTGACGCTTGATCAGCAGCCAAAGAGCGATAAAGGTGGTATGGTCAGCTCACAGCGGTGGCATGGCCTGCCCTCTTGTTTATACACACGTACATGATTATAATTGTCACCCGTCTCGCCCCACAGATCACGGTAGTCATTGAAGGAAGTTCCACCATGTTCAATAGCCAGCGTGAGTACAGAGATGATACCTGCATGGAGGAACTGGATTTCATCAGCTTTAAGAGAGTCGCTACGGCGTAACGGGTGAATATGTGCATAGAAAAGCGCTTCGTCCGCATAGATATTGCCCATCCCCGCGACTACCGTTTGATCCAGCAAAGTCTGTTTAATACCGGTTCGGCGCCGAGACAGAGCTTCTGCCATGTGCTCCACAGTAAATTCAGGACTAAGTGGCTCGGGTCCCAGACCTTTTAAGGCTTCTGCCTCGCGATCGCGGGACCAGAGTTCGATGCGGCCAAATTTGCGTGGATCGGTAAAGAGCAGGCGACGCCCATCGGTAAAATCGAAGCAGACGCGGCAATACTGCAGCTCATGACTATAAGAATTCCCTGTGAGAGTTTCCAGCAGGAAGGTAGGGCCGCGGGTATTCCAGGCAGCGGGATCCCCTGCGCGTAAGCTGGTATCGATACGCCAGCCGGGAGGAAGCAGCAAGAAGTTACCGGTCATGCGTCGATGGATGGAGAGAAAGAGATTCCCACTCAGGTCGAGCAACACAAATTTGCCACGTCTTCGTACATCCTCGATACGTCGTTCGCTGATCTCCAGCAGAAAATCAGCCAGATCGGGGTGGCCAATGGTGCGTTCCCAGAAGACATGCGTCTTGCTGATGATCGCACCTATGATAGTAGCGCGCAATTGACGCGCAGTATACTCCACTTCAGGTAATTCAGGCATAGATACATCAAATTTGTCCCGGTAGAGATCAACGTATGCTGGTTTCTACCGGGAAGAAAATGTCTTACAAGAGATTTTTGCTAGCGCCTGATCTTCAGAGTACTGACAAAATTAGAGGCCAGTTCCTCGTAGGCTTCGGCATAGTACTCTTCAACACGACCCGCGTCGCACAGGGCTGCGAGGGCGGGATCGATGGGCAGGTTACCGAGGAGAGGCGCCCCTGTCATAGCTACCAGTTCGGTACCATTGCTGGGGCCAAAGATCTCGTAGCGCTCTCCGTTGGGAGTCTGGAAGTAAGCCATGTTCTCGACGACTCCGACGATGACGCCTTTGAGCTGACGGACCATGTTGATGCACTTCATGACGACCATAGTGGCGAGCATCTGCGGTGAAGAGACGATAATGATACCATCGACCGGAAGCGATTGCAGCACCGTCATCGGAGCATCGGACGTCCCAGGAGGCAGGTCTACGAGCAGGTAATCAAGCTGTCCCCAATCAACATCGCTGTAGAACTGCTTGATAGCGCTAGAGATCATCGGGCCGCGCCAGACCACAGGATCGCTCTCGTTCTCAAGGAACATGTTCATGGACATGACCTTGATGCCACCTTTGCTGGTCAGGGGATCGATGCCACCGCTGGCAGATTTGGTGGGTTGTCCGCGTGTGCCGAACATACGAGCGATGCTGGGACCGGTGATATCACCGTCCAGGATACCGACGCGCAATCCCTGTCGGCGTAACGACACGGCCAGCAGTCCTGTGACCAGCGATTTACCGACACCACCCTTTCCGCTCATGATGGCGATAACCTGCTTGATCTTGCGATCTTCAGCAGCGGGCGCCATTGAGAGAGGGATACCACGTCCGACGGGTGCCTTCTTAGGAGCAACCGAGATCGGCTGACCATTGATCGACGCATTCAGATCTTTCAGCAGCAGATCGAGTTTCTCGGGAGTAAAACGATGGGTACGGGCTCCGCCTGCCACACTTTCGCGCGAGCCAACCGCGCAAGCTGTACACGGCAAACCATGGCCATGGAAGACCTTAACGGTTGCCGGATATTTCGTCACGACCTCATGAATAACCATGTCGGCAGTAATCGTTTCCGCCATGTTTCCTATCCTCACGTGCGGCATCGAAAATAAAGCTCCGGGTGCCGCTCTCCTTGTTTTAGATTGAACTATAGAGATAAAAGAACTAATTCCGACCTCTTTACTCAGATATTATAGCATATCGGGATGGTAGAAGCCAACGGTCCTACCCAATCCAGATATATAAACGAATGAGCCTGAGAAGCAAGGCAAAAAGAAACCCCATTAGGCACCAATTGTAGTGCTTAATGGGGATATTTTGCATGTTTTCGGAGATATTATAGCAGTCAGGAAAAGCCGCCAAACCTCTATAATACACAAAATCTCATTGCTTCTTCTGCTTACGCTGTTTCTGCTTTTTTGAACGCAGATAAGCAATAGGAGAATAGGAGTTATGATCTTTACGGGCCTCAGAGCTTCCAAAATCCGCCAAGTACTCCCTTGCTGTTACCTGAATATCACTGTGACCCAACTCACGTGAGAGCTTAAACAACTCACCCCCCTGATCCAGATACATCTTAGCAAATGTATGCCGAAATGTGTGAGCAGAAACACGGACTCCACCAATGCCACTATCCTCTTTCACACGCTCAATAATCTGCTTCACACCACCCACCTGTAAAGCCTCGCCATGCCGACCTATAAAAAGCGCCGCCTCATCAGAGTTAGCAGGTTTACGGTACTTGTGAATATACTTCCATAGCAGTTTACCAACCTCTGGATATATACCAACCTCGCGCTCCTTACGACCCTTACCAAAGACCTTTATATACCCATCATGAATATCACCAACCCGCAAACCACAAATCTCAGAAAGCCGTATCCCAGTATCCAACAACAACATCACAATCACATAATCACGAAAACCAAGACCAGTTGAGATATCACACGAGGCTATCATCCTCTCTATATGTTCCTCAGTAAAGGCAACAATGACGCGCTTTTCAGGCTTAGGCATCTTCAAACGAGCAACAATATTACTCTCTATCAATTCTTCCTGATAGCACCAATGGAAAAAAGCCTTCCAAACGCGCACATACGAACGAATAGAAGTTACTGAAAGCGTAGAGCCATTTACAGGTCTACGCCCCCTTCTATATGCAGGTCTATCAACACGACCATCCTCAAACGCAAGAGGTGTAGACAAAAGACGAACACACTCACGCAGATGGAATACCGTCACCTGCTCAAGCTCAGTTATACACAAAAGACTACCCTTAGTATCCTTAATTCCTTGTTCAAGCAAACGGAGTAAAACAGAAAGACCGTGCTGATAGATCGTTAAGGTATTATCAGTACGATTATTCAGCCTAGCATCGTTGAGAAAATGTTTGACAACCTCATCAAGTTTCATAGAACACCTCCTACTCTTCACACCAGCTACAACGTCACATCATTAAACCATCGTGCCACCACCGCAGGTAACTCCATCTGCGTCATCATCCCCAACCAGACCGACATGCAATGCACACACGCCCACTTCTCACCAAGTCGATGAATACAAGGAAAACAGAACCGATGCCCACACCCTATACACAGATAGAGCGGAGCACCCTGTTTATCGCAGGTATGACACATTCCCAGGCAACGGCATTTCTCCATAGACCACCTCCAAACAGAAGAAAAGAAAGACACCGTTTAAACAGTGACCTTCTCTTCTCTCCCTCTCAAAAAGACGAACGATATTCTTTTGCCATCTCCTCAAAAACCCCCGCCATCTCAACAAGGCCATGAGAGCGGGCTACCACCATAAGCTGCACCGCCGCATCCGCCACTTGTCGCCTGTCCCCTTCAAAACCAGGAGCGCATGCAGCATCCAGTAAATTCAGCCACCTATAAAGCACCAACCAATTCGGTTGTGCCATCGCCCAGGCTAAAAACGCGTCAAACAGCAGCGCAAACACCTGCTCATAGATATCCTCTTGAGCCACAAATCCACCTCCATATAAAAAAGAAAGACACCGTTTAAACAGTGGCTTTCTTTTGACTCACGACAACGACTAGAACGACTGCATCAGCCCGCCATCAGGAAGTTCTGCCCAGGTACACCCACAGTCACACAACCTTTTGCCACAAACACACGACCAGCCATGCAACTCACGCGCACCTGCATGCAGTACCCTCAAGAAGACACTTTCACCACCTGGATACAAAAGCGTTCCACACTGCTCCACACTTCCCACCAACCCTTGCACCTCAGCCGCACCATAGACCACTTCCGCACACAGCAGACAGTGTAGCTGCTCTATCGCCTGCTCATCAGGACCAGCAGCGACCGCTACCACCTCAGCAGGGTATCTGGCCTGCTCATCCCACCAGAGCCGCAAGGGTTTCTTACAGAGAGGACAATGGAAAATGATCAGCGAATGATCCAGGTTCGTCGCATCACGATACTCTACACATCTGCTACTGGCCCACTCTAACCGTGTAAAGGCACGCACCCATAACGGATAGCCACAACTATGCTGCACCACCTTCCCGAGCCGCTTCCACCCATCAGCAAACGACATCGCCGCATGCTCTTCCACTACTCTCCCTCCCACCTTTCCCACTGCTTTCACTTGCCACCAATACACCTCCATAAAAACACTGTTTCAACAACTCCTTTTCACGCCATTCCACAACCCTAGACCTCATGGGAGAGCCGAACATGCACCCGCGCATACTGCATACCCCGTTGCGGCCCATTTTCAAAAGTGACTCGCGCATATCCTACATGCTGCATCCGCTCCATAATCATCGCATCACACACCGCCTCATCCACCGTTGGAACCCGCCCAGGCACCCGTAAGACTACCTGATTTTTGCAAGGGAATAATGGGCCAATTTTTACGCGAAATCCTTATCAAGGGAGAAATTGACAAAAACAACTTTTGAAACGAAACCTGGGCCAGTTTGTAATCGAAAAGTGGGCCACATCGGACACAAAGAGGTCCC
>WNFY01002249.1_pt1 | contig 18427 bp, 18 predicted proteins | sample 5400091 | NCBI WGS metagenome assembly WNFY01 (sample SAMN13153364, study PRJNA577476) | soil metagenome | isolation source: 60 cm soil or saprolite under grassland replicate 1 | place: USA:California | collected 2016-06-15
ATCGCCAAACGGATCGCCGAGGGTAAGAGCCGTCGCGATGCCACCCGCCTGCTCAAGCGCTACCTCGCCCGCCACCTCTACCGGCTACTGCAACACGAGGAGGCGCTCCTGGCTTGACAGGTCATAGGAGCTTCATTCGCGCACGCTGGCCCACGCAGCGCTCCTTCGCCACGATCCAATCGATGCGCGCCAGGGAGTACCGCGAATGGCTCATCCGTCCACGTATCGGGGACCCCTCGGTGGACATCATGGCCCTGCTTACGCGCGATCAGCGCGCTCAGGTTCGGGCTTGCGCCTGTTCAGAAGGAGGCCGATGAGGAAGCCGGCCAGGAGAAGTTGGGCCGGCGCGGAGAGGCCGCCGCTTTGGTGCCAGCCATGGAGGCGGTGGCTCGGGAAGAGCTTCCGCCCGCCCGGCCGCGGGAGGCGCACAACATGCTCGAGGTCGGGAGAACAGGCGGCGAGCGCGCCGCTTACGGCAGGATCGAGCGGGCCGCGCACCGCGGCGAGGAGCACTACCCCCGCGATACCTGAGCCGATCTCGAAGCGGCGATCCGGGATGTCTTCGTGTGGCATCCAATCGCCCGCGAGGTGGAAGAGCAGCCCGAGGGGCAGCGAGCTCAGTCTCGAGCGCACGAGCGAGCCGCCGGCCGCGCCGGTCGCGACGTGAAGGGAGACGATCAGGCCGCGACCCTAGCGTGACCGCGGCCCCGGCGACTTGGGGGGAACCCCGCCCCCGCAAGGGGTGGCTTCTTCCGCGAGTCTCCCCGGGAACGGACGCGCGTTTGGACACCCTCCTAAGCGATCAGGTCGGCGGCTCAAGCAGACGTTCCAAGGCTCGCGATTCCGCTCGCCGAAGCGTTACCGGTTTCTGCTCGGAGAGCGCGCGCGTCAGGATCACGGCAAGGTCGTTGAGAGTCGAGGACGAACCAAGCGCCGGCAAGCGCTCTCCCTCGCAGTTCGCGTACAACGGTTTCGTCGAGGGCGAGCCTTCGCCCGTTCAGATCGAAGTCGATCATGGCCGCAAGAACCCCGACGAGACTCTACTCGTCTGAACGGCGACTGGAAGTTGATCGGCAGCCTCAGGCGATCGTCCCGCTGGCGAGCTTGACCGTCACCTTGTCGTGCTGCCTCGCTCCGTCGGACGAGCGGAAAGCGATCGCGAGCGTCTTCGAGCGCCCGCTCAGGTCGACCGTCACCGTCAAATACCCGAACTCGACGATCGGCTCCAGCTCAAGCGTGTACTCGCCCTTGGTCAGGGGCGCCTGCGGCAGCCCACTCTGCGGCCGGGTGGCGGCGAAGCCGCCGCTGCCCGAGACGATGTAGGGAATCTCGCGCCCGTCGACCTTGCGCGTGTAGCGCTGGTAGAGATGGGCGTGACCGGAGAGGACGGCGTCGGGCCAGAGCCCGGCCGCCCGGCTGGCCCGGTCGATGTCGTCGGCAAGGCCGGTCGTGCCCCCGGACTTGTCGTCGACCGAGGCAGGCGGATGGTGGCAAGCGATCAGCACCGCCCGCTCGCGCGCCTTGCGGAGCGGCTTCAGGCGTGTCAGCTCGGCGGTCAGGAACTGGAACTGGTCGTCCGGAAGCGGGTAGCGCCCCTGCTCGGAGGAGATGACGCCCGGTCCCTCGAGCACGTTCGTGTAGAGGCCGATGATCGAGAGGAAGGGGCACTCGAGCGTGAAGTAGACGCCCGGCTGGGTCATCGTGCTGCGGACCAGGGCGCCCGCATCGGGCGAGCGTCCGGGCGTGATCGCGCAGAAGTTGCGCAGGAAAGCGGTCAGGGTTGGCACCTGGGGCAGGTCGGGCCGATCGCCGAAGACCGCCCCGTCGTGGTTTCCGGGGATCGCGAAGATCGGCCGGTCGTAGTTGCGGAAGGGCTCGTAGAACTGGTCGTAGTAGTACTGGCCCTCGCCGAAGTTGTAGACGACATCGCCGAGGTGGAAGAAGAAGGCGGGCGCCGCGGCGCCCCCTCCGGCGACATCGGCCGCCATGGCGTCGGCGACGCTGGCCTCGTGGGCGAGCGCGGTCGCCGCCGTTTGCGAGCGGTTGACCTTGGCCGCGCCGGTATCGCCGACCGCGTGGAAGGAGATCTGCTTAGTGGCGATGATCGGCGCCAGGATGGGATCGGGCAGCACCTCGCCCAGATCCATCCGCGGCGGCGAGAGCTGCGGCGCCGGCAGCGGCTGTAGCTCGCGCCGGTGGAGCAGGTAGTAGGGCGAGTTGTAGTAGCGGGCGCTCGTATTGTCGAGCTGGAAGGCGGTCTCGTCGGCGGTGGGTTGCGGCTCGGCGAAGAGCCGCAGATGCTGGCCGAGCAGGTTGGTGATCTGGCCGGGCATCTCGTGCGCCCTCTGGGGCCGTGAGCGTGCGCGCATTGGCTTCTTCCTCCTTCGCTAGGGCGCCTTGCCGACTCGACCTTCTTCTGCAAGGTCCTCGGCCTGGAGCCGGACGCTGCGCCAAGACGGTGGCGCTCTTAGAGGTTGGCGGGCCGAGGGCGTCTCGTCCATCTCCTGGCCTTGCATTATTGACAGGAGGCACCCTCGCGACGGGCGAGGAGGTCGGGCGTCGTCATGCACATACGAGTCGGTTCTACAGGGGCTGAAGAAGACTTCGCGCGGCAAGTAACAACAGCGGTCGCGGGCCGCCGACCTCGCCGACGGTCGCCGCCCCGCGACACCGAGTGCACGAGTATCGCTCCCACATGAGGGTGATACCGGCCGGAAGGGCGGAAGCGGAACCGGCAGCGGCCTGCGGACTGAAGCGCTCGAGGCGCAGGACCGACGCCCGGGAGCATCACAGCACCCCCCACCATGGCGGAGATAGGCTCAGCCGAGTGGACGTGGTGTTCGAGGTCGCCAGCCAGCCGTACCCGCTCGACGAGCGAGCGGCGACGCTCATGGCGGAGCACCTGAGGGTGAAGGCGGCGCACGAGCCTGGCGCCGAAGGAACCGTAGGAGCGCGGGCTGTCGCCGACGCGATCGAGCTGCGGCTGATCGAGGACACCGCCGACCCGATCACCCTGGGCGGAGACGGGGCCGAGGCCGTCTTTTATGCGCTGAGCCTCCGGACTGGCGGCAGCGCCCGGCCGTCGGCGCTCTACCAGGCCGTCAAACGGCTCCACGACGAGCGGCCTCGGCAAGAGAGCTAAGGACAGCCTGCACGTCCGATCGAGAAGCTCGGCAAGCGCTACGAGATCCGCGAGTCGACCCTCGACCGGCTCGCCAAGCCCTGCGGCGAATCGAGATCGACGGCGGCCGCCTGCATGAGCGCTGAGCGGCGCGTTGTCGTCACTGGCTTGGGCGCTGTTACTCCGCTGGGCGCGGACATCGACACGACCTGGCGGCGGGTCGTGGCCGGAGAAGGTGGCGCTGGCCCGATCACCGCTTTCGCCACTTCGGGCCATTCTGTGCGGATCGCCCGCGAGGCGAGCGACTTCGAGCCGGAGCGCTGGCTCGACCGCAAGACGATCCGCAAGATCGACCGTTTCGCACAGTTTGCAGTCGCCGCGGCGCGGATGGCGGAAGCGGACGCTGGGCTGGAGATCGCGGCTGAGCCCGATCGAATCGGCGCCTCGATTGCGACGGCCCAGGGCGGTGTCGCGAGCCTGGCGGAGTGTCTGCGCGAGCTCGGTGAGTCGCAACGGATCCATCCCAGCCTGGTGACGGCGTTCATGCCGAACATGGCAGCCGGTTGGGTGTCGATGGAGCTGGGGACGCGCGGCCCGCTGGGCGCCCCCTGCACAGCCTGTGCTGCATCCGCGATGGCTGTCGGCGACGGGTACGACGCGATCAAGCTGGCACGGGCAGAAGTGATGCTCTGTGGGGGGAGTGAGGCGGGGATCACCGAGCTGGCGGTTGCGGGCTTCGCAGCGATGCGAGCGCTCTCGTGCCGAAACGGCGATCCGGCTGGCGCGAGTCGACCCTTTGATGCCGATCGAGACGGCTTCGTAATGGGCGAGGGGGCGGCCGTCCTCGTGTTGGAGGAGTTGGAACACGCCCGTGCCCGTGGCGCCAAGATCTACGCGGAGCTCGCCGGCTACGGCGTCAGCTCGGATTCCTTCCACATGACCGAGCCTGATCCGCTCGGAGCGGGACAAGCCCGTGCCGTCGGCGCTGCGCTGGCTGATGCAGGACTCGATCCGACAGAGGTCGACTACATCAACGCCCACGCGAGCTCAACGGGCCTCGGTGACGCGATCGAGACGCGCGCACTCAAGCTTGCGTTGGGCGAGGACACGGCTCCAGGCGATTCCGACCTCGGGAACGAAGGGCGCAACCGGCCATTGCCTCGGAGCCGCAGGAGCGGTCGAAGCGGCATTCACGGTGCTCGCTGTCAACCGCGACATCGTGCCGCCCACGATCAACTACCAGACGCCTGATCCCGCTTGTGATATCGACTGCGTCCCGGACAATGCGCGCGAGCTACCGGTTCGCGTCGCGCTGAGCAACAGCTTTGGCTTCGGCGGTCACAACGCTGTGCTCGTCATGCGCAAGTTTGTCGATCGGCCGGAACCGCAGAGCGCATAACCCGGAGGCAGGTTCAAATCCTGCCCCCGATACAGCCTTTGATCGGCTCTGGTTGTCGCAGAAGAGCCGAACGGCGACAGGTCGGCGGGTGAACTTACTCGCTCACGAGCTACTACCGGCCGCGCCCCGGTTATGCGTGCGAAAGCTCGGGGCGTTCGGCGAGCACGGCTTTGAGCGACGCGTCGAGGATTTCGACGGCCAGATCGATCTCATCCTCGCTGATCGTCAGTGGCGGTGCCATACGGAAGCAGTTCGCGCCCGACCCGGCGCGGACGATGTTCATCGAGAGGCCGCGCCGCAGGCACTCTGCGGTCACGGCCGCCCCGAGCGTGTCCGCGGGTCGAAGGCTCTCGCGGTCCTCGACGAGCTCGAGTCCGACGAGCAGGCCGCGGCCACGGACGTCGCCGATCTGCTCGTGCGCCGTTTGGAGCTCGCGTAGCCGCCCGAGTAGGTACTCCCCTTGCTCGCGGGCGCGCTCGACGAGCCGCTCCTCTTCGATAGCCTCGAGCACTGCGAAACCGGCGGCAGCGGGCAACGGGTCGGAGACATGCGAGGTGACGTGGAGGAAGCCCTTCCGGACACAGTCCTCTTCGATCAGCGAATTCGTGATCGTCGCCGCCAGTGGGATGCCGCCACCGAGCGTCTTCGAGACGGCCACGAAATCCGGGACGATGCAGTCGTGTTCGAACCCGAACATCGTTCCCAGCCGTCCGAACCCGGTCTGCGCCTCGTCAAGCACGAGCACCATGCCGCGGGCATCGCAGAGCTCGCGCAGACGGCGGAAGTACCCGTCCGGGGGAACGATGATCCCACCGGCCGAGAGCACCGGCTCGGCAATGACCGCGCAGAGCGAGCCGACTGACTGCTGGTCGACCAGCTCGAACCCCGCCTCGAGACAGGTGCAGTCACAGGCGCCGTCGCAATGCCGGATCGGGCAGCGGTAGGCGTAGGGCGCTGGGAGGGCGAAGGCGCCGGGCAGAAGCGGCCCGTAGCCGGCGTGGGCCATCGAGAAGTTGACCGAGGCGATCCCCGCGAGCAGGCCGTGAAAGCTGCGGGCGAGACCGACGACCTCGAACCGGCCTGTGTGCATCTTCGCCAGCTTGAGCGCGACCTCATTGGCCTCGGAGCCGGTGTTGAGAAGGATGACCTTGTCGAGCCCGGGTGGGGAGAGCGAGGCCAGCCGCTCGGCGAGCGCGAGCACGGACTCCGAGAGCATCCACGAGTTCAGGTGGACTACTTGGTCGAGCGCGCCACGGATCGCAGTGTCTATCCGCGGGTGGTTATGCCCGAGGGTCGAGCAGATCTGGCCGGACGTAAAGTCCAGCACCCGTCGCCCGTCTGCAGTCTCGACCCATGCCCCGTTGGCGCGAGCGACGAGAAACGGGGCGAAGCTTCCGGCGTATCGGATGAGGAAGCGCTCGCGGGCGTCGCTCACCGGAGCAGTCTCTCATGCCTAGCAACAGCGGCGGCTCTTTCGATTCTGAGCCCCGCGGATGTGAGCGGTTCGACGGCCTCCTCCAGTCGGGTGTCTTCGAACGAACAGTCGGCGGGACACATCGAGGCCGGCGGGATTGTGCCCTTGAAAATGCCCTGAACCGTCCCAAAACGAAGAAACTCCCTGCTAATGAGCTTTCAGCGAGCGCACTTGGCGGAACTTGAGGTGTAAGGAGAACACGATCAGGAAAATGAGGCAGCCGCTCGGGATGATCCTTGGGCAGGCGCGGAAGGGCCGCATTCCGCTCAATCCCGGACGTGACCCACGACGACCCGATCGTGACGGGCAAGATCGCGCTCGCCCACCTGAACGAGTTTCCCGACTACTACACACGCCTCGATCAGATGGAGGAGCAAGCCAAGCGCGAGCACGGAGCGACCTGAGCGCGCCGCGGAGCAGTCGTGCTCGCGAACATCCGTACGCGACCAGTCGCGCCTGGACGGTCGTGATCGTGTCGGTGACGCTGATGATCGCGGCGACGACCGTCATTCTCGGCGTCGTCCTGGTCGGCGGGTAGGGCCTCGCACCCTCATGCCCTATACGAGGTCGAGGCCGGTGATCCGGGCTCGAAAGTACGTGAAGAGACCGTCCGGAAGTTCCCATCTGACCTCCGCCCGCGTCGGCACCCGCACGCCGCCAAGGTCTCGGTAATCGGCGAAGGAACCTGTCCATGGACGTTCGACGAACAGCTTCCCTTCCTGACGCGGCCGGTCGGGCGCGAAGGCGCCGACGATGTCGCCCGCTTTGTCGAAGCGAAGCGTGACGGCGGCTTCCGAGTAGCCGACTCCGGTGGCGACCTCCACGGTGTTGTGGTCGAGCTCACGCCACTCAAGGTCGTCATTGCCGAGGATCGCCGGCGGGAACCAGGGCAGCTCGGCGAGGTACCGCATCGCCTCCGACCGCGCCGTCTCCGGGCCAGTGGCACGGGCGACGGGGATGAACCTGAACAGGCGCCCCTTGAGACCGCCCTCGCCCTCGCGAAACCAGTCGTTGACGCGAACACCGATCAGTGGTGCAAGCGCAAACCGGGTACGCCAGGCGAACTCGACCCGACCGACTCGCGCCTCCTGCGTCGCCTCGAAGGGCAGCCACCTGCCTGGTTTCAACTGCATCTCGCCCGTCTGCGTGATGCGAACGATGCTGGGCAGCGGGCCCGGGCTCGGCAAGGCGCGCCGGAAGTAACGCCGAACCGCCTCGGGCAGATCCTCGACACGAACCACCATCGGGCCTCCTCTGTTTCGTTCCTCTGGCCAAGGGTGCCGTCGGACGTCCGAACACTCATCGGGATCACCCGTGAGCTCCGCTACGGAGAAGTACCGACTTTCTCCGCGCCGCCGGAATTCGTGCTCGAGTTCTCTGCGGGATTTCCGCAACGCCGATCGGGGCTGCGCCCGATGCCGGCAAGCATTGGTGGCGGCCACGATCTGGCTATGCAGCGAACCTACGGAGTTGTCTGGCGCGAAGGCGTTTCGCCACTCTCGACCGGGAAACTCGAGCTTCTGCCGGGCGGCCTGCGCCTCGAAGGGCTCGAAGGGTCTCAGGACATCCCATATCAGGGCGTTTCGGGCGTACACGTCGGCCGTACCGCCGCCGAACGGATCAACGGACGTCCCTCGGTCGTCCTGGAACGCAGGGGTCACGTCCCCGTTACGATCGCGACGGTGGCCCAGTCCAGCCTCGTCGGCGAGATTGCCGAACGGCTAGCCGCGCTTCAGCTCGGCCCAGCAGCGCCGCGGAGGCTCATGCTCGTGCTGCCGCTTCGGCCGGGTGCTCACGAGGCGGTTCGACGCCTGCTTGCGGAGGGCCCGCCGTTCGACGTCGAGCACATCCCACAGCTCGACCGCCACGGCGTGTTTCTGACGCGCGAAGAGGCCATCTTCGTGTTCGAATCGGCGGGCGGTGCAGATGCGATGGTGGCGCTCCTCTCCAGGTCTGAGTTCTGGCAGGCAGCCGGCCTCTGGCAGGAGCACATCGCCGGGCCGCCGCGTCTCGCCGAGGACGCCTACTCGTGGTCTCGCGCCGAAGAGACGGACGAGCTCTCGTTCTTGCCGACGCCCGGCCCTGGCGACAGCGACGGTGGCGACATCTTCTGAGCCGGTAATCCCAAGAGCTCACGTCCGGCGCGGGCCGCGACCAGGTCTTCGCGCGCCTCGAGCACGACGACGTTCACGTCCGGGCCGAATGCGCCGAGGCGCTCGCAGACGAGCGTCCGTACGAGTGCCGAGTTCTCGCCAATTCCGGCGGTGAAGACGAGCGCGTCGAGCCCGCCGAGCGCCGTCGTCATCGCGGCGACCGCTCCCGCAACGCGGTAGGCGAAGACCTCGAGCGCGAGCCGCGCGCCCTCGTCCCTGGAGCGCTGGAGCTCCTCCACCCGGTCCGATCCGGCGAGGCCGAGCAGGCCCGACTCATGTTCGAGCGCATGCTCGAGCTCGTCGAGCGCCAGCCCGTGGCGCAGGAGATGAAGCAGCGCGCCCGGGTCGACGGAGCCGGACCGGGTCGCCATCGGCACGCCCTCGAGCGGCGTGAAGCCCATCGTCGTGTCGACCGAGCGGCCGTCCCGCACCGCGGTCACCGAGCAGCCGCCGCCCAGGTGGCAGACGACCAGCCGCTCGGCCTTTACGCACTCAGCCGCCCACTCGACGGAAAGGCCATGGAACCCGTACCGGCGGATTCCCCAGTCGTCCCGGAACCGCCTTGGAAGCGCGTAGGTTGAGGCGACCTCCGGGATCGTCGCGTGGAAAGCCGTGTCGAAGACCGCGACGTGCCGCGCCTCCGGGAGCAATCGCCGCGCCTCTGCCATCGCCCGGAGAGCAGGCGCATTGTGGAGCGGCGCAAGCTCGGCGAGCTTCTCCAGCCGGCCTGCGATCGCATCGTCGATTACGGTCGGCTCCCGGAACTCCGCGCCTCCGTGGACGACTCGGTGCGCGACGGCTGCGACCTCGGCGGGCGCGGCCTCGAGTGAGTCAACGGACTCGGCCGAGCCGTCAGCGGAGACGAGCGATAGCTTCAGGCTCGTCGAGCCTGCGTTGACGACGAGGACGGAGTCCCGGCTCAGTAGGGCCAGGTCCAGTCGCGGATCTCGGGATCGTCCTCGCCGTGCTCGCGCGTGTAGGCGCGGGCGCGGAGCCGCCGGTCCTCCAGTTCCTGTCGCAGCCGCCCGTGCCTGCCGGCGAGCCCCGGCACGCGATCGATCACGTCCATCACCAGGTGGAAGCGGTCGAGGTCATTGAGCATGACCATGTCGAACGGGGTCGTGGTCGTGCCCTCCTCCTTGTAGCCGCGCACGTGCAGGTTGTCGTGGTTTCGCCGCCGGTAGGTGAGGCGGTGGATCAGCCACGGGTAGCCGTGGTAGGCGAAGATCACCGGGCGGTCGGTCGTGAAGAGTGCGTCGAACTCCGTGTCGGAGAGGCCGTGTGGGTGCTCGGTCTCCGGCTGCAGGCGCATCAGGTCGACGACGTTGACCACGCGCACCTTCAGCTCAGGGAGGCGCTCGCGGATCAACGCGGCGGCGGCGAGGGTCTCCAGGGTCGGGATGTCGCCACAGCAGCCGAGCACGACGTCGGGCTCGCCAACGTCGTCGTTGGAGGCCCACTCCCAGATGCCGGCGCCGCGCGTGCAGTGAACGATTGCGTCGTCCATCGAGAGGTACGTCAGCGCGGGCTGCTTGCCGGCGACGATGACGTTGACGTAGTCGCGGCTGCGGAGGCAGTGGTCAGCGACCGAGAGGAGGGTGTTCGTGTCCGGCGGGAGGTAGACGCGGATGATCTCCGCCTTCTTGTTCACGACGTGATCGATGAAGCCCGGATCCTGGTGTGTGAAGCCGTTGTGGTCCTGGCGCCAGACGTGCGAGCTGAGCAGGTAGTTGAGCGAGGAGAGCGGCTGCCGCCAGGGGATTCCACGCGTCACCTTCAGCCACTTCGCATGCTGGTTGAACATCGAGTCGACGATGTGGATGAAGGCCTCGTAGCAGTTGAAGAGGCCATGGCGGCCGGTGAGCAGGTAGCCCTCGAGCCAGCCCTGGCAGAGGTGCTCGGAGAGGACCTCGAGCACGCGGCCCTCCGGTGCCAGGCTCTCGTCGGTCGGGAGCAGCTCGGCCTCCCATACGCGGCTGGTTGCTTCGAAGACGTTCGTGAGCCGGTTCGAGTCGGTCTCATCCGGACCGAAGAGCCGGAAGGTCTCCGGGTTGCGGGCGATCACGTCGCGGAGAAAGGCGCCGAGGACGCGCGTGGCCTCGCTGGTCTCCGTCCCGGGTGCCGAGACCTCGACCGCGTAGTCGCGGAAGTCGGGCAGGACGAGATCGCGCAGAAGCTCGCCGCCGTTCGCGTGTGGGTTGGCGCTCATCCTGCGGTTTCCGACCGGCGGCAGCTCGGCGAGCTCTCGAACGAGGCAACCCTGCTCGTCGAAGAGCTCCTCGGGCCTGTAGCTGCGGAGCCAGTCCTCGAGGATGCTCAGGTGCTCGGGGTTCTCGCGCACGTCGGCGACCGGGACCTGGTGTGACCGCCACGTGCCCTCGACCGGGAGGCCGTCGACCTCTTTCGGGCCGGTCCACCCCTTCGGCGTGCGCAGGACGAGCATGGGCCACTGGGGACGGCTGGCTCCACCCTCTTCGCGCGCTCGGCCTTGGATTTCTGCGATCGCGTCCAGCGCTTCGCCGAGGGCGGCCGCCAGGGCCTGGTGGACGGGCTCGGGCTCGTCGCCGGAGACGAGCAGCGGCTGCCAGCCGTAGCCTTCGAGGAGCGAGACGAGCTCGTTCTCGGGGATCCGCGCTAGCACCGTCGGATTCGCGATCTTGTAGCCGTTGAGATGCAGGATTGGGAGGACGGCGCCGTCGGTGCGCGCGTTCAGGAACTTGTTCCCGTGCCAGCTCGCGGCGAGCGGGCCGGTCTCTGCCTCCCCGTCTCCGACCACGCACGCGACGAGCAGATCAGGGTTGTCGAAGGCTGCCCCGAACGCGTGCGCTAGTGAGTAACCGAGCTCTCCGCCTTCATGGATCGAGCCAGGAGTCTCGGGTGCGGCGTGGCTCGGTATCCCGCCAGGAAAGGAGAACTGCCGGAAGAGCCGGCGGAGCCCGTTCTCGCCCAGGCCGATCTGCGGATAGACCTCGCTGTAGGTGCCTTCGAGGTAGGCGTTCGCCACGACCCCCGGGCCACCGTGGCCTGGACCGGTCACGTAAATCGCGTTCAGGCCACGCCGGCGGATCGCGCGGTTCAGGTGCGCGTAGATCAAGTTCAGGCCCGGGGTCGTGCCGAAGTGGCCGAGCAGCCGTGGCTTCACGTGCTCCGGTTGGAGCGGCTGGCGCAGGAGCGGGTTGTCGAGAAGGTAGATCTGTCCGACCGAGAGGTAGTTGGCGGCCCGCCAGTACGCGTCGATCCCGCGCAGCTCCTCGGCGGAAAGCGCGTGCGCGGTCTCGGCCGGGAGCGTCACGGCCAGCTGCGCTCCAAGATGACCAGACCCTGAGCTGCTCGCTCAGTGGGCACGTGGACAAGCATGCCAGGAAGAGGGCCGGGGAGTGCTCGCGTCGAAGCCGGTAGCGCTGGGCTGTCCGGTCCGATAGTCGAAACCCTGAGAGATGGCAGCGAGTAAACGCGGGGTCGTCAAGCCGTATCACACGGCGAGACCGGTGCTACTGCGATCAACCCCGTGTGCAGCTGTCAGAAGATCGATGCGATGAACGTCGGCTTTTAGCCGACTGCTTTCACACCGGCGCGAACTCGTACGCCTCATTAACTCGGCCCCGTGCAAATCCGATGAATTGGATCGCGCGACCGGGCTTTCGAACCCTATGGGGCTTCGCCTTAGACTGGAACGGTGGCTCTCCGCCAGCTGGTCAGGCGGTTCGACCGCCTTCAGCGAGGCCGGAGCGTGGTCGGCTTTCCGCTCGCTGTCTGGCGGAAGTACGCCGAGGACCATGGGAGCTACCTGGCCGCGATCGTCACCTACTACGCGTTTCTCTCGCTGTTTCCCCTCCTGCTTGTCGCCGCGTCTGTGTTCGGGTTCGTCCTGCGGGGACACGCCGCGCTTCAACGCAGCGTCGGGAAGTCCGTGCTCGGCACGTTCCCGATCGTCGGGCACGACCTCCGCGTCCACGCACTCACCGGCAACGGCGTGGCGCTCGGCATCGGTCTGGCGCTGTCACTCTGGGCGGGAAACCGCGTGTTCATCGCGGCCGGGAGCGTGATGGATCACATCTGGGGCATTCCGCCGCGGCGCCGGCCGGGCTTCTTTGGAGCCCGCCTGCGCGCGCTCCTCGTGGGGCTGGTGCTCGGCAGCGGTGCTGTCGGGACGTCCGTCCTCAACGCTTTCGGCGCCGTAGGCCCCGGCCACGGTCTGCTCTGGAGGATCGGCTCGTTCGCCGTCTCAACGGCGTTGAACGTCGCGCTCTTTTGGCTCACTTTTCGCCTGCTGACGGCGGACGCGGTGTCCTGGCGCCAGCTCCGCGGGGGCGCCATCCTCGCAGCTCTGGCCTGGGAGCTCCTCGTGGCAGGCGGAAGCCTCTATGTCCACTACGTCGTCGCTGCCGCCTCGAACACCTACGGAACGTTCGCGGGCGTGATCGGGCTGCTCTCGTTCATCTACCTGTCAGTTCACATCGCGTTGCTTGCGGCCGAGACCAACGTCGTTGCCACCCGGCGGCTCTGGCCGAGGAGCCTTCCACTTGCGAACGGCGGGCCAACCACCGACGGAGATCGAAGTGCGCTCGAGCTTCGCGAGGCCGCCGTGGGCGGCGAGTCCCCGCGAGCGCTGTCGCCTTTCCGCAACCGGTCAGCGCGGGCGCTAGGAGAACCGGAGAAAGAGACGAGACGGGTCCCAGGTAGGAGCGCCCGCTCAGCCGGCGGAGCGGGCGCCTTTGGACGGTGTTGTCGTCCCGCCTGTCAGGGGACGAAGAACTGCTAGACGAACCGCTGGATGAAGGCCAGCGCCGTGTCGGCCGCTTCACGCCAGCCGCTGTCGATGACCAGAGCGTGGCCTCGGTTCGGCATCTCGACGATCTCGGTGACCGCCTGGTTTTGCTTCTGCTTCTTGTAGGAGGCGTTCGCGATCGCCCAAGGAACGGTGTTGTCCTTCTCGCCGGAGATGATGAGGAGCGGTCCGCGATCGGGGTTCTTGGTGTCGACTTTCGCCTCTGTCCACGGGTTCAGGTTTGCCGTCGCGGCCTGGAACAGCGGCACGCCGGACGCCGGGACGGCGAACGTTTCGTAGAGCTCGTGCGCCTCCTCTTCGCTGACGGCATTCGCGAAGCCGTAACGGAACTGCTCGTAGGTGAGCGGCACCGCCCGCCCGTGGTTTGCCGGGTTGCCAAGCACCGGCCGAGCCGACTTCAGCGCCGAGATCGGCAGCGGCAGGACGCCGCGGAACGGCCCAGGATCGATCGCAACCGTTGCCGCCGCGATGCCGCGGCCGGCGACCATCTGGACGAGCAGCCCGCCGAACGAGTGGCCGATCAGGGCCGGCTTCTGCTCGAGCCGGGCGATGATCTCGGCGTAGTGGTCGGCGACCTGGCCGACGGTCTTGTGTGCGAACACCTCGGGGTGCGCGTTCGCCTCTTCGACGGTGTCGGGGTCGTCCGGCCAGCCGGGGCTGACAGTCATGTAGCCGGCCTCTTCGCAGAGCGTCGTCCAGCGGTCCCAGCTGCTCGGCAGCAGCCAGAGCCCGTGGATGAACACGATCGGCGCGAGCGTCGAGCGTGCGTGTACTGAGACAATTGCCCAATCGCCCATCTGCCTCACGCCGATCGCGTAAACCGCCTAGTGGAGCCGCGGTGTCGCTTATTTCGCTGTCTCACGTGTCTGTATCAACAGCCTGCTCGATCGCAACGGTCACCGCCGCCAGCCGTGCCCATATCAACACCGCGCCCTGCCGCGGCTTTTCCGTGAGATGCACGCCCACTCGCCGATGTGTATCAAGTGCGCTACTCGTTTCCAGTGACCATGCGGGCCGAACGGATGTCCTCTACGCGCTTAGTGCAGGCCAGTGGTACAGCGTCAGCGCCTCGAGCTTCTGAATCTGGCTAGGGACGTGCGTCTAGGCGGAATTCGGCGGAACGCGTGTACCGATCGAGGCGGCCATAACCCGGAGGTCGCAGGTTCAAATCCTGCCCCCCGCTACTCATAAAGACCCCGGAACGGAGCCTTTCAGCGCACCTGCGTGAGTCCATCGTGGCGGCGAAGCCGCGCCAACACCTCCTCCAAGTCCCAGCGCTTCCTTCAATGCGACTTGAAGAACCTTGGCTCATGGAAGCGCGCAGGCTGTTGATACAGACACGTGAGACAGCGAAATAAGCGACAGTGCGGCTCCACTAGGCGGTTTACGCGATCGGCGTGAGGCAGATGGGCGATTGGGCAATTGTCTCAGTACACGCACGCTCGACCGCTCCAGTCTGTATCCACCTTTTCGTTCGATCGAGAAGCAGTCCCACGCCTGGCGGAGCCGACGCTCGGCTTCCAACTGTAAGCGGAAATGGGAGCACTCGGCCCTCGGGAACGCCTAAAGGGTGAGAAGCGAGTGGCCGTCAGCTCACTCGAGCAGCGGATGCCACCGCAGAGGTTCACCCGAATTTGGCTCAACCATCGTGAACTCGGGGCATCGACCCTGAGCACCGCTTCCGATCGACGGCTTCGCCGCAAGCTTCGACTCGAGGCGCAACCCCTGCCGGGACCGGCCCCTGCCGCCGCCGTTGCTCGCGACGGCTCTGGTGCGCTTCGTAAGAGCGAGAACGCCCCCTCCAAGCGCGATTCCGCCCGCTCCCGGGCGCGGCCACCTGCGGAACGGGACTGCGTCAGCGAGCGGAACGCCTCGGCTCGATCCGCCCCGGCTCCGGACGCCACTCCAGCGTCCGCCGGAGAAATCTCAGCGCCCGCTCCTCACTGGAAGAACGAGGCGGCCAACCCGAGGCGGCCGCTCACGAGCGGCCGAGATAACTCGGCCCCGGCTGCCGCCTTGCTGCCGCTCCCAGGCGGGCTCAATCCGCGCCGGGATCGGAGTGCCCAGGCAGCGAGCCCGAGCCGGCGGGGCGACTTGCCGGCCTCGGCACGAGGCCCCAGAGTCTGGGGTCGTAGAGGGTCGGGTTAGCGAGCAGGGCCTTCGCTGCCTCCAAGCGTAGGGAGTTGGCCGGCCGCCCGTTCGAACGCGTGGCCTCCAGCAGGCCCGCGAGGGTCTCAAGGGCCGCACCGCGGGCCTCGAGCGAGGCCGTCTGGTCGAGGAGAACGCGGCGGGCGGCGCGGAGCTCGTCTCGCCGGCCGTGCGGGCGGGTCTGGCTCACTCGGGCCCAGGCAAGAGCTCGGCCCTCCGCGAGCGGCGGGCCGCCGTCGAGGCTCTGCTCCTGCTCGAGAGCGGAAGCAGGCCGAGTGCCTGCGCGGCGAGCCTTCGCGCGGGCCTTGCGCTCGCGGTCGCGGGCGAGCCGAGCCAATCGCGTCTTCTCGCCGCTGATCGCGGCCTGAAGCTCGGGGTCACGGCGGACGCGGCGGGAGAGGGTCGACTGGTCGGCGTCCATAACTTCGGCGAGCTTCCGAAAGGACTGCCCGGCGGCCCGCCCGGCCAGGAGCTGGTCGAGTGAGGCCTGGTCGAGCTTGCGGACGGCGGGCAGAGGGAAATCGTAGCCGCGAAGCGCACCGGGAAGCGCACCAGTTCCGCGCCTCGCTCGCGCAGTCCCATTCCGCAGCTCGCCGCCCCAAAATAGGCGGAATCGCGCTCGCAGCGTGGGATTCTCGCTCTTACGAACCGCACCAGAGCCGTCGCGAGCTGCCGGCTGCGGCAGCTGCCCTTCCCGGCAGAGATCGGCGGCTCGAGTCGAGCTTGCCGGCGAGGCCGTCGCTCGGAAGCGCTGCTCAGGCGAGTGCGCCAAGAACGCGATGGTTGAGCCAAATTCGGGTGAATCTCCGGGCGTGGCGCACGCAAGTCGAGTGAGCTCCAGGGCCCCCGTCACTCCCCCTTTCGCGTACCCGAGCGCCGAGTGCTCCCATTTCCGCTCACACCCCGACCGCGTGTGCTCGACGCTCGGCGGCACTCACTTCAAAGCTCGCCGCCGACTAGTTCGAGGGCCGGCAAGGTGTCTGTGCGATGCACCTCCATGGCGCTCCGCTGAGACACGTCTCGCTTCGGTGCGCGAGCTGATCGAGTCGCAGAAGGGATCAGTCGCTCGGGGGTTTGCGGGCGATTACGTGGAACAGGTGCCAGTGCTTCTCCTTGCCGGTCGCCGTCGCCCCATCTTCCTCGATTTCCTCTAGCTGCTCGACGTCGAACGAGGCGAGCAGCCTCTCCACCTGCGTGCGCGTCTGAAACGTCATGTCCTGCTCGCCGGACCAGCCGTCGCGATCGCCGAACAGCTGGCCGCTGAAGCGGCCGCCGGGACGGAGCGACGTCTCAATCCGCTGCCACACGGCCGGAAAGGCACCGGGGGGACAGAAAGGTAGTGCAAAGCTCGAGTTGACGAGATCGGTGTCGGGCCACTCCGCCTGCTCGAAGGTCGAAATTTTCGTCTGCAGCCGTTCGGCTGCTGTCGCCGGGAGATCTGCCCGCTCGTGGAGGCGTTCAATCGCTGCCGCTTGCCCGTCGATAGCGAGCACTCTCCAGCCGCGGCGTAGCAGCTCGGTGGTGTCTTGCCCGGTGCCACAACCGAGGTCCACGGCGAAAGGGTCGCGAATCTCCTCTTGGTCGAACCTCTGGAGCGCGTAGAGGAGCGTTTCTCGGGGCTCGTTGCGGGCGGCGGCGTAGTAGCGCGACCAGTCCCGGCGCCCGCTCATCGGGCTGGCAGTCTAGGCGATCGGGAAACAAGGACAATCCGTGCCCAGACGCTTTCCTTCGCAGCTCGAACTGCATGGTGGTGGCCCACAGCGTCTCGCGAACCTCTCCTACCTGAGCAACTGGTGTGGGAGCCGCCTCGTCCGCCGGATCGTTCGCGTGTTCCCGACCGGGTCGACGAGCCTCAGATCCAGCATCAACTGCCGAGCAGCCTTGGAGGGCTTGACCTTCAGCACGAAGGACCTCGCTTCGCCGGTTGTTATCCCCGCTCTCTTCGCGAGCGTCGTAGCTCCCGTTCGGATGCTGAGTTTGAAGACGACAGCGTTGCTCGTCACGTCGTCGCGGGCCGTGAAAGACGTCCGGACCGCGTACGTGTGCTCGCGGGCAGGCGAGACCGTGAAGCGCGAGACCGTCGCCGACGGCGCGACGTCGTCGAAGGCGCCGAGGAACTGGCAGGTGCGCACGATGGGCGGGCCTCCGGACACTAGGCAGTCACCACGGCCGCGCAGGCTGGTGTAACGCCCGGTGCCGCCGGGGGTGAGCAGCCACGGATTGGCGCCTCGCCCAGGTCGAATGTTGGACTCGAAGGCGCCACTCCCATCGTCGCACGTGCGCTCCGTGTTGATCCCGATCGTCGCTTCGACGTCGGCGAACGTCCCGGAAGGGCAGACCAATCCGGAGGCGCTGAACGTCCCTATGCTCCCGCGGCTCGTTCGGCCGGTGACGGTATCGACCACTCTGAACTGAACCGGAACCGTTGACTGCGGCGCGGCCCGGCCGCTCCGATCCGCCCAGGCGACGGTGGCCGAGGCGGTGAGAGGCACCAGCAACAAGGCAGCGAACGGTATTAGCGTCAGTCCCCGGATTGCAACCTCCCGGTGCACTCTGGCACAAGCTCAGCAAGCTTGCTGTCGAGGGACAGGCTCCTCGGCGGGGGCTTCCGACGACATCCTGCGGGGCCGCGCGTGTAGCGCTTGACGATCAACAGACGACCTGCTTGACGATCAACAGGCGGCCTGTCAGAGTCGCCTGGTCAAGTTCTGTGGGCCTTCGGGTTCGCAGGATTTGGCGTTTAAAGGGGCCGGCGTCGGTTCCCAGCGGTGACCAGACGGCCCGCGACGGCGAGCGGCCGCGCCTTCGATGTGGCGGAGTCCGCCACGTCCGCCACATCCGCCACATCCGAGCGCAAGCCAGCAGCGAATGCCGCCGCCGCGCGGTCTCCCCGAGCGGCTCGTTCTCGATCTCCAGCACCATGAGGGGTTTCAAAATGCGGGTTCGGCGCGTGAACCCTCAGCGGTTGCTCTGTCCTCCTTGGTAGCGGCGCTGAGAGGTGGCGCCATCTATAGCTTCACGCGCGCGCGCGGATACCAGATCGTGCTGGGCTTCGCAACCGATGGACTGCCGCCCCCAGGCCAAAAGCGCTCCTTGCTGCCCTTGGCGTCAGGCGATGAGAACATCGGCGCATGCTCCTTTCGTTCGCCTTGAAGGGTGTCAAAACTCGGATTCGGGGCTGAACTTAGGTTTTGACACCCTTCAGGCTCCATAAAGGCTCCATCCCCGCGGCCGGTCGAGACCGCTCTTAGAGGTGCGTCGTCGGGTTCGCTCAGCGCGAGCTTCGGCCACCTTGCTTGAGGAAGTTCCGCTCGGCGTAGCCGGTCTGCGGCAGCGTTTGGCC
>WNFY01002250.1_pt1 | contig 18425 bp, 17 predicted proteins | sample 5400091 | NCBI WGS metagenome assembly WNFY01 (sample SAMN13153364, study PRJNA577476) | soil metagenome | isolation source: 60 cm soil or saprolite under grassland replicate 1 | place: USA:California | collected 2016-06-15
GGTGATCGCCGCCGCCAGATCGTCAGGAATGGCGATCCCCTCAAGGGTCCGGCGGATCTCCGCACTGAGCGTGCGGATCGCCTGCCGGTCGTCGGGGTCCAGGCGCGACAGCCGATCGAGCTGATCGTCGATCCAAGGCGCCGTTGTAATGATCCGCCGGAAGGCATCCGTCGTCACGCAAAAGCCAGCCGGCACACGAATGCCTTCGATCCGCGAAAGCTCCCCTAGGTGCGCGCCCTTGCCGCCAACGAGCGCGACCTGCGTCTTGTCGATCTCTTCGAGACCCAGCACGTAGCGCTCGATCATCGCGATACCTCCAGGGAGGCCGTGCTCCGCTGCACTGCGATGGCCGACAGAGCGTGCGGCATGACAGACTCTGCCGAACCTCGCGTTTGGCACGCCCTCATCTCGTTCCTTCCCCCCCGCGCGAGTCATACGTCGACAACAGCACACGCACCTTCGGATCACCCATTCCATAAATTCCGAGCCCGGCCTGCGATTATGCGGCACGACCCTGGCCTTGCCGCAAGTCCCCCGGTGCGCTATAAAATTGAAAATGGCAAGGGGCTGGATCTCCTTGCCTTTGCTTTTTGCTGTCCGCTGTGGACGGACAGCCTCCTCGCGGAGCGGCGCACCGCCGTGTACGGCGGCACGCCGGGACAGAGAATCTTCCCTGGGCCGCGCGCCGTTCTAAGACCTAGCCTCAATCTTTCGTGATCTTGTTCTGTGCGGCTGAGGCTGCGACGGACTCGTGTTGTCAGTGTCTGGCTGTGCCTGGTTTCCCCGCTGTCGCGCCGGGTGGCCGGGGTTCCACAGGCCCTGGGGTTTGTCCTTCCTGGTCGTAGGCGCGGTTGCGGCTGGTCAGCCGGGTGCGAAGGCCTGCGGGCGGGTGATCGCAGCGGGCGCGGCGGCGGCGCAGCTCAAGGTCCGCGAGCTGGCCGCGCTTGTGGGGCTCGAATATACGATCGTGCTGGTGACCTGCTTCTTCTCGCAGCAGCGAGCTGTCAGGCCGCGGTCTGGTATTCGTGCGTGAGTCCGCCGAGGACTTGTTTCCGGCGGATCCGGTGCTCGGCGAGGTTGATCTCCGGTGGCCGGGTGTGAGCGTTCATCGCCCGCGCCGTGCGGCGCTGCGATGGCGATCAGGAACAGCCGCATGGTGGTGCGACCCGCCGAGGCTTGGCGTGTCGAGTAGCCGTATCCACCCTTTCGTGTGGACTTCGTCGACGATGACCCATATGCGACGTACGTGCCCGGTTCGGCCTCGGGGTTCTGAGAGACGACCTCCCGGTAGAACCACTCAGAAACGATCAGCCCGAGCACTCCAGTGCTGGATGCGAGGGCGGACTTGAAAGCGGGTGCCTCGAGAAGCCGATACGCGTCGATGATGGAGCGGCTGGTGACCCCGTGATCGTCGTAGTTAACCTCACCGGCATGTAGGGCAACGCGCAGCCGTATCCGTTCCGGCGTATCGCAGCGCGCGTTGTGCCGGACCAATTCAGCTGCAAGCAGCCCAGGTAGCCGGGTGACCACCGCGTTCTTCGGAACATGGGGGCGGATCAGGGTCAGGAAGCCGTCACCGCGGTCAAGCACCAAGCAGTCGTCCGGGCTGACCTTTGCCCTGCTGAACGCACGCTCGGTGGCCCTATAGATGGCGTCTCTGACCGCGAGCTGGTGCGGGTTGGTCCGGGCCGGGTCGCCGAACTTCTCCACGTCGGCGAACAGGATCGTCCGGTGCTCGGCAGGAGGATACCGCTTCATCGTGGGTCGTCCCAGCCCGCTGCCGGGCACCTTCGGCGTGCATGATCGCTAAGTAACATGCGACCATACCTTCCGTGGCTACGGCCAGCCCTCGCCCAGCACTGGGTGGCCGGACACACGTTCGCCCGAGCGGTTACGAAGGATGCGTAGCAGCATGAGACCGGCCAACGCACGCAGGCAAGGCTGAAAGCTTGATCGGCCAGCCGGTTCGGCTCAGTTCGCGATAAACCGAAGGGCGAGGGCCAAATACCAGAATCGACCCTCTGCCCTTCAGCTACTATTGGACGAGCTGTGCGGCCGATCAATCAAGGCGCTAGGCTGTCAAACTTGCCCGTTTTTACGCGATGGATGAAGGCCTTAAACGCGCTCGGTGAATACACAATGACAGGACCGTTCGGATCTTTGGAGTCGCGCATCGCAATTTCGGAACCCCGCATTTTGCCGTCAATTGGCGCGAGCTCGACGCAATCCCCATTTGCCCTACTTGCTCCCGCTTTGCGCCAAATAAGTGCTTGCCGCTCAATTGGCGTCAAACGCGTTATTTGTGACATAGCCACCTGCTTTCATTTTTTATGTGTAGTATCGGTAACCGGACCACGATCAAGGATCAGCGACCGGCTAACGATCAAGGATCATAGAGCATGGAGCCGGTGTAGCGGATATCGATGTGGCCATGCCTGATGCAACTACAGGGGTGCCAGGAAGCGCAGCCGTTCGGGATCAGATTTTGCCTTCTGCCTTCAACGGCGCGCGCTTGCCGCGTAGGCCAGTCGCGGCGAGACGGCACCCGCACGAGTCATCCGCTGGTCGTGTTTCCGCCGATACGCAACCGGATGACCCGCCCATTGAGTGGTTGCAGCGGGCGGTTGTTGTTCGGGTAGCCGTCATAGTTGGGGAACTGGGCGATCACCTGGTGAAGGCGGGTCACCGCAGCGCGCGAAACCTGACCTCCGCCAGCGAGCACCGACCAGCGCACGCCCTGCGTGCAACCGGGCGTGGTGAGCGAGCCGTCGTAGGTGTAAAACGTGTTCACGCGGACCGCACCCCCGCGCGTCAAGCTGACCCCCCTAATGCGGCCGAACAGTTCGGCCGGGCTGGCTTCACCAATGTGTACCTCTTCGCCCGACGTTGCCGACGCCGCAAGGAGGATTGTGTCGAGCAGCGTGTTCGGCAACTGGGGGCCAACGCGGAAAAAGACGCCGACGACAGCCTTGGCACCATTTGTGTCCATGTGGACGAAGTGTGCCTCCACATCGGCCAGCCGACCGTTAACTGCGTGCTCCGATGGCGCGTGGAAGTGGTACTGCACCAACTCGTATATGTCGCTGCCGATCTGCAGCGTGTCATTGACGCCGCCTGGGATCGGCACCTCCACCACGTGCCCGGTGTTCTCGACGATGAGGTCGGACCGCTCATAACTCAGCAGCAACGGAGAGCCACGGTAGAAGGCCACCGAGCTGGCACCCGTTGTCTTGAACAGCTCTCGACGTGTTAGCTCAGCCATGACGCCCCCGCCCGGCGTGCGGCTCCGCGCAACTGCCGAGGCTATCGAGCCTTCGCCTGGATGCCCGGTGCCCTATCCAGATCTTGCTGGAGCCTTGTTGGGTGTCATCACCTTCTATGGGTGATATCCCGGCGAGCGCCGGCGAGGCGCCGGCTCCATCCGGTCACGCCGGGCACCGGTGTGGCGGGCCGACCCACAGCAAACCTCGCGCAGGCTGCGGGCGGACGCGCCGCGATGACCGAGTTCGGGATCGGGGTCGCCGAACTCGCCGCCGGGCGTGGCGAACACCCACAGGTCGCAGCCCGCCCAGCCGAACGCCTGCTGCACGCACTCATGCAGCCGCGACAGCGTGAAGTCGGATGGCACCTCAAGCCGCCGCCAAACCGGCGGCTTCGCACCGCGCAACGTGATCTTCACCTTGTGCACCATCGGGCAGGCCGGATCCTTCCCCAGATGCCGGGCCCGGCTTCGCTGCCCGGCACGCGGCTCGCCTGGCTCACCCCGGACCGGCCGCCGATAGCACCTCAAGCCGGGACCTCAGAAGGTCAAGACGCTCGCCGACGTCCTCGACCTGATCGGGCTGCTCCGGGCATGGCTCGCGGGCGAGGGCGCGCGCGAGGATCGAGGCGGCCTCGGCGGGCGAGTATTCTCGGCACTCCAGTCCGAACTGTTGGGCGGATCTTCGGTAGTGAGCACGGATCTGATCCGGTTGATCGGAGATGAAGCAGTCCTTGACGCCGCCACCGAGCACATGATCGATCAGCACGGCGATGGCGTGCCGCTTCCGGCCGTAGCTGAAGCACAGCGCGATCGTCTCCTGCTCGCCAAAGAAATCCACGTAACCGAAGCACCTACCGATCTTGAGCTTGCGCAGCCCGGCGGCCCACGGCGGCACAGCGAGCCCGGCCGCAGCCAGCCGCGCGGCGGCGCCGGATGCCGCCGACCTGGCATCACCAGGACCCATCACCGCCAGCACGGTCACCATAGCCATCGCCTCAGGCGAACCCTCAGCCTCAGCCTGCCCGATCATGGCGGTGACAATCTCAGCTAGGTCAGCGTCTCCCGGTGCCAGCCGCCGCAGTACGCCGAGAAATTCCGCCCCGACAAGTTCGGCGTCAAGCGGGCCGCAGCCCGGCCGCAGGAGCGGCGTCCAGCTGCCGAGTACCCCGGCGAGAATCTCCTCCTCCGACGGCAGCAGCCCAGCCTCGCCGAGCTGGTCCAGCAACTCGAACGGATCCGGAGCGGCTTGCAGCGCCTCCAGCAATTGCTCCGGGCTCGCATCCGCCGCAAGCATGCTGGCCACCCCGGACTCTCTGCCGCGTGGAAGCGCGTCGACAGCGATGGCGCGGACCGCCCCGCCCCGGTGGGCCGGATGACCGCGTCGGGCGGAGCGCTTTGCAGGTGTCACACGGCGACCGCCGCGTCTGGATTTGGCCATACAGCAAATCGTGGCAGTAGATCACAGCCAGGCGCCGGATTTCGTTGTTGTGGCGTTTCGTGCAGCCGCCAAGCCCGCTGCGCGTGGCCAGCGGTCTTGAACACCGCTCCCGCAGCCGACATCGGCGCGTGCACCTGGCAAGCGAGACTCCGCAGCCAGCACCCGGATCAGGCGTCGCAGCTCCGCAAAGTGACCGGACTCAACCACCGCTCAACCGAGCTGGCACCGCTGAACGGCCGCCGGGTGCCAGCCACGCGACACCCGCCACGTAGGGGGGTACCGGCGCAGGGGTCAACTATCCGCAAACTGAAGAGTATTCTTCTAATTGTGGATAGACGGCCGAGCCCCTCTCTGCTGCCCATCCTGCGTTCCCAACAGCAGGGTGAGATCCTCGCGCTGCTGTTGGGAGACCCTGGCCTTGAGCTTAGCCTTACCGAGATCGCGCAACGGACTGGCGCGCCGCATCCCTCAGTCCACCGGGAGATCGAACGCGCGGAACACGCCGGCCTGGTCACCACCCGGAAGGTGGGACACACCCGGCTTGTGCGGGCGGACACCACCAGCCCCTACTATGCCGGCCTCGCCGACGTCCTGACCAAGGCTTTCGGTGTTCCCGCCGTCCTCGCTGAAATCCTGCGACCGGTCAAGGGCATCAGCCGCGGCTACGTCTACGGATCGTGGGCCGCCCGGCATGAAGGGCAGCCCGGAAAGCGGCCCGTCGGCGACATCGATCTTCTTGTCCTCGGCGAACCAGATCGCGATCAGCTCTACGACGCCCTCAGCGCAGCGGAGAAGCGGCTCGGCCGGCCCGTACAAGCGACAATCCGCCCCGCCGACTGGTTGGACACGGGGTCAGGATCGTTTCACGAGACCGTGACCAGCCGCCCCCTGTTCAAGCTCTCCCTTACACACCGCTAACCGAAGCGCTCCGGTGGCGACCCCGCAAGGAGTGCCTTCACGCCAGACACCGCTGCAGTCGCCTTGCCGACCGCCCAGGAAGCATCCGTTTGGGTGATCGGCGGCGCTGATGGATCGAAATACTGCGCCGTGTGACGGGTGCGCCGCAACCGCTCCGGGCGCAGCTTCAGGCTGGCCAGCGGCCCAGCCAGCACATGCAGCACCGCGGTCCCGCTGGCCGTGGCACCATCACCCAGGTCCACCGTGCCGGTCACCGTGTGATCCCCGACGGTGGTCGCCGTGCAGGTGGCCCCGCTGCGCGACCCGTCCGGGGCGACCGAGAACAAGGTCGATTTGGTGACCTCACCCAGCGGCGACCGGCCCGTATCGTTCGGGATACATCAATAGCCCAGGTAGCGAGCGAGCGCGGTGACCTTGGCCGCGATGTCGTCGCCGATCTCCCAGCCAGGGTCGACAACGTCCGGCTCAGGCGGCGGTATGGGCCGGAGCGCTGGAGCCGCCAGGAAGTACGGGTCGGCCCCGCCGAACCCGATATGCCCGTCCCAGCCGGCGAACTCCCAGCGCCGGGTGTCCAGCATACGATCGATGATCGCCTCGTCACAGCGGACGTCCAGCCAGTCAAGTATCCGCGGCAGCCAGGTCCACGGGTCGCCGATCAGGTCCTCCGCCCGCACTCGCAGCCACCGGCGCTGCGGCACCGCTTGCAGCGCCTTGACGATCCGCAGGTGGCCGGTGTGCCAGGCGATCACACACAGCCGCACGCGCTCGGCGTGCGCCATCCCGGCCGGGAACAGGTACTGGCTGTAGAGCTTGAGCATGGAGCGCTGGGTGCTGACCGGATGCCTGGTCAGATGCAGGTACCGGGCGCCGGGGAAGGCGCGCAGGCACCGGGACAGCGCCTGGGCCGAGGCCACGGTGCCCGGGGACTTCTCCACCCCGATCCTGGGGTAGATCAGCCGCAACAAGTGCTCCATGACCTCAGTGGCCGACATCCCTGGCCGCTGCCGAATCCAGTCGAGTGCCCGGTCCATTGCGGCCCGGTCCTGGCGGCCATCGTGAAGCTGGGCGAGGGCGCGTTCCAGGCCCATCAGCGAGTGACGACGTCCGGCGCGGTCGGTATACTGCCCATCCGGTATGGCTATGATCTCGCAGACCGTATCCCGCAGGAACAGATTGGTTTCGGGCAGGCCGTACAGCTCCGGGTGCCCGGCGAGCAGCGCGATCGAGACCGTGGTGTACGAGCGAGCCGGCGCGAGCATGAACACAGGATCGCGGTGACCACCCTGATCCGCTGTCCCGGCGTCGGCCATGCTGGTCACCGGCACGCTACCGGGGCAGCCCGGGCGCCACGGCGTCCTTCATGGCCAACAGCGTCGCACAGTCGGCCGCGAGCCGGTACGGCTGGATGGCAAAGGTATCGACTTGCCCGGGATATCGGTGTATGTGTAATTCCAGGGCCTCAACACGCACCCGGTGGTGTGGCCCGCGCAGGCGTCGAGTAGCGGGCTGGCGTCACCGGTGCCGCCATGACGCGATCCCGGAGGAGGACCAGCCATGGACCGTTCGGCCCAGTTGGATCTCGACTTGTCCGCTCTGGAACTCGATGACTTCGAGGTGGCCGATGACGCGCTCACCCTCGAGTCACTGACCGCTGGCTACGCGGCGTACCGCTGCGGCTGCTGCCACTACTGCGCCTGCCCCTGCATCTGCTGCCAGAAGAGCTGACCCCCCCGGGTGCCGGCAGGGCCCGGGCCGGCGCTCCACCGCCCGGATGACAACCGATGCCATGATTGCCGTCTGCCCTGAGGTGCTGCGGCTGCGCCCGGGCGTCTTCCTGGCGGTCGGCCGGAGCGGGCAGGAGTACCTGCTGCACCAGTCCAACAGCCAGCGGCTCGGCACGCTGACCCGGACGCAGCGCGACGCGCTACACCAGCTGGCCGGATCGAAGTGCCCTGCTGAGTCGCTGCGGGCGATGGCACGTGGCGCCGACGGGGACGCTGGCGTGGCGGAACTCGGCTCGCTGCTGGACCAGCTCCGGGCCGGAGGCTGGCTGCACATCACCGTGATCGGCGAAGACGGCCCCGCGTACACGATCCAGCCGCACCGGCGCCCGGCGCCGTTGCCGGCAGGTGACGGCCAGGCCGGCCTCGCGTTGTCACGGTTCGCCGTCATGCACCGCGCCGGCGCCGATCTGCTCATCGAGTCGCCGCGCTCCTGGTGCTCGATCGCGGTGCACGATCCCGGCGTGATGGGCGCGCTGGCGGCGTTCACCCGGCCGCGGCCCGCGGCGTCCGCGGCGCCGGCGGCGTCCGCAGCGGGCCTGGGGTCGTTGCCCGCGCCGCTGGCCAGGCGGCTGCTGTCCGACCTGACCTGGGCCACGCTGGTCGTGCAGACGCCGGGCGAGGAGGACACCGCGTTCGAGCTGCGCCAGTGGAGCCCGCACGAGCTGTGGTTTCACATGCGCAGCCGCGCCGAAGGCGTGCCGGACGGCCACTTCGGCCGCACCGGGTGGGCGGCCGGCCTGTTCGAGCCGCTTCCCGCACGCCGGGTTTCTTTTCCCGCACGAAGCATTGAACTCCCCCGCCCGGACATCGACGCGCTGCGCCGCCAGGACGCCACCCTGACCAGCGTGCTGGAAGAACGGCGCTCGATCCGCCGGCACCACGACGAGCACCCGATCACCCTGGAGCAGATCGGCGAGTTCCTGTACCGGGCCGCTGGGGTGCGGCACACGGCGGCGCACGACGGCATCGAGATCGTGACCGGGCCGAACCCGTCCGGCGGCGCCCTCGACGCGCTCGAGTTCTACCTGGCGGTACGGCTGGCCGAGGGGCTGGAGCCCGGCCTGTACCGCTACGACCGGTTCGGCCACAGGCTCGAGCTGGTCAGCAGGCCGACCCGGCCGGTCCGCAGGCTGATCGACGCCGCACAGCAGGCAACGGGCGGATCACGAGCGCCGGTGCGGACCTACCCGCCGCAGCTCGTGGTGCTCCTCGCGGCCCGGTTCGGCCGGGTCGGCTGGAGCTACGAAACGCTGGCCTACTCGCTCATCGTCAAGCACGTCGGCGTGGCCTACCAGACGATGTACTGCGTCGCCACCGCCATGGGGCTGGCGCCGTGCGCGCTCGGCGCCGGCGACCCGGCTGTCTTCGCTGAGGCGACCGGGCTCGATCCGCTCACCGAAGGAACCGTCGGCGAGTTCATCCTCGGCAGCCGGCCGGCGGGCGAGACCGCCGACCCGGCCCCGCGGGCCGCTGAATGAGCGAGCTGGAGAGGCGCGGTACCGCCTGGACCGAGGAGCGAGGCACGAGCGACGAGGGAAGGGGGCGCCTCCAGGCGCCCCGGAAGCGAGCGGGGGGCACGTGACCGGGCTCAAGCTCCGCGAGGACGCGTACTACGTAGCCACCAGCGATGGTGTGTACATCCTCACCCCGCAGGGCGAGGTCGTGATGACCGGCCGGTCGATCTTCGGCTGGGTCGACCGGCTCGCTCCTTACCTCGACGGCCGGCACACCCTCGCTGAACTGACCGCGGCGCTGCCCACTGGCCGTAAGCAGATGACCGAGCGAGTCATCAGCGCGCTGCGCGACCGCGGGGTGGTCGTCGAGACCGGGGAGGACGCCGATCAGGTGTACTCGCTGACCAGCGACGAGCGGAGGCTCTACAGCCGCGAGATCGCCTTCCTCGGCTACTCCGGTTCATCGGGGGAGCGAAGCTTCCAGGCCTATCGCGACAGCGTGATCGTGCTGGCCGGAGCGGGCCGGCTGCTCGCCGACACCGTGCGGGCGGCGCTGGATTCGGGCTCACGCACGCTTCGTGTCGCGCTCGCTGGTGCGGACCCCGCCGACCTGATCGTCCTGGCCGACTGCGAGCGGCGCGCCCGGCAGCACGACCCGCGCCAGCGGATCATCCGCAGCGCGGCGGATCCGGCCGATGAGGACCGGCTGTCTGATCTCGTGACCGGGGCGGGCATTGTCGTGTACGCGTCTGACCGGGCCGACGTCGATCAGGCCCGCGCGCTCGACCGGCTGTGCTCGCGGGCCGGCGTCCCCTTCGTGGCGGCCGTCCTGGACGGTGATCACGCCTGGCTGGGACCGTTCGGGCCCACCACAAGCGGGCGGCCCGGCTGGATGAGCGCGTGGCGCCGGCGGCTGGCACTGGAGGGCGACGAGGCCGGGCGAGTCAGGCCTGACGGTGCCGGTCGGCTCGGCCCCGGCTTCGCCGGCGATGGTGCCGCTGAAGACGACCCCGCTGGAAACGGCCTTGCCGGTAACGGCCTTGCCGGGGACGGCCGCGCAGGGGACGGCGGCGACGGCCGCGCCGCGGCGCTGGGCGATCCGCGAGCGGGAGCGGCGCTCACGGTGGTGGCGAACCAGCTCATCCGAGAGGTGATGCGGCAGCTCAGCGGCACGGCGACGTCGGCTGAGCCGACCCGGATGACGCGGGTCGACCTGCGGAGCCTGAACCGCAAGAACCATCCCTTCTTGCCGCACCCGTTCTCGCTGGCCGCTACCCGCCAGGACCGGGCCGGTCTGGCGGCCGCCGTTGACCGGCTCCGCGAAGGTGAGCGGCTGGAGCCCGAGGAGTTCTCCGGGCGGATGACCGCCTGCCTGGAGCCCAGGTTCGGGGTGCTCAGCAAGGTGACCGAGCAGGACTTCGCGCAGGTCCCGCTCGCGGTCGCGCAGGTCCGGGTGTCGGACCCGGTCCGGCTGCTCGACCCCGGCGGGCCGCTTCCGGTCGTCACGGGTGCGGGCCTGTCGCTGGCCGAGGCCCGCCGCGCCGCGGTCCTGCGCGCGCTCGCGGTGTACGGCTCGCTCATGGTCGATCCCCGGCGGCTGCACGTCCGCGGGGACGCCCCCGGCCTCACCGGCGACCCCGCGGAGGACCTGGCGGCCCTGCGCGCCGGGCAGTGGAGCGGCTTCGTCTGGGGCCACGGCCTGGCCGACGAGCGGCCGCACGCGCTGGCGGCGGAGGCGGTCTTCCCCGCGCTGCGCGGCGCCCGGCCTGGAAATGCTCCGCCACCCGGCGTAGCTGCCGGGCATGACTGGGTGGAGGCGGTGCGCAGCGGGCTCGTCGGCCAGTGCCGGCGGCTGACGCTCAACGAGCTCGATGCCGGCCAGCGCCAGTTCACCCCGATCGAGTGGACCGAGGTCGCGCTGGATGCGGCCGGCCGCCGCTATCGTTCGATGGCGGCGGTCCTCGGGGATAGGCTCGACGTGTACGACGTGACCGGCTCGCTCCGGGTGCCGACGCTCGCGTTCCGCCTCGACGGTGTCACGGTGGCCTATACCTCGGGATTCTCGTTCGGCGACGCCCTGCGCGATGGCCTGGCCGAGGTGCTGCTGTTTCACCAGGTCCAGGCCGACGGCGAGGCCCCATATGCGCCGGCCCGGGTGCCGCCCTTGCGAGAGCACGGGCGCCTGCCTCGCATCACCGCCTGCCCGGCATGGTCCATCGACGCCGCTGGCGCTGCGGCCCAGCTCGCGCACCTCGGGTGGAGCGCCGTGGCCGTGCCCCTTGATCACGACCCTTCGGTGACCGGCAGCATCCTGCCCTATCTCGTCAACGTCGTGGTGGCGCGTGGCTAACCAGCGAGTCGCTATCGCCGGGGCGGGGCTGCTGGCCACCGCCATCAGCGAGTGGCTGAGCGCCGATCCCGGCCTCGACGTCACTGTCCGCGCCTGCGATCTGCCTGTCCTCGCTGACCTGGAGGATCTTGCCGATCTCGCCGGTGACGCGTCCCCAGGTGGCGGGGTGCTCATCACCGCGAGCGACGCCTGGGACTGCCGAGGCTTCGAGGACATCCAGACGCTGTGCGCCGCTCACCGGGTGACCTGGCTGCCGGTGCGCACCGAGCTGGGCCGGGCGGTCATCGGGCCGCTGCACATCCCCGGTGAACCCGGCTGCGTGCGGTGCGCCGAACTGCGGCGCAGCGTCGCGGACGAGCATTCCGGCGCTCGCGACGAGCTGCGGCAGAAGTACCCGCGGCTGGCGGAGCAGCCATCGCCCTGGCTGACCGCAGTGGCCGCCCGGACGGTGGCGGCGCTGACCGCCGATGAGGTCACCGGGCCGGATCCGCGATCGAGCCGCATCCGCTGCGCGCTGCTCTACGTCGCCCTGGGCAGCCTCGCGGTCAGCACCCACCGGTTCCTTCCCGATCCGCTGTGCCCTGCGTGCGGCGCGCTCCCGGCCGACAGCCCGGAAGCGGCCCGGATCACCCTGCGCCCCTGGCCCAAGCCGGCACCCGGTGCGTATCGGGTCCGCGCCCTCGGCGCCTCCGACGTCGCCGGGCTGTGCGCGACCTATGTCGATGGGCAGACCGGGCTGATCCAGCGCATGGAGACCCTCGCCAGCGGAGGGCTCGCGGTCGCCGTCGCGGCGCTGCGGACGCGTCACCAACCCTGGGCGGAACTCGGCTGGGGCCGGACCAGCCATTACCGCCGGAGTGAGATGGTGGCGGTGCTGGAAGCGCTGGAACGCTACGGCGGCATGACACCGGGCGGGCGGCGCACCGTGGTGCGGGCCAGCTTCGCCGAGGTTCGCGACCGCGCGCTGGATCCCCGCAGGCTCGGGCTCTACCCGTCCGAGCGCTTCGCTGAGCCAGGCTTTGGCTTCCAGCCGTTCGACGCTGACCGCGCGTGCGGGTGGGTCTGGGGATACTCGTTCGGGCGGCAGGAACCGATCCTGGTCCCCCAGGGCTACGCGTACTACAGCACGCACCTCACCGATCCTGACGACCCGTTGTTCGCCTTCGAGACATCGAACGGCTGCGCGCTCGGCAGTTGCCTGGAGGAGGCGATCCTGTTCGGGCTGCTCGAACTGGCCGAGCGTGACGCGTTCCTGACGACCTGGTACGCCCGCCTCCCGGCGCCGCGGATCGACCTTTCCTCGGCGCGGGACCGCTCGATACCCCTGCTGGCCCGGGCGATCGAGGCGGAGACCGGCTACCAGGTGGTGGCCTTCGACACCACGATGGAGTACGGCATCCCCTCGGTGTGGGCGATGGCGGTGCGCCCTCCCGGCGCGCAGCAGCCCGCGCTGGCCTGTGCCGCGGGTGCTCATCTCGACCCGGAACTGGCCGCCAGCCGCGCCCTGTGCGAGCTCGGCCCCCTTCTCGCCGACCTGATCAACCGCTATCCCGACGTCGCGCCGCGCAGCCGCGCCCTAGCCGACGACCCCTCCCAGGTCGTCACTATGGATGACCATTGCGTCCTGTACGCGGACGCCGAAGCCGCCACCCGGCTCGGCTTCCTGACCGCGGCCGGGCCGTCGCGAAGCTTCGCCGGCATCCAGGCCCGCTACGACATCGCCGACGCCTTCCGTCATGCCGACCTGACCGATGACCTCACCGAGGTGGTGCGGCGGCTGGGACGGCACGGGCTCGACGTCATCGTGGTGAACCAGACCACGCCCGAGCACCTGGCCGGCCGGTTCTGCTGCGTGAAAACCATCGTGCCAGGCCTGCTGCCGATGACCTTCGGGCACCACAACCGGCGGACCCACGGACTGCCCCGGCTGCTGGAGGTGCCCAGGCTCCTGGGGTACCGGGACCGCGCCCTGCGGCCCGACGAGATCAACCCCCACCCTCATCCGTTCCCGTGACCGTCCCTGTACCGCTCCAAAATGTCGTGAGGGTTCCTGAGCTGCAGGTTCATGCAATCGCTTACGCGGCCTGGTGGTATTCGTTGATCACGCCGCCGAGCACGTTGCGGCGCCGTACCGGCGCATTGAGCGGCACGACGGCTGGCTTGCCATGGTCGGCGGCGAAAGCGCCAGCTGATTTATCTGCGAGCCCTGCCTGGTTCCCCTGTTCGGGCCGGTCGCGGCCGTGGCCGAAGGCGCGGGCTTTTTGCCGCTGGCTGACCTGGCCGGAAGAGCCGCGCCGACCGGGCGGCCGTCGATGCCAAGTGGCCCGGCCGTCCATGCGTGCGCTGGGAGCTGCGGGCCGGCGGCTGCGGCACGGAGGTTAACGGATCTTGCCGCAGCCTTGCCGCCCACGGCCGCCGCGGCCTGGGTGCCCAAACCCGGACGCGTGGTGGCTAAAGCGCCGTTGGCGCTAGTCAGGAGGCCGAGCAAGAGCGCTGCGCCGGCCGTTAGTGCGAGCCAATACCGTGATTTCAATGATCCTCAGGGTGAGACAGGCCGAGCAGGCCCGCGAATGCGCGGGACGGCATTCGCCCGTTTCTTGACGACCATGATTGGATTCTGGCGACAACGCGTACGGAACGACACAAGCAGCACGGATAGGCAAAAAGGGCGGAATTGACACGTATGAGGGCCGGAACGGATAGCCGGTGTCGTGCCACTCGACGTCCGCCCTGCTCACGTGAGCTTATGCGGGACAGTGAGCTGCGGTGTGGCTGCCCAGCGAGCAGCTGCAGTGTACGAGCCCGCGCATCAGCGAGCCGCGCCAACCGCATTCTGCGCCACCGTCGAGCGCACCCTGCCCGACCGTCACTGGTGCCGCGCGTGTGGGGTGCCAAAACTGCGTCCACGACCTCTGGCCCGCAGTTTCCTGGATCAGCCGGTGATCTTCATGCCGCCTGCTCTTACTCGTTGATCAGCCCGCCAAGGATCCTGCGGCGTCGTACCGTCGGTTTCGCGAGATCGGTGATGACGGCCGGAGTGCTCTCGGCGGCGCCCGGCGGGCGCAGGTTCCGGGCCCGGTGCCGCCGATGCTGGTTGTTGCGACACGAGGTCGCACGTGGTGAGTGAGCTAGTCGAGGAGGTCTGGCTGATGCCGGAGACATAGCTACAGGTTTGTGTTCGACCTGTCCCCGCCGTGACGTGCGTGGCCGGTTCCTGACCGGCTGGGCGCGGAGCTCACGGAAAAGCCCAAGGACCGCCGCTCCAGCCAGGCCGGCCACAGGCGAGGGGAAGGACCGGAATGGGGCGACTATCCGGAAATCCTCGCTGATGCCTCGTGACATCGACATCCCGGGCTGGGTGGCTGTGCCGGGATCGGCGCCGATGCCAGCGGTCGCGCCGTCGGGGGCATTGGTGGCGCTTGGTGACCGCGGCGGGAGGGCACCACTGTGCGGCAGCCGTTCGGAATCAATATCCATAACGGCTGGCGCGTGCGTGTCACGGCCCGGCGCCGGTGACCGCCGCGGCTGCCCTGTCGCGAGAACCCCAGCGGGCGCGGCGGCCGGCCGCTCGCGACCCGCCCGCCCGCCCGCGCTGAACAGTTACTCCGAACACCGGATGCACATGCCGCTGACGACACGACGTCCCTTGTGCCGGGGAGGCGCTGGCTGGGTCTGCAGCCCGGGAGAGTGATCTTCAGTGCGGCCAGGGCGCGGGATGTGCTGGGCTCAGCGTTGCAGTCCGTCCCATGACCATCGCGGAATGCTCAGGCCCTCGGGGACATCATCAGCAGACTCGTGGTAGCGCGACATGGTCGTCGTGGTGGCAAAGGCGAAGTAGTCGTGCAACACCTGCCGGAGCGGCTCGGCCGCTGCCAGCCCCACGTCCTCCAGGGCTTGGTCGAAACAGGCTATCGCCCGGCGGTCCATCTCCTCGTGCGGGCCGTTGCCGCTGTGGATCCGTACGGCCGACGTCTCGTCTCCACAGGAATCGGAGTAGGTGGTGGGCCCCCCGAGGGCCTCAGCCCAGTACGCGGCGAGTCGCTCGCGGTGGTGAGGATGGAATCCGTGGCTGAACGCGTGGCTGACTACCTCGTCGGCCATCACTCGGGAGTGCCACGCCTCGGCCAGGCGGAGTAGGCCCTCGCTGCCGCCAGCGGCCTCATACACGCTCTGCATGTCCCAATGATGCCAAGGCCGGCGCGAGCGCGGCAGCAGGTCAGGCCCCCCGCGCGGGTTCTGGCACGGCACAGGGCTTCTTCGGTACCCGGAAGCCGAGGAAGACCACCACCGAGGTGGACACGTCCGACGGCCGCACGTTGTTGTTCCCGGCCCCGGAGGGACTACTGGGCGGCGGCCATGGCTGCGGCTCGCTATTCGCGCCGCAGGCGGCGTTCCGCGGCGGTATCCAGGAGTTCGGCGACGGTCCGCCGGGGACGGGAGTCGCGCTGGTCATCCGGGTCTCCGCGGAATCCGCGCAGCAGTTCCATCCGTGCGCGCGCCGCCTGGTCCTCTGCGACCAGCATAAGAAGCCTGTCCTTGTCGCTGACGGGGAGCTTGGCGATGTGCGTGGCCAGCGCGGCCCCATCATCCTTCACCTCGGGGAGCCCTGGACTGGCCTCGGCCGCGACCTCGAGAAGGCCGGAGTCGAGGCGGAGGAAGTCGGCAAGGGCGCGTTGCGGAGCGGTGAGTGATCCCAGACCGGCCGGGACAGGTGGCTCCACGTCGTCTTCGTCCTCATCGTCGAAGGCCTCCTCATCGCGTTCCCACGCGCCGTAGGCCGACAGCCATGCCAGATAGAGAGGCCGCAGGTCTCCTGCGGCGAGTTCGGAGCGGATGCCGACGACGGCAGACAGCGAATCATCGGCATCTTCCACCCACTCACCCGTTTCGTCCTCGCTGGTCAAATCGAGGATCACGTATTCGCGGGTGGCCGATGTGCGTACCAGATCGTCGACACAATACTGTTCGGCGATCTTTGGGGCGAGGAGCGCGCGCGGTAGCCGCAGCATGATCCGATGAGTGCCCCAGTTCGCAAAGTAGAGATGCGCGTCGTAGTAACGCCGCATCATCTCGTCGGGGCTGCCTTTGAAGTCGCCCCAGTGGTATTCGTTGGTGAAGCTGGTGGCGGTGATCCTGGCCCGGGTTGAGAGCTGGCGGACCTCGGCCTGCTCGGCAGCGGTCAGCGGACGGTCCACCGCGAGGAACTCGTAGTACTGGTACTCGCTCATCGCCTACCCGCCCAATGCCCGTAGGTGGTGATTCACTCCGAGCCCGTTGGAGGGGTCGCCGGCAGCGGGAGTTCGAGGATCGCGATCGACTGCCGGTGCGTCCCGCGGACGCAGACGGCGGTGAACCCGCAATCCGTGAGGTCAATACCCTCCACGGTTACCTCGACACCCAAGACCCTTGTCGTGAACGGGAGGGTCAGGTTCTCTTCGAGCACCGCGTAGAAGCCGGCCGTCCTCGACATGGGCGTCCACGATGGCCTCTTCGACCAGCTCATCCAGATCCGCCTTGCTCAGCTCTCCCACAGCCGCAAGCGTAGTGGTTGGCCACGTTGATGGCGTCGATCATCTCGTCAGGCACGGCAGCGAGGACCCGGCCGGTCGCCCGCCAGGTGCGCGGTCCCGATGGCTTCGACGGTGTCGCCGAAGCCGACCCCTGCCAGGCTCCACCACCTCGACCATCCCTGAACGAGACCAACCGCGCAGCGACATGACCGTCCCCCCAGTCACGACGCTGGCCACCGTGCCCCGACTCTCACTTCGCCGCCAGCCGCCGGTGTATCCCGCGGTCTCCATCGACGAACACCTCGACCCGCTCTCCTGGGCGCAGTCCCACGAGCGTCGTGTTGGCCACCGAGGTGAACTGCCCGGCCCGGTCGCGAACCAGGAACCGGAAGTCCGCGGCGCGGTCACCGAGGTCCATCAGGAGATTGCGGATCTGCTGCACCGCCCACGGCCCGCCCGGGTTGGCGGTCACCCCGAGGACGTGCACGTAGCGGCTGCCAACCTCCATCACGAACAAGCAGTACAAGCGGCGGAGCGTCACTGCGCAGTCCACGTGAAAGAAGTCCGCTGCCAGCATCGTCGCAGCCTGGGCGCGCAGGAACCGCCGCCAGGTGGTATCGGCGCGCCGCTTCGGCGCGGGCGGGATCCGCAGCGCCTTCAGGACCCGGCGGATCGTGGATGCGCCGACCCGCCGGCCGAGCTTGAGCAGCTCGCCCTGGATCCGCTGGTACTCCCAGCCGTTGTTCTCGGTGGCGAGCCGCCGGTCAGCGCGGCGATCTCGGCGCTGACCGGCGGCCTACCCGCCCGGTCCGGGCAGGTCCACGTCCGGGTGACCAGGCGGCGGTGCCACCGGAGCACCGTGCCTGGGGTGACCAGCCAGGGCGCCCGCAGCCTTCCCGGCAGGTGCCGGATCAGCGCGGCGAGCACGGCGCGGTCTGCCCAGTCCAGCTGGGGCCGTGGCTTGGTGCGGCGCAGCACGGCGACCTCGTGCCGCAGCACCAGCAGTTCCGCGTTCTTGGAGGCGGGCGAGCGACGCGGTCATCTGGCACATCAAGCCCCAGGAAGTCCAGGATGCCCCGGGTGACGCCGGCCATGCCGACATCGAGCTCCTCATAGCTCACCCGGTGCGGCCGGACGCCGGATGAGGCGAACCACGCCTCCCACGCCGCGTTGTGCTCACCGATCACCTGGATCAGCTGGCCGATCCGTCGCCGCCGATCTCGCCGTTGCCCCCGACATACCAGGCGCCAGTCTGCTCGGCACGCAGCCAGGAAACCGCCTGCGCCACGACATCGGCACGCCGCAGGTATACAAAGCGCGTCATGAGTCAAGAAGTTGGCAGAGTTTGATCTTGCTCGGGTCGGGATTCTCCATCCTTTGGAGGGGCTCCTCATCGTGTCCGCGTGAGCGTGGGTAGGCGACCGGAAGTAGGTCTGGCGCGGTGCGCGGCCTCCGATCAGGGGCGGCGGCCCGCAAGGACGCAGAACTCGTTCCCCTCTGGGTCGGCAAGTACGACCCAGCTCTCATCGCCTTGGCCGACGTCGGCGTGTCGAGCACCTAGGTCGAGCACGCGACGGACCTCTTCGTCTTGCTCCCTGTCGGTTGGGTTGACGTCGAGGTGGAGCCTGTTCTTGACGGTCTTGCCCTCGGGCACGTGCGCGAATGTCAACGTCGGTGGCACTGGGCCAAGGTGGTTCTTGCCTTCAGGC
>WNFY01002256.1_pt1 | contig 18411 bp, 18 predicted proteins | sample 5400091 | NCBI WGS metagenome assembly WNFY01 (sample SAMN13153364, study PRJNA577476) | soil metagenome | isolation source: 60 cm soil or saprolite under grassland replicate 1 | place: USA:California | collected 2016-06-15
CGCGACGGATCTAAAGATTGGATTGTCCTCGAGAATTGCCGACTAATTCCAAATCCGGCAAATGACGGCGATAGTTTTCACGTGAGCGCGGGCGCGAAGGAATATATCTTCCGCCTGTACCTTGTTGATGCGCCGGAAACAGACGAAATGACGCCGGGGCGCCTGGTGGAACAGGCGAAATACTTTGGGATTAGTGTCCCTCAGGCAATTGAAGTCGGCCAGGCGGCGAAAGAGTTCACGCGTGAGAAACTTTCGCAACCGTTCATCGCATTCACGCACATGTCCGATGCGTTGGGCCAGAGCAGGCTCGAGAGGTTTTACGCGTTTGTTGAGACTAAGGAGGGTGATTTGGGAGAGCAGCTGGTTCGCAATGGACTAGCGCGAATTCATGGATACAAAGCCGCGCCGCCCGGCTTAAGAAATTCGCGGGTAGAAGTTCAAAAACTTCAGCTATTCGAGCAACAAGCGAGGCAGGAGAAGATTGGAGCTTGGGGCATCGCTGCCGGGCGATTAAACGTGCGCGCAGTAAATCCGTCTGGTTTCAGTATCTTCGTTTCCTTCGATAAACATCAAGCACGTATGCCGCCCGCGGCTTCGCCTGCCGATGTTTCTTCAGCTCCGAAACCCGCTGTGCCAATGCTGCCCGCCGACATGGGCGCGCCGCGCACGTCGCATCCGAAAGAAAAGACTCTACTTGGTCAGATCGACATCAACACCGCGACAGAGAAAGAACTGACGACGGTGCCCGGCATCGGGCACGTAATGGCGGCTCGAATTATCACAGCCCGACCATTTCGCAGCGCTGACGATTTGAAAAAAGTCAGCGGAATCGGCGACAAAAAATACGACCAGATCCGGCCTTATTTTCAGTGAGGAATTTACTGATTAGGGCTTCTTCTCGTCGAACTGCGGAGTATTTTCGAGAGCCATCGCGGCCAAGTCCAACGGGAAGCCCGACGGCAAAAAATCCAAACTGCTCATCATACCGGCCCGCTGTCGGCTGCAGCCGCTTGTTAAACTGCACTTAGTGGCCCTCGGTCGCATCTTTTAGTTCCTTATTATGTTTAGCGTTGTCCTGTATGATTTTATCCACGCTCTTTTTGAGTTTTGTTCCGTCGTATCCCACGAGATCTGCGGCCTGCAGCAGCTTGGTTTTTTCACCCGATTCATTGTTGCCTTGAGAATCGGGATTTCCCGCGGCAGTTTTTTTCTCACATCCCGATGAAAGCAAGATCGCCCCGAAAGTGATTGTGAGAAGCCTGACACAAACGAGGATTTTCACTGGCTAGCGAGGAATATGCGATTGTTCAGCAAAAGGTCACGAGCATTTTCTCGCCTTGGTTTGCCGTAAGCAATTTCATCAAGCCGTCGGTAAGCGCGCCCGAGAGGATTCGAACCACTAACCTTCTGATCCGTAGTCAGATGCTCTATCCAGTTGAGCTACGGGCGCCAAAACCCAATTTCACCTATGAAAACACCGTCCAAATGCAGCAGTAACGTGTTGTTTCATACCCAAAATATTCCGTAGCAAAATCCGTTGCATAAAATTGGCCCGTCTGCCATAGTCTCTGGCTATGAAAGATCGTCGTCTGTTGTTTCACGTGCATGGGCGGAAATTTTATCTCGCTCCGCCACGGCGGCCGGGAGGGCCTTACTATATTCGCTTCGAGCCGCCGTCAAACTCTGGAAGGCGCGTCCGTAGTGTTCACCGCTCGTTGCGGACAAACGTAGTCGCAGCCGCGAAAGCCCGCGCCAAGTTAATCATCCAGCCAATCCTAAATGGGCAATGGGAAACCGCCGAAAAACTCAAAAGCAAATCGGGATATGCAACGATCGGTGACATTATCGAACGATATCAATGCCATGCAGAGGACCGACCAGCGACGATCAGAAATAATATCAGTGCGCTTCGAATGCTCGTCCGGACTATTCACAGTGGCGATCCTGACCTCCACAGCTCGTCGATTCTCACTGGCGAGCTGATTCGGCAATTCGAACGCATCAGAATGGTTGCCGCGAAAACCGAACCAGCTCGTCGTCGGACCCGTGCATCAATCCGAAGTTATGTCGTTCAAGCGCGTTCCCTCGTCGCGCCGCGAAAAATGTGGTTTTACGAAAACATTAATCTCCCCGACCTAACTAGCTTTCGAAACGAAAAAGTCGAGATGCCGAAACGCTCGAAGCCACGCGCGCTTGATACCGGCGTGATCGCAGCGATCAATGCCGCAGCTCCGAAACTGGCATCAACTGATCCCGCCGTGTACGTGGCGTTCTTGATGTTCTCTCGTCTGGGACTGCGAAATGTCGAGATCCGAAACGCTCGGTGGAGTTGGATCGAAAACGGGCGCATCGGGATCATCGAACGTCCGGAGGAAAATTTTTATCCGAAAGGAAGTGAAGGGTGGGTGCCAATCGCGCCTGACGTGCTTAAGGAACTTATGCGGTTTCGAAATCTATCGACCAGCGATTACATTGTTCCAGGCGTCACGGCAACCGATCGCAAAGAAGCCGTTGATCGCAGACACTCTGCTTGGGTAGGCCAATGGATCAAAGATCGATCCAAAACGAGCTATGAACTTCGTCGTTACGCGGGCAGTCTCGTTTACAACGCAACACGCGACATTCTTAAGGTGCGGGACTTTCTTCGCCACGCGAGCGTCGAAACAACGCAACAGTGGTACGCATATTTGCTGGAAGATGTGCCCTCGATCGGCATGAATGATTTCGTACCTCAGCTGCACGCCATCAACGCTTAGCGCGCTCGGTCTGGTGAGTGTGCGATGCAGGGTTCGAACCTGTAAGACCTCTCCTCAACATAAAGCACTTACAGTAGCAGAACAGGCGTTGAACCAAAGTGGCGGCGACGTTTAGTAAGCCTCCCACTTTGCGCGCGCAGTCTTCGAGTCGGTCAGATACCAACCGACACGGCTTAGCAAGGTGCGTTCTAAGAGCACGAGGTCTGTGATTCGTTCCTGAAACTCCTCCGCCACATGCTTTTCGGGTTAGTTTTGGCTTGCCCGGAGTCCAGCGAAGAAATAGCAATGCTCCGGATGAGGAAACTCGTATTACTATTATCGTTGCTGTCTTGGCTTGGACAAACTTCAGCTCAACAAGCAGCAAACAATCAACAGAAACCAAGCGATAATTACAGTAGCGCCAGTCCAATAATGACCCGCGACGGCGATCAACAAGCCCAAGGCGGGGCCGAAAAACAAAAAGAGCAAAACGGATATTGGAAGAATATTTTTCGCTGGATTGATAACCACGACAAACGGGTCGTAGCCGTTGCTACGATAGTAATGGCCGCTTTCACAGTCGTTTTGGCTATCGCCAATTATGGACTGTGGAAGGGAGCCAGAAAGCATTCTGAACGCGAATTGCGGGCGTACGTTTCGATAACTGAGATTGGAACAAGAAATTTTGTTCCGAATGGTCGCGCTGAGACGAAAGTAACAATCAAAAATAGCGGGAAGACCCCCGCTTATGATCTGCGAATAGTGACCACCTTTGATATTCATAAAATTCCGCGTGACGAATTTCGCCACTCTTCTGCCCAGGGGACAGACGAAAGCAAGGGCGTTCTTGGCCCCGGAATTGAAATCATAGCTGGGGGAATATCTAGGCGTCCCCTGACCCCACAAGAGCATCAAGCCACAGTCCGTGGCGAGATTGCCGCGTTTTTTTTCGGGATGATCGAATACACCGATGCTTTTAAGAAAAGACGTTTCACCAACTTTCGTTACGTGGGCAAACTCAGCAGAGAAGCCGTTAGTTGGAATGTAAGCGAAAAGGGAAACGAAGCCGGTTAGCAATATTGCTACCTTGACTCTTGCCCAAATTAGGACACTACCAAAATAGGGATGTTGCCAGTTTGGGATGCTCTCGCGGGACTGGTGCTGTATAACGAAACACAAATAGACGCACTAAAATTAGTGGCGAGCGGTCAAAACCCGTCGGCAACTGTCCCGATGAAAGAGGATGGGCCTATTTTGTTAAGCGCTGGAGGGCAGAGCGTTAGTCCGTCAGAGTCCGCATTTGTCCCGCAGAGTCCAGAAACGGGAGAAAATGCGCGATGCAGGGTTCGAACTTGCAGTTCCAATTGCCGATGTGAAGCTACTTTCTATGTCGTACTCCAGTGTTCGGGGTTTGCCGGCGGGCTTTTTTTCGGTATCGACTGCAGAGCCATGCGAAACCCGTCACGTCAGCTAATCCGCCGGCTTTTTTTTGAGGTTCAGGAGTGCGAATAATGCAGGGCGCTGGAAACTGTATTGCATTTCTTGAAAATTGGTTGGGCGCTGCCACTGAAAACCAAAATCGGAAACCTTTGGCCGCGGTTTTTTTTGTCGGGCGTCAAACTGTTTGAGAGTGAGCGCGAGCGCGGCGAACGCGTGGCGTCGTTCGTTCTTCGTTCCCGTGGAAGCTATGCCACCCCTTAAAAAAGAGTGCGGCTCGATTGAGACCGATGTTGACGGGAAAAACACGGCGCAAAAGGCGATCCGTGAATTGTCGCCCGAATGGCTCGCGGCGAATGGCCGGGTCAGATGAAAGGAGCTGCTGAACCCGGTAAAGCTGAGGGCTTATCAGATGTTTTCCGCGCCAATTAACTGCGCGGAGGGCGGCGTTGCTACGGATTTCGCCACGGAAATTCAGGAAGGCGCGTCGTTAAATGGTTGGTAAAGCTAATGGGCCAGTCTGGACCGGGGGGAGGGTCCGGCCATCCAAACATCGCGAGAACTCGAGATCGATCGGACCGGCGGAAAGTTATTGCTAAAAGAGCGCCATTCGCTCGCCAATTCACTAAGACTAAAAAAAGACAAGAGAGAGAGATTTTAAGAAGAGATTTTATCAGCGCTGTTACTATAAAGACGTTTCTGTTCTGAAAAGTTTACATTTAACCGTTTGTATTTAAGTGGCGGCGTCTGCGGCACCATCAGCAGCTTCCGGAGCGGCTAGCCGCCGACGCTCCGCTTGTATCGTTTTAGTCAAGGCATCATTGGCCCGGATTCGCGCCCGCCGAGCTCGCGCCCGCTGCAGCTTCTGGGTAATAACGGCCTTTGCCAGCTGATCGGCGGTGAGCCGATGCGAGTAGTAGGTTTGGCGACGAGCGTAGGTGACGCGTGCGAAAAACTTACGATCGTGTAAACGCTCGATAATTGAGCGAACCTGCCTCTGGGTTACCCAAGCCTGGCGGTCACGCATCTCAACCGAAAAAACTCGCTTTGATTTGAAACCGAGTGCGCGTCGCCAAATCTCTTCCCTGGTAATCCTCACTGGTCCTTTCGCAGCTCCAATTTTGCTGTATATCGCCGCAAGAACCGCCAGTTGCGAATAAGACATACCCTTGTTATCGCGCACCTCGAAAACTAAATTGGTTGCGAGACGAACTTGGGCGTCTGGTCTGTGTTTTCGCTCAAATTCGTGTATGAAGCGCGTGAGGCACGCATGTTCGGCAACTATTCCGTGGATGTTGCGAATGATGACTTTTAATTGCTGCGCTCCGGCCACGGCTTGCTGATGCGCATCGTCCGCAAGATCTATTTTGCACGTGCAGTGTATCTTGCTGGGTTGTTGCTCGCGCCTAAGGTCTTTCTCAATTTGGCTAAACCTTTGCCATTGTTTCTTTCCAACTTCGACACAAGCGAATGAGATGATGTCGTCGAGTTGCTCCCGTTCCGACCCTGGGAAGCTCAATACGCAGAGTGGAAATTGAAAGAACCGTCCGCTCATGTTTGCTTCGAATCCTTTTCCTTAGGCTCGACGATAACTCGAAAGCTTTCGCGCCAAGCGTTTACACCGCTCGCGGAGACGGTGATCTGGTTCTCAGCTCGCTTGTAATATTCCCCGCCAAATTTACCCTCGTGAATGTCCGCCAGCACTGTGCGCTTCTTCATGGCCGAGCGGGTTGCTATCTCGGCCGGCTTGTAGTGCTGCTCGACCGTGGCGAGACGGCAGATGATGTCGATTAGCTCTTTCCGGCTCTTACCGATGAGTGCTTTCTCGATCTCTTCAGAGCTTTTACCGGATAAATTCATTTCTGTCCGCGGGCAGAGGGCTGCCGACGGCATCGAAGATGAATTATCTAGATTCTTAGAGAAAGGGACGTGAGGCGTCGTTTTTTGCGCATTTATGTCCCCTTTGCGCGTTGGGCCGCTGTGCCGCGGTACTTTTGATATCTCCGGCGAAGATCTCGAATGAATTTCTTCACCGTCTCAACTTCCGAACCGGCCTCTGATGGGTCGATTACTCCGAGTTCCATTAACTTTTTCGTATGTTTCTCAGCCGACCATCCAAACCTAGGAACGGCTTGTAGAATCAGGATCGCTCGACGATACGTGGATTTCTTAGTCCAAAAATCTGATGCCTGAAAAAAGAACCGAGGCAGAAAATTCTCAAGTACGCCGGGGTGCAAAATAGCAAGTCGCAGGACGTGCCGTGCGGTAGTTCGGGGCAGCAACGACGTGTTCCAACGGAGAGCTTCATCAGAATCACCGTCAGGCTCGCCTTGCGGTTCTCCAACACTGACAAGGCAAGCAGAAGCGATACGCCGTGTGAGACTCTGAAGCTCGGCAAAGAATCTCTTACGATTTTGGTCACCGACAAAATGGTGGTGATAGTGCTGCCATACCGCATTCCTGGATCCACGCTTGATGGCTGCTGCCAAAGTGTCTGCAATTTGTTGCAAGTCGACACGAGCGTCGGCGGCTTCGTCCCGATTCTCTATCCGTCGGACCATTGTACTTATCAGTTGGCCCGCTGTTTCCTGCTGCAGGACGAGCCACTCGTATATTCGGTCAGCTTCCTGAACCTGCGCAGCCCGAGTTTGCTTTCGCTTTGTCGACGGTTCCCGCAATTACGCAACCTACGCCCATCATAAACGATCTCGCCAGTAAAACAGTCTGAGTTGGAAAACATGCTGAAAAACTGACGTTCGAGTCAGATGCCCGAACGACCGGCCCACTGAGCAAAAGAAATTCCGCTACTGATTTTGCAACGTTTGTCGCTTTCTAATTTGGGCAGATGAAATTAGCCGTTAGTGAGCATAGGGGGAGGGGGGTCTCTTTTCCGCGCGCGCGGTCGAATGAAAGACGGATGCCTTGCCAGAATTTTTTCGACAAATGCGCCAGTCGGTGTAGGCGCCTGATCGTGTCGCAACAAAGCTGACTTTGAATCAGATGCCGTGGCGGCGTTTTCGGCACCGCGGCTGGTTTCAAGAAAGCGCTAAATCTTACCCAATGAGGTAGCGTCTCAGGAGTCTCTCAGTTTGCTCGGTTCGATCGTATTTTCGATAAGCCTCTCGAAGCGCCCTACCGATCATCCGATTGCTGCGCAACGTACGCGGCGCTAAAGCGTCGCCTTTCCCTGTCCATGTCGATCTTGCGCGCCTTCCTTTTGTAAGGTTCCGAACGGTTGCTTCGACTTATGATTGTGGCAATCAAAGCCAGGCGAGCGAATTGCATCCATCGCTGGTTTGACAGGCCGGAGGGAGGGAAAGTGTAGTGGCAGAAGAACCATACAATCCATCGCCCATTGGTAACCCATCAGTCCTCGCCCGACGGAATTGGTGGCAAACCATGCTCGTGAAATTTATCGGCAAACACACACCAAAGTGCCGCGAAATGGTTCGGATTTTGTCTCGATCAATGGATGAGCCGATGCCGCTAATAATGCGAATCAAGAAACGAATTCATTTCCTGATCTGCTGCTGGTGCCGGTGTTACGAAGAGCAGCTTCGTTACATTCACGAAACCGCCCGCCGGTTTCCGGAACACGCTGACGAAGTTCCTGGCCCGCCGCTCAGCGAGGAAGCGAAAGAGCGAATGAAACAAAAGCTCGCTCAGCAGGCGCGCTGAGCGCGTACTCTCACGCCGGGATTAAGCGATCCCAGCTACAGCTGTAAGGATTCCGGCATTGCGCCGACGAATCGGGTGAAATGCAGGCGGAAACAATCCAGTTGCAAAAAGAACAAGTGAAACAACATGAATTATAAAACGATACTCGCTTCCTTCACCGCGCTGGTCTTGGCTGCAACGAGCAGCTTTGCCCAGGACAGCCACAAGAGTGGACCGTTCCAAGGCGCAAAAGCAAACAAAGGCTTCGTCACGCACACGACGGCAAACGGTAAGAGCACGCTCACGCTCTCCGATGACTTCGTCCCACCGCAGACGCCCGATCCACATTGGCAGGTCGTGGACTCGAATGGGAAAACGTATCTCTTGGACCGACTCATGACCAAAAATCAAAAGGTCAAGAAATCGATCGTCGTCCCGGAGTACGTCCCTGACATCGCCAAGGTGCAGATGTGGTGTGCCTTTGCCGAGACGAATCTCGGCGAAGCTGCCTTCGAACACCCGGTTAAATGATATCAAGTGCGGGCTGGCCGCGCCTAATGAATGGCCGGCCAGCCTGGCAAAACTTCCAACCCAAGACCAAATCCTATGAAAACCTTAAGCGGAGCGGTGATCGCAGCGATGCTCCCTTTCGCGGCCGCCAGCCATGCGCAGATCATCGAGAAGAAATCACTGGACCTCGGCGGCGCGAAAAAGGCGATCGCCGCGGCCGTCGATTACGCGAAGAAAAATAACGCACCGGGCGGCGTCATCGCAGTCGTGGATGAAGGCGGCAACTTGATGGCCCTCGAACGCCTCGACGGAACATTCGCGATGGGCGCGACCATCTCGATCGGCAAAGCACGCACTGCGGTCCTTTTCAAGAAACCGACACGCTTTTTTGAGGAATTGATTAACAAAGGCCGCACCGCGATGACTGCGGTTGATGGATTCACGCCTTTGATCGGCGGAATCCCAGTCGTGATCGACGGACAAGTTGTCGGCGGAGTTGGCGTCAGCGGCGCCGCAAGCGCAAACCAGGATGAAGAACTGGCGCTAGCCGGGGCGAACGTGCTGATGGGCGGAGAGACAAAGATCGGCGCTGCCTCGACGTCGAGCGAGCGGCCGGGGTCAGTGATCCCCGTTGCAACTGCGCAGGCCATGTTCATTGATCCAAAGAATGTTTCAGCCGCTTTTGCGAAAGGCGTGCCATTACTGGAAACGGCTGGTTACAAAGTGCACGCCAGCCGGCGGGTCGAGCCCGGCCAGGCTGAAATTCACACCCTCGACACGGACGTCATTTATGTCGTCGATGGATCGGCCACGTTAGTCACGGGTGGAAAAGCCATCGATACCAAAGAAATCGCGCCTAATGAAATCCGCGGCACCAAAATCGAAGGCGGCCAGGAACATCAGATCACCAAAGGCGAAGTGATCATCATTCCCAACGGCGTCCCGCATCAATTCACCGCTGTAAGCGGTGAATTGCACTATTTCGTCTGTAAACCAACCGCGCTAGCAGAAACACATCTGACTGCGCGCTGAATCACAACAAAGAAAATCACGAAATTATGAGAACATTCCTCCTTTACCTTGGCGCATTGATTGCTTTCGCTGCTTTGGCGGCCGCCGGCGAAGTCGTTAACATTGACAAAAACGGTCTGGCCCTTCAGGGCTACGATCCTGTCGCTTATTTTACCGACGGAAAACCGGTGAAAGGCTCGCCTGAATTCACGGCCAGCTACAAAGGCGCCACTTACCAGTTCGCTTCAGCCGAGCATCGCGACATGTTCAAACAGTCGCCTGCAAAATATGAGCCGCAGTTCGGCGGGTTTTGCGGATATGCCGCTTCGATCAACAAACTCGCGCCGATCGAGGTTCAGTATTTCCAGGTGCTGCACGATCGCCTGATCCTGCAACACAACGAAAAGGCCTGGAAGCTTTGGCACGAGGATGTTGAAGGAAACCTGAAAAAGGCCGACGCGAATTGGCCGGCGCTCTCACAGCAGAAAGCGCCTTAACCAAACATGACTCCTTTGTCCATCGATGGCTCGCTCATTCGCGCTTGGGCGATTGAATTCAATCGCGAACACCGCGACGCGCCGACGAACGCGTCGCTTCGACGTCTGCGTTTTGCGGTTGCGTTCATCTTTGGCGTCCTAGTATTCCTGGCTGGCCGCGCGTTTGCTGAGACGAATGCCGACGCGCTGAGTGGAAAGCCGGATGTGGTGATTGATCTCGCCACAAAAGAAGGTGTCGATCTTGTCAAAGGTCAGTGGCGTTATAGCGACACAAAGATCACCCAGGTCGATTTCAAAGCAGCTGGCCCTGACAAGCAACCGACCGGCAAACCGATCAAGACTTACGACTTTACGCCGCACGCCGGCGGCGCGGATTTCGATGACTCGAAATGGGAGAAGATCGATCCGACAACTCTCGACGCGCGGCGCTCGACTGGACGGCTTTGTTTCAATTGGTACCGGATCAACATTACGATCCCTCCGCGCGTGAATGAAGTCGATCTTGCTGGTGCGACCGCTGTTTTCGAGACATCAATCGATGATTACGCCGAAATCTGGGTAGATGGCGAGATGTCGCGCGCGCTTGGACAGAGCGGCGGCTCGGTTGTGAAAGGTTGGAACGCGCCAAATCGCTTGATCATAAATCGCAGCGTTCAGCCAGAGCAAAAAATCCAGCTCGCGATTTTCGGAATCAACGGTCCGCTTTCGAATCCGCCGACCAATTACATCTACATGCGCGAGGCAAAGCTCGAGTTTTATAAGGGCGGTGTCGTGCCAGTCGCCATTACGCCGAGCGAAGTGAATGCTGAAATCATTCGCAAAGATCCGGGGCTCGACGCGATCGTGCCGCCGAATCCGAAGATCTTCAAACTGGCCGAAGGATTCAAATTCACCGAAGGCCCGGTCTGGGATCGCAAAGGCGGTTATCTGCTCTTCAGCGATCCGAACAACAACACCATTTACAAATATTCCCCGGAGGGAAGTGGACAGCTCACTGTGTTCCGCGAAAAGAGCGGTTACGAAGGCGCTGACATAGCGGAGTACGGTCAGCCCGGCTCAAACGGGTTGACGTTCGATCGAGAAGGTCGCCTGACCATAAACCAACACGGCAATCGTCGCGTGGTGCGCCTCGAGAGCGATGGTCAGCTCACGGTGCTCGCCGACAAATTTGAAGGCAAACGACTCAACAGCCCTAACGATCTCGTTTATCGCAGCGATGACACACTTTATTTCACCGATCCGCCATTCGGTCTGCCGAAGTTTTTCAACGATCCGCGCAAGGAATTGCCATTCAGCGGCGTGTTCGCAGCGAAAGACGGAAAGATCACACTAGTAAGTAAAGATCTGACCGGGCCGAACGGCCTCGCCTTTTCACCAGACGAGAAATTCTTCTACGTAGATAATTGGGACGATCACAAAAAGATCGTGATGCGTTACGAAGTGAATCCGGACGGCACGCTGAAGAACGGGAAACTCTTCTTCGATATGACGAGCGCCGGCACAGAAGACGCGCTGGACGGAATGAAGGTGGACAAAGCGGGTAATCTTTACGTTTCCGGTCCGGGCGGTCTCTGGATTCTCTCACCGGAAGGCAAACATCTCGGCACGATTATTCCGCCGAAACATCCGCATAATTTTGCCTGGGGCGACGCTGATGGCAAAACACTCTACATGTGTGCCCGCAGCGGACTTTACCGGATGAAGCTGAACATCGGAGGCATCCGCCCGTGATGACCTGGCGTTAGATCGACATGTTGCGTTCACTCAAAGAACATTGGCCGGAGTATTTTTGCGAAGCGGCCGAGCTCGGTTTGTTCATGATATCCGCCGCGCTCTTTACGATGTTGCTTTGGCATCCGTCGTCACCGGTTTTCAATCTGATTCCAAATACTTTTGTCCGTCGCATGCTGACCGGGATTGCGATGGGTAGCACAGCTATCGCGTTAATCTTTTCACCGCTGGGCAAGCGCTCCGGAGCGCATTTCAATCCTGCAGTGACACTGACGTTTTGGCGCCTTGGCAAAGTAAAAAACTGGGACGCGTTTTTTTATGTCATCGCGCAATTCATTGGAGGAATCAGCGGCGTGTTAGTCGTGGCGTTGGTTGCACGTATGGCGTTGTCGCATCGAGCCGTGAACTACGTTGCCACGCTGCCGGGTTCTCACGGCATGATGGCAGCGTTCGTCGCTGAGCTTGTGATCGCTTTTATTCTAATGACGGTTGTCCTTACCGTGAGCAACACGCCTCACCTGGCCCGTTACACAGGGATTTTTGCAGGATGCCTCGTTGCGATCTACATCACCTTCGAAGGGCCTTTATCTGGCATGAGCATGAACCCTGCTCGGACGTTCGCTCCGGCTTTTGTCGGTCATCTTTGGACCGGGCTTTGGATCTACTTCACTGCGCCGGTGCTTGCAATGCAGCTGGCCGCACTCGTTTATCTACGAATGAAGCGCCCCGTTTATTGTGCCAAGTATCATCACCACAACACGCAGCGCTGCATCTTCAATTGCCGATTCAGCGAATTGCTCGATCGCGAACGGGCAAACACCGAACGCTATCAATCCGCAGCGAAACTGCATGCGAACCCTATGGCGAATTAAGTTTGCGATCATCGCGCTCTCGGCGCTGGTCAGCGTGGCGCTTTTCGCGCAGGCACCGCAAGTCGCTGTCGAATCAATTGGAATGACGGTGAGCGACATGGACCGCGCAGTGGCGTTCTATTCGGCGCTCACATTTCAGAAAGTCTCGGACATCGAAGTTTTGGGCGAACAGTACGAACACCTGGAGGGCGTTTTTGGCGCGCGCGTCCGCATTGTGCGCATGCAGCTTGGAAACGAATATGTCGATCTTACTGAGTATCTCGCGCCGCGCGGCCGACCGATTCCGCTGGACTCGCGCAGCAACGATCTTTGGTTTCAACACATCGCGATCGTTGTGCGCGACATGGACCAGGCGTTTGAGAAAGTTCGCTCGCTCAGAGTGCAGTTCGTCTCGACTGCTCCGCAGACGCTGCCGCCTTCGATTCCGGCTGCGGCCGGCATTAAGGCGTTCTACTTTCGCGATCCGGACGAACACAATCTCGAGCTCATTTATTTTCCGCCGGGTAAAGGCGATCCACGTTGGCAGCAAAAAACGGACAAGCTATTCCTCGGCATTGATCATACGGCACTCGGGATTTCCAACACGGACGCCAGCTTGAAGTTTTATCGGGATCTGCTCGGACTGCGCAAAGCAGGCGAGAGCGAAAACTTCGGTAATGAGCAGGAGCACTTGAATCAAGTTTTCGGCGCACATTTGCGAATCACAGGAATGCGGGCTGCGTCCGGACCGGGGATTGAGTTTCTCGAGTACCTCACTCCGCGCGATGGACGTGCGAGGCCGGCGGACATTCACGCAAATGATTTGGTCCACTGGCAAACGACGATTGTGACAAATGATCTCGATGCACTCGCGCAGAAATTACAGCGAGCGCATGTGCGCTCCGTTTCGTCCGGCGTGGTGGCTGTGCCAAAGGACAAAGTAGGTTTTTCCAAAGGCGCACTCGTAAGCGATCCCGATGGGCACAGTGTGCTGCTGATCCAGAAGTAGAGCGCGAACCTCGGCTGCGCCGAAGCGCAGCGTGAAACGGCTAAGCTGCCGGAATATTTTCGCGTTCGTGGCGAAGGGCACGTGACATCCACACAAGCTCGTTCAGAAATTTCGCCAACCGACCGGTATAAGCCGGATCCGTAATTTTGCCGGTAGCAGGATCGAAGAGCTTTCCGGCGGTACCGAAATAAACATCCGAGAAAATTGTAACTAGGCCGAGCTCCCGCAGTACCGGCAGCAGGCTCTGGATCATGCGCGCGCCTCCGAACGGACCGGCTGAAACTCCGCAAACGCCGACCGCTTTGTGGATGTATTCCTTGAGGTTTGTGTCGAGCACATGTTTCAGCAACCCTGGAAAACTGTGATTGTATTCGGGAACGACGAGGATGAGCCCGTCGGCGCGCGCGACCGTGGCCGAAAACTGGCTATCCTTGAGCGCTTCGCCAGCGTCATTCATCGCGAGCGGAATCTTCCGGATATCGATCAGCTCGGTCTGGATATCGCCGCGTTTTGATACTTCGCCGAAAACGAAGTTCGCCGCAGGTTCGCTCAAGCGGCCTTGTCGCGCGGTGCCGAGAATGACGGGAAGGAAAACGGGTCGCGTTGCGTCTTGCGTAGCCATGCTGGGATTTGTCGCGGCAATTTAGGGAAGCTTACACTGAACGCGCGAGCGAAATCGCTTTGACCGCCATCGCGTTGTTTGAACAGCACGGTCCGGACTTGTAACGCATCGTCGCCCGCCGTTTGGAGACAGCGACCTCAGTGTAGCTCACCGTTAGTGCGTCTGGTCGATGCATGCAGATGGAGAACGGTCCGCGCTCCGGGGAGTGTGATCGGTGCAAGCGTCGCAACCAGCTGAGGCTGCCGATGGATCTTTGTCTTTTAGCGGTTTCACATGCTCGCCCCCGTTGACGTTCGGCCTTCGCCTCATCCAAGCCCGACGAAAACCAATGGCGCCGTTCCCAAGCGTGCTGGTGAGTCGTCAGGCGATTAACATCCCAACGCCATTCGGTGACCTTTTTTTCCGACGGAATAACCGCAATCAAACGGAACGGCCGGAGCTGGCGTAGCGAAAGTGCTGCTAATCCAGCGGCAATTTCCTCGGTCGAAGATTTCGCAGCCAACGCCTTGACGATCTGGCCGCGGGTCGCAATTGAGCGACGAGGCTCTCGCTCGATCCTGTGCCAGTTAATTAGCGCGAGACATACTCCCGCATCATTTGCAGAGATCCATGTGCCACCTTCCGGCTCCATCGGAAAAATGGCGCGGCGTCCTGTGAGATCCACAATAGCCGGCATCAGCGCGGTCAGACGCGTCAATTTTTCGTCGCGGTTCATCGCGAGATAAAATTTTCTCGATTTTGGAACAAAGGAAATCGTGCACATCAGCTGGCGCACGGATATGATACCGCAACGGCCGAATATTGTCGCCATTCCCGCCAAAGTGTGTGCAGCGGCGACGGCCTCCAACCTTGCGCCCGATTGGCAGCGCCGATCGCGAACACGAGCCTCCATTGGCGAAATAGTGTGCGATAAGCCGCGATAAGAGAGTTGCGAGCATCATAAATGCTGGTGGCTTCCGAGGAAGCGCCGTTGAGCTCTACGATTTGGAAATTTCGCCCTTGTTTGAAATCTTCCTCGTTCTCGTAGCGAATGTCATAGCGGCCAACGTAAAAGTCCGAGAGCCTTCGGGAGATATTGTCGATCGCGCGCTCGAGGGCGTCCGTCCGGAGTTGTCCACCATCACGAAAGATGCATCCCTGCGCATGGTTACCAGTCTCGACCAGCTTCAGACCTTCGCCTTCCGGAAGTATCTCGCTTCGGCGATCACTAAAGCGTCGAAGGTACGTGCGCGCGATCAGCGCTGCGCGAGAATCGGCTCGAATCAATTCCTCGATCGTGTGAGTTCCATCGCCGGTGATCGTCGGGAAGATCTTTTCCGTGATCGAAAAGATTTTCCCGTGTGCTTCGCCGGGAAGCCGGAAATAAAAAACTCCAGCTTCATGTCGTCCGCTCGCATAACGCTGAAGCAGCACTGGCGTCTCTACTTCTTCCAGGTAATCGAGCGCGTCACGCCACGACCTTATCAACCGCACACCGTTGCCGCGCTGACCCACGTTAGGCTTCAAAATGAATGGCGGCGCGACGGCATGCTCGCGGCAGATTCGGTGGATAGCGAGCAGCCGGTCGGTCGTTGTCCAACCATCGAGCAAGAAGGCTTCCGCTACGGAGCCAAGGCTCGCAGCGTGTAATTGATCGAGAATCTCGAACTTGGATTCTCCGATGAACCCGCCCGTCGCCATTCCCGGATTCGCTGCTGTGGGCAAGCTCAAACTACGGTAACGAACAGCGAGCCAGAAATAATAGAGGACGACCGGAATGTAGAACAACCACGCCGGCCAAAATTCCCAATGCATCCAGCGTCGCGCTCCGATGGTGATTTGGTGCAAGATCGGCACCGTGAGAAATTTTCGGATGACGAACAGCGCACTGAACAGAAAGAGCGCCGTGAAGACAAAGGCAGCAACTTTCGTTTGCGCGAACGTGAACCAAGCGACCGCATGCGAGCCGAGCAGTTTTGTGAGCGCGAAGAAAGCGCTGATCCACACGAGCGCGCCGATCGCGGTAATGAGCGCGAAGCGGCGCGCGGGCATTGCGAACAAACCGGCCGCGAGATAAGTGGGCAGACGCGTTCCTGGAACGAAGCGGCTAGCGATTAGCGCAAACGTGCTGTTTCGGGCAAAAGTCTTTTCGCAGTGCGTGATCGTGGCCGGATCAGTCAAGCGTGCGAGCCAGCGACTCCGCAAAACATTTTTGCCGGCGCACCGAGCGAGAGAATAGAGTCCAAGATCACCCAGCCAGATTCCCGCGAAACAACTCACGAAACCGAGCGGCCAACTGAGCGGTCCACCGAAGATCGATAATGCGGAAGAAATTGTTGCCGCATCCTCAGAGACGAAGCTCAGAAGGATGATCACGGTCGCAGCAAGGAGTGTCGGCGCAATCATGGATCGACATCACGCGGCTTTTGGTTGCTCTGCGTGGTACTTGAGGGTCGAAGGCGCAACTCCAAATCCCACAGGAATAGCCACTTTCATTAACCCGCACATCACCGCGATCAATGCGTAGTGATGGATCGCGTGGGCAACGGCATACATAAACTCGCGGCCGACTGTCGAAGCGATAAGCGGCGCTTCGTCGATCTCGTAATTCACTTTGCTCCGCACATTGATCGGACATCCGAGGAAATCTTCCGGAATGGATTGGCAAGCGCTTAAGATTCGGTGCGTCTCCGAAAGCGCGAACTTGCGGTCGTTTTCAATGCGCGGATCACGTTTACGATGGTCGTAATTCACTTCATCGGCATCGAGCCCTTCGAGCAGGCTCTGGAAATGATCGAGACAATGCCGATAATGCCCGCCGACTGCAGAATTGAATGCGGGGCGGAGCTTTCGCCTGTAGTTTTCGTCGTCGAGTGCGCGAAGGAGCGACTCGCCTTGACGCAAAACTTCCGCGACGGCTGCGATAAGCGGTGATCTTTTCACAGATATGCTCCAATGACCGGAAGCCTGCGGCGTTGCAAAAAGAGCAATACCGCGCTGCAAACTGCGACGGCCAGGGCCAGTCCGAAAAGCAAACCGCCATCGCCCATCACTTCGATCCCGAGGATTGTAAGATGACTAAAGATCGCACCGGCCATAACGGCGAGCGCGAGGCCGGCGCCGAGCCATGTGGTCGGCGGAAACAAAATCAGAATTGCCGCGATCAGTTCGGCAACGCCAGAACCAATGCGACCCCATGGTTCGAGTCCGACTTTGCTAAAGATGTAAACGGATTCAGGTGCGCCCGTGAATTTGAAAAACAGTGTTTGCAGGAGGATCACTGCCGCGACGACGCGCAGAGCCCAGGTGAAAATGGTTTTGATTTTAGAGTTGGTAGCCATAGGAAATTGCTTCCCACATTCGTCGCAGGCGCTGCTGAATCCTTACAGCCGAACGTAGCCGGCCCGGCAGATGCCCGAACGTGCGCCCTTTTTAGCGCTTCACACACGGGCGAGCATCTGGTAGGATTCGCGATCTCCCTCGGTATGCCCGCAACCCATTTCCGTAGCTCGTCTCGCAGCAAAGACGGTTCTGCGGTCACAGGCGGTGCGACGCAGGACAGTGAAGAAGCCTCCAGCCAGATCGGCCTCGGGATTACGACTGTCCGGGATTACGAAGACCTTCAGCGGCTTGCGGAAGAACGCGAGGCCTTGCTCAATATCAACCGCGCAATTGGCCGGCATCTCAACCGCGACGAACTTTTCGGAGCGCTGGCCAGCTGCCTCCAGGCCGTCGTGCCGGCTGAGCGGTTTGGCATTGAGCTGCCCATCGAGAACGACCAGTTAAAGGGTCACATTTTGAGCCCGCGACCTGGGGAAGCTCAACCAACACAAACCACCATCCTGCCGGCCCGCGGTACCGCCTGCGATTGGGTTCTACAGAATCGCGACTGGGTTGTCGTGGCGACGCGCGACGAACTGCGCGAGCGCTTTCCCGTCACCTTTAGGGTGATGCAAGAGCAAAACATGCAATCGTTGTGCGCGCTAGCGCTCGTAACAGGCGGTCTCAGTCGCGGCGCGCTTTTTTTCATGTCTTCCGCCGTCGGCGCGTACCGAAACGCGAGCCAGTCACTACTCGAACAGGTGGCAGAAGCGGTGGCGGTCGCGTTGGACGACTGCCTCGCACACGAAGAGGTCCGTCGGCTGCGCGACCAGCTGGCGGCGGAGAATGTATATCTGCAGGAGGAGATCCAGTCGGAGCATAATTTCGAGGAGATTGTGGGAAACTGTCCGGCGCTCCTCGCCACGCTGAAGCAGGCCGAGCAAGTGGCGCGCACAGACTCGACGGTCCTGATCCTCGGAGAAACAGGCACGGGGAAAGAAGTCATCGCGCGCGCCATCCATAATCGGAGCGCGCGCAAGGACCGGGCGCT
>WNFY01002260.1_pt1 | contig 18402 bp, 12 predicted proteins | sample 5400091 | NCBI WGS metagenome assembly WNFY01 (sample SAMN13153364, study PRJNA577476) | soil metagenome | isolation source: 60 cm soil or saprolite under grassland replicate 1 | place: USA:California | collected 2016-06-15
CAGCCAAAGGACATTGATCGTGGGTGTTAGGCGGTAATACAGCATAATGCCGAGCAACACCACGAAAGATAGCACAAAATCGATCACACCCGCCAATACCGTCGCGATAGGCAAGGCAAGGCGTGGAAAATAGATTTTCTTGATCATATTGGCGTTGACCACCAAGCTGTTTGAGGCCTGAGCGAGGGCGTTGGCAAAGAACGTCCACGGAACCAGCGCGGCATAGCTAAAGACTGGATAAGGCAAGCCATCAGAAGGAATGTTTGCCAGCCGGCCAAAAAACAGGCTGAAGATCACCATGGTCAGGAAGGGCTGGATGATCGCCCATAACACGCCCATCACTGTTTGCTTATAGCGCACCTTGATATCGCGCCAGGCGAAGAAATAGAGCAGTTCTCGGAATTCCCAAAGCTCGCGGAGCTTTGGCCAGGCCCAGCCCTGGGAGGCTTCTCGGCGAGTCTTTGGCAGGTGGGAGGGAATTGCTATGCTAGTCTCTTTCATGCTTTTAACTTTGCCCGAGTTCGAGCGCTAAAATTTTCTCCGCAACATCGCCCAGATCAGTTCCCCGTACATCCGGTTGTGGACCAAAGGGATTCATGGCTTGACCCGGTCGGGAAATGAAAGCCGCCGCGCAGCCGGCACGCAGTGCACCGGTCACATCCCAATCGTATGCCGACACTAACCGTATTTGTTCCGGCTCTACGCCCATCCGCCTGGCAGCCAGATGATAAACTTCGGGTGATGGTTTGAAGCACCGAATCTCATCGGTCGAGATCACCTGTTCAAAGCGGTCGCGGAGTCCAGCGTTGGTGAGTTGCGCTTCGGCGAACTGCGCTGTGGAGTTGGTCAACGCCGCGAGCCTGAGTCCGCCATCGCGCAAGTGCTGAAGACTTTTAGCGACCTCAGGAAAGGACCGTAGCTTGCGCAACGTATTCAGAATTAGATTCTTTTCCTCGCCAAGCATCGAGACCTTATAGTGTCTGGCGGTTATCTCTAAAGCTGTATCTGCCTGAACACCGAAATCTTCATAGGCATTTGTAATCAGAGCTGACATCGCTAGTAGCAAGGTCTGCGTAAACCACTCTTTCCGCACGGCTGCATCTCCGAAGAAACGCTCGAAGTGCGGGTCCATTGCTTGTAGGTCTAACAACGTCCCGATTAAATCAAAGACAATCACGCGCGGCATGAATTCTCCTTAGGTAAATAACGGCTCATCAAAGTTATTTCTAGGCCTCAACCTGTTGAGCGTTGAGTCCGTTCCCAGCTTCCTTTAACATATCATCAATCGGGATATCACTAAGCTGCCCGCGGAACACATGGTTCTCGTTCTTCTCGACAACCTCGATATAACGGCGCATCACATCCAGCACGCGTACATCCTGTCGGTTAAAGACTTCGCCTTGCAATAAGCGGAGAATCTCAACACGGTATTCACTCTGGATAAAGAGAGTAAAGAGTGGAAGCAGCTTATAGTACAACCGGATGAATTCATACCAGATCTCGACGCCGCCTCGCAAGGTGTTCTCATAAGGTTTGAGCGCCGCTTCGCTAAAGTCACCTGATTCAAGAGCAGACTGGATTGTCTGGGCACCAAATCGGGCGCTGTGCATGGCGACGCTCACTCCCGACGAGAAGATGGGGTCGACAAAGCGAGCTGCATCTCCCACCATCAGGAATCCATTTCCACAGAACTTGTCCAAAGTATAGCTGTAGTCGCCTTCCGTCTTGAAATCGTTGACACGCCTTGCATTCGCCATCGCCCGCGCCAATCCCTTGTTGGTTTCGACGTAGGTGTTGAAGTAGCGTTCCGACTCGGACTTGAACTGCTGAAAGACCTCGCGTTCTGCCACCACGCCTACCGACGTGATCCTGTCTGTGATCGGAATCTGCCATGCCCAGCCACGCTTGACAGGTAGGAAGTAGATGTGGATATAGTCGGCTGTTTTCGGATCCTCGCCGCGCTCGACATTTTCAAACCAGGCATGGACAGCATACTGGTTGAAGATCTTATCGTTTTGTTTCAGATTCAGTTGTCGTCCCAGAAGTGTTTGGCGGCCGCTGGCATCGACCACGATCTTGGCGGGAATATCAATCTCCTGTCCTGCAAATTTAGCCCGCACCCCGACCGCACGATCGTCTACAAAGTTGACTCGTTTCACCTGCACGCCCTGGTGGACATCGGAGCCAAGGCTTTGGGCATGCTTGAGCAACAGCAGGTCAAATTTGGAGCGGTCGACATGATAGGTATGGTCCCGATCAATGCCTTCCTGACGAAATTCAGAGAAGTGCAACGCCTGCTCCTTCCCATTAAAATCGCGCCACGAGGCGCCGTACTTCTTCGGAAACCCCGCTTGATCCATGGTTTCGATAAGACCGAGCTCGCCGAAGACCCGCATGGTGGAAAGGACCAACGACTCGCCCACATGAGGTCGTGGCTGGTTATGACCTTCCAAAATCAGGTTCTTGATCCCAGCCTTTGACAGATAGGATCCCATCGTCGAGCCGGCGGGTCCTCCGCCTATGATAATGACATCGTACATAAGTTGGCCTCTATTCTTGGTTGATATTATAGTAATTGAAGAACTGGGCGACGCTTGAGCAGTTCTATCACTTTAAATAGCAATTATTTTACTCGCTGACGTTTTGGGGAGCGCAGCCTGAAATTGCGTTAGCGCGGTCCCATCCACGCTTCCGTCGTTTCAACCGATGATGTGGTTTCCCAAATGGGCGCACGCTCCGGGTGATAGCGCGATCCGATCGGAACAGAGTACAAGTCCTCATGCTCGTAGGAATGGTCGCGTTCCTCCGCTCGCTTGAGAAGTTTGCGGAACTCATGAAGGGCGGGTGAAGGCTGGCGCTCATAGATCCGTCCCGCGAACATATCGGTCATGTATTCCGGGAAGAGCGCATGTACCAATCGAGCAAAAGCCAGCGGGTATTCCCAAAACGAATCCAGAACATCTTCCAGAATGTCGATGCCCTTCTCACAGAATAGTTGATACTCCGCAAAGGGCTGCTCGGCAGCGCGGTTCTTTCCGTTCAGGTAGTCTCGAGCGATGGGTGCCATGAACTGGGCTTCACGCATAGCGACAGTTAAGCCGAACGAGAAAATTGGATCAATGAAACGGTGCGAGTCACCGATGCAGATAAAACCCTTGCCTGTAAACTGCTTCACTTGGTACGAGTAATTGGGGATAACGTGAACATCCTCGGTCAATTCCACAGGCTCAGGAATGCGCCGAGCGAGCTCCTGGTGCATTTCACGCAGTTCCCGCAGATAGAAGTCGCGCTTGCTCTCCTTTTTGCTGAGGAAATAGGCCGAAGGGACAACGATGCCAACGCTGACGGTTTCCTCATTCAGGGGAATGAACCAAGCCCAATGATACTTCTTTTGGTAGAAGATCAGAGTATTGTCAGGGTGCGTATCGCGTGTACTGCCATGATCGCGCCCAGGGTTGGCAACCTGAGAGAAAATCGCGATCTGTTTATCATAGGCACCCAGGTATTTGGGACCCGTAACACCACCCAGGTTCGCCAACCAGGTCGCTTGCCCAGAGCAATCAAGCAGGAGTTCCGACTCGATCCTCTGAACCTTACCATCAGGCATACGCACCTGCACTCCGGTTACCTGCCCGTTCTCGTTCACGATCGGCGCCAGAGCTTTGCCAGACATCAGGCTGGCGCCCCGGGCAGTCGCTTCATCCAACATCATCTTATCAAAGTCGCTGCGGCGTACCTGCCATGTATCGCAATCATAAAGCTGCCAATTCTCATCACGACCAGTAACTGGAACAAACCAGGTGCCGCGCGCGCTCTGTCCATACACCTTCACTCCCTGCTTACATGGATGCTTGCGTTTGTACATCTCCTCGGTTAACCCCAGATCACGCAAGACTTTGCCTCCCGCGCCGGTCAGGGACTCGCCGATATGGTAGCGCGGGAAGGATTCCATTTCGAGAATTAAAGGTTGGATTCCTTCTCGAAGCAAAAACATAGCGCTGGCTGCACCTGCTGGTCCTCCACCTACGATGACAACATTGTTTTTCATATCTATTCCTCCTGGTTTTGGTCATTGATTCGGGAAATAAGAAATTGGGATGAATCTACAATCTTTCTGGCAACGACTTCACACTCATTGCTTCTTGTTTCGAGCGAATTCGTTCAATCCAGTATAGCGCGGGAGCGGTCATAAAGGTGGTCACTAGTGCCATTAAGACCATCATAGTGAAAACTGTGGGGGGGAGCACGCCCAAATCATAGCCAAGGTTTAGCACAATCAGTTCCACCAGTCCGCGTGTATTCATCAGCGCGCCGATGACGAATGAATCACCCCACGATTGGCCGGTAAATTTGGCTGCCAATGAACTACCGCCAAACTTGCCAGCGACTGCTACAAAGATAATCAAGCCGCAGACGAGCCAGGTCGTGCCATCATTCAATAGACCGATCTGCGTCTTAAGGCCGGTAAAGGCAAAAAATAGCGGTAGCAGGATGACCAGACTAACATCTTCAATCCTCGCCGCCAACATTTTTCTGAAGCTGGGATGAGCCGGCATGGTCGCTCCTGCTAGAAATGCGCCAAACAGGGCATGAATACCAATCACCTCAGTAGTCAAGGCAGACAAAAATAGGATTACAAAAGAAATAACAGCGAACGTTCTATTTAGGCTTTCTGGACTGGCATATTTAGTCTCGAGGCGCTCCAGCCATGGTCGCACCAGCTTGAACATGGCGATGACATAGACTATGGAAAGGAGAACTGTGAATAATGCGCTGATGGCGCTGCCAGCCTGGACGACCGCGATCACCGCCGCCAGAATGCACCAGGCTGTGACATCGTCGGCTGCCGCGCACGTGATGGCAAGGCTGCCCAGCGCTGTCTTGGTCAAGCCGCGCTCATGTAAGATGCGAGCCAGCACCGGGAACGCGGTGATGCTCATAGCGATGCCCATGAACAAGCCAAAGGCTAAAAACGAAATATGTGGCGGCGCGAACGTTTCATATAAAAAGTAAGCCAAGCTGACCCCCAGCGCAAATGGGATGATAATGCTGGCATGGCTGACAACCACCGCCGTGTGAGCTTTATGCTTCAACAGGTGGATGTCCAACTCCAGACCAACAATAAACATGAACAGAATCAACCCCAGTTGGCTCAAGAAGTTCAAGTTTGGCAACGACGCAGGCTGAAATATAAATTGACTTAAGCCTGGCAGGAAGTGCCCGAAGACAGACGGACCAAGCAGAATGCCGGCAATGACCTCGCCGATCACCATCGGCTGACCGATTTTCCGGACGAGGGATGCAAGCAACTTTGAAGAGGAAACTATAATGACGATTTGTATCAAGAGCAGACTCAGTGGGTGGTCTAAATTTTGGTATAAACTTTGCAAGAACACAACTGTGCTGTTTTGAGCGCCCGCTTCAACCTTAGGATTCCCCGTGCCCACTTGAGAGCCTTGAACGACCTCCAACTTTGCTCCCTGGTTGAAAACCAACCACAAAACGGAACCGAAGATGGCGATCACCAGGATGTAAAAAATAAAATTACGGCTCATAGTATTCAGTTTGTTAATTCTTTAATCAAACTCGATGGTATCGTAAAATCATCGAACCATCGCCCACCAAATGGGCGTGATGTTGGGATAATCTGATCACTGGAATAAGCGAGTATTTTCCGGTTATAGATACGGATTGCGTCTCGCAGGTCAGGGGGCAGACGGCTGTCCAACTCGAATGCTCGCTCGATTTCAGCGAGCAGGGATTTGGTTTCATCAATTGTAGCCAACACGGCTCTGCAACACGAAGCAGGCAAGATGCCAAATTCGCCTTTGATAGTAACCAATCTGGCAATGGCTTCATAGGTAACATCCTGGAGCTCTCGCCTCGACATCCAGCGTGTTTCGTAATTTAGGCGCTTGAACCAGAGTGGTTCCAGCATTGCTTGTCTATGTTCCTTAAGCGTCCTGTGAAAAATTCGGTAGCCATGTTTATGCGGTTCTTCAAAGAAGCGCGATCCGGGGTCCAGAAAAGGCACCATCGGACAAATGAGCGGCAGCACATTCCGGCCATGAAACTTTTTCAGCAACCTTTCACTGTAGGCAACGGTGTCCAGCACGGACTGGGGCGTTTGCTCAGGCATGCCAATAAAGAACCAAACCATAACGCCGGCAATGCCAGCATCTAATGCTCTTGGAATCCATTCTTCCATTTCAGCCATGGAATAATTTCCTCGGCCGGCCAATTTGCTAATAATAGGGTCGTGAGATTCTGGGGAAAGCATGATATACGACTGGGTTGATCTGCCCATTTTTTCAAGTGTATCAACAGGGGTCAGGTGGGTTTGTTCGAAAGATACGCTCCGATAGCCCATTTCCTTGACACCATCCAGGTATTGATGAAAGCGGGTTTTCGTCTCGGAATAACACTGAAGTGCATAAATCGAGGTTGTTTTGGCAGCCTCGCCCATCGTTCGTAATTCTTCAATAACGCGCTGGTTGTCTTTCTCGATTAAGGTTTTATCGATGCCCATAATATTGTGGTAAGCGAAACGAGAGCCACCACACCAAGGGCAATCCATCGCGCAGCCTGCGTTGGACAGCGTCATGATGAGTTTGCTTGTAACCGAGTGAGCTTTTGCCTTTTGATAGTAAGACCAATCCACCGTCGCGTCGTTGTAATTCTTGATCGGTTTATGGGTAAATCCTGTTGATACCAGACTCGATCCTTTTCCTTTATAGATTAGATTAGGGATGTGGTCGAAGTCATAGTTTCCATGTGTGACCGCCTGCATCAATTGCGTCACGGGCTCAAGCGTGTCGTATCCTTTCACAACAACGTCCACGGCTGGATACTGAATCAGCTCGTCGGCGTAATATGTAGCCGAGATGCCGCCGAAAATAATGAGAGCATCAGGATGGATCGCTTTTAGTTTTGTTGCCAGTTCAATCGAACCATGAGAGTGCGCCATCCAATGCAGATCGAAGCCGAACACTGGCGCTTCAAGCCTTGAGAGTAATCTATCCACATTGATTTCTGGATGCATCAGCATGAGCGAGGCAATATTCACAATTTCAGCGTTGAACCCAGATTCGCCCAACCGTTGCTTTATGGCAAGAAAACCAAGCGGATACATCTCGTATATGGATGTTACATTGACGCTATCGGAGTCGCTGAGATAGGCAAAAAGAATGTCATCGCGCTCACGGAAATCATAAACGCTTGGTGCGTGAAGTAGAAAAAGATCTGCTTTCAATGTTTCGGTGGAAAATTGATTTTGCTTGTTGTCTGTCATTGATCTCTACCACTTAACTTGCGATTAAAAAGAACATAAAAAAACTTTGCTGTTACAGCCCTAACCAACGCGCAATAATCATCCGTTGGATATCGGAGGTGCCGGAGTAGATCGTCCCGCCGACCGCGTCACGCAGGTCACGCTCCACTTCCAATTCGGTCATGTAACCATAGCCTCCGTAAGTTCGAACCGCATCCAGGCTGGATTGGACAAAACATTCGCTTAGATATAGCTTAGCCAACGCGGCTTCCATAACGGCAGGTTTTCCCATCTGCTTGAGCCAGGCTACTTTATAGAGGAGTAGGCGAGCCGTCTCCAGCCGGACTTTCATATCAGCAATGCGATTGGCAACAGACTGAAACTTACCGATCTTTTGACCAAACTGCGAGCGCTGGCGCGTATAACGGATGGCCTCCTCCAGTTGACGTTCCATCGCTCCGACATGACTGCCCAGGATGCAACTGCGTTCCCATTCCATCGAGCTATTAAAAATACTGGAGCCGGCGCCTTCCGATCCCAGGCGGCTTTCCTCCGGCAGTATACAATCCTCTAGGATCAACTCGCCCATTGGAGAGGTCCGCAAGCCCATTTTTTCGATATGTTTGCTCACCCGAAAGCCTGGCGTTCCTTTATCCACTAAAAATGCGGTGACCCCTCCAATTCCCTTAGCCGGGTTGACCGTGGCAAAGACAAGAGATACATCGGCAACCGGTGCATTGGTCACAAACATTTTTGTCCCATTGAGGCAATAGCCATCGCTGACCCGTTCTGCCTTGGCATGCAGATGGAAGGCATCAGAGCCCGAGTCTGGTTCGGACATACCGTGGGCACCGATCAATTCGCCGCTACACATCCCAGGCAGGTACTTCTGTTTTTGAGCCTCGGTTCCAAAGGTGAGAATCGGATGTTGGACACTCCACATCTGGGCATTCATGGCAAAAATCAGCCCATTATCCCGGCAGCCGTAGCCCAGACCTTCCATGACAAGCATTGTGGTCATGATATCGGTCCCGCCTCCACCGTATTCGTCCGGGATGGCTAGTCCCAGGATGCCAATTTGGGCGCACTTATTCCAATTCTCGCGAGACAGCTCACCCTGTCGGTCGCGGTCGATCAGCCCCTCATTTAATTCCTTTTGAGCAAACTCGATGACCGTCTTCTTAAATTTAAGTTGTTCTTCAGTCCAGGAAAAATCCATATAGTCAGCCTCTAAATTCTTCTGTTGTTGCTAGGGCAGCATTCCGGCTAGTGCTTCCTTCAGCTCAGTAGCTGTCAGCTTATCCCCGTAAGCCGAAGGATGCATCCAGACGTCGGCAAATAAATAATGATCTTCCAGTTGACATGCGCCACCCGGCTTCTCTTGGCAAGCCTGTTGGAAAATGGGCAGCAAATCCAGCACGGGAATGCCCGCTTCAGCCGCTTTCGCTTTAAATATCTCTTGTGGAAGTGTAGGATAGCTCTTGTCTAAAACCTGGAATTCCAGAGGAAATAATACCAGCACAACACGAGTATGACTTTGTGCTGCCATCTGGTTGATATCCAGTATGGTGTTCCAGCGCTCAGTCCACCGCCCAGATTGTGGGTCTATGGGAAAATACTTTGCCGGGTTCGTTGGAGGATCGATCGTGTCCACACGATCTTTACCCTGAGCGCGCGCTTTTGCCCATTGCATTTGGCTCTGCAGGAAAGGCCAAAAGTACGTGTGGTCACTCAGCCATCGGAATGGACCCGGGTCGTTGCCTTCCAACAGGGCACTCTTGCCGTTGATATCATTGGCAATAGTGAGATCAAGCAAGATCAGATCTGGCTCATACTTTAAACCTTCCGCCTGCAAATAGGCTAACTCATTCTGCTGATTCCACCCGGGCACACCAGCATTGATTACTTCATAACGCTGCTTTTCGTTGCCAGCTTCATTAAGCATTGATTCCAATTGCTTGCCGTAAGTATCCTCCTCACGAACTCCCCAGCCCATTGCTACAGAATCACCTAAATTCAAAATGCGATAGGTATCAGATGGCTTTTGATAAGCGATTTCAGGACCGCGCAAGCCGTGAGAATTAATATCCACTGAAATCCCCTGCCACTTGTAATGGCTTCCGGGCTTAATTAAGGTATAGCCAGCGCCTGGTTGGTAATATTTCACCCAGACCATCCGTCGTGAAGCGACCAGCTCCCAGGCATAAGGACCGTTAGCCTGTTTTCGCTCCCAAACATAAGCGACACCTTCGAGCAAACCAAGCAGCATCAGCGGACCAATGATGGCCAAAATTATGTTGAGCAAAATAGTTGCGCGTTTGCTCAAGGTTGAGGTATTGACTGCTGTGGGGGAGGTTGTTGAAGACATATCCTTTTGGGTATCTATTTTTTACTTTTTTAGAAATCAACTTTATTTGTTAAGGGGAGCCTGTGACGCCAGGTCTTCAGTTGTCTGGCAAGTTCAAGTACAGCCATGGCGGCAAAAATCATTGAAATTGCATCCACAGGTAACCGGTAGCGAGTGGCGGGCCAAGAGAGTAGGTGAATACCGGTATGAATCACCATGAACAAATACAAGGGTATGAAACTGCGCCAGCGCGAAAAGGATAAGTATATTCCCAATAACATCAATGGCAAATATAAACCAAAAGAGAGAACCCGGTTCAGATTGCTGATTAGACTAGAGTCACTAGATGGCCAAAACTTAAAATACTCAAGAGTTTTGTCCAAGGTCAACCATAGATAACGTTTAGGATCTGCAAATACAAACTGGAGTCCCCTTTGCATCAGCGTATGATCGAGCTGCGCTTCGTTCTGTCCTGAGAGTTCTTCGGGCACCGGCACCACGATATCCTCATTACTCCACTGAGTTCCCAGGTGCGGATGATTGGAAGCATAGAAAGCATAGCCCGCATTCGAATTCAAGAGCAGAAATTGGTGAAATACGAGATAGTTCCTTAGGGTCCATGGCGCAATCATCAAAATGATGATGACGATTGGGGTGGTGATGTGCCACCAGCGAATACCCTTTTCCTTCAATTCCCAGAACAACCATGCGAGCAAAAACGGGACAAAAAGGAGCAAAGTTTGCCTGAGCAAACCAGCCACTCCCAGGGTTAGTCCAAGCAATACCCAGCGCGCTGGTGAAGGTTGTTCTTTAAGCTCCAAACCTAGATATAACGTTAATAGCACCAGGATAATAAAAAACGTCTCGGTCATGAGTGCCACGTTATAGTAAATGAAGTAGCCATAGACCGCTGCTAAGCCTGCGGCAACCAGCCCGGTATCTTCTTTAACGACCCGACGACCGATCAGGTAAACCAAGAACGTGATTAAGGCGCCTCCTAAAATCCCTTGAAGAATACGCGCTACCAGGGGATGATATCCCGTGATCGCATATACCCCAGCCAAATAGAGCGGATAAATGAAAGACCAGTGAGCCGTCGGTGTATTTGCCGGTGTGAACGGATACCAATTCCTGGGAAAGCTATATCCTCGCCCGTCCAGCAGACCGCGCGCCAGGGCATCGTAAGACACCTGATCTTGAATACCAGGCAATACTGTGATGTGATTGCCCATGTAAAGTGCAGCGGGTATGCGGATCAAGATGGCTGCAGCGAGAATCAATATCAGCAGTTGCTTGTTGTTTGTTCTATCCCTGCTGAGCACGATGGACCTCGAGAGCGATATCATAAACTCGTTCTGCAAGCTTATTCATCGTATGGTTCTCTTCAAAACGCCGCCTGGCTTCTTTGCCCATCTTTGAAGCTTCGTCAGGATTCTGCCACAAGCGTAGGATTGCCTGTCTCATACCCTCAACGTCACCTGGTTCTACGAGTAATCCTGTTTTCCCGTGCTCAAGATAAGTCTCTGTACTGGGCGCACGAGTCGCTACAACAGCCCTGCCAAAACTCATCGCGGCAAGCAGGCTGCTGTCGCCGCCAGCGAACGTAATCGATTGAAGAGGAACTACGTAAAAGCTGGACTCATACATATAATCCTGGTGAACTCGAAAGTCCAGCCAGCCCATCGATTCCATATTTTGGGGCAGGCTAAATCCAGCCAGATTAAATGGTCGACTGCTGACTTTTACAGACACTTCGGTTCCCTCAACTGCACGAGCTAAGGTCTTATAATCTCTGTAGGAACGACCAGATGCGAAAATAAATTTACCGTTTTGGTGGGACATATCATCCGATTTTTGAACTTCTCTCGGAACGTACCAACGCATAGGATCAAACCAGCCATGAGCACAGTAAGTGATCGCTTCAGGACCTAAGGATAAAAGCTGTCGGTATTCCTCAACTTCGGACGGTGTAAAAACAACCACCCGTGAAACCGAGCGCATACCGAAGCGCGCCAGGCTAAGAAAATGCCTGAGAACACCTTGCAGGTTGAAGGATAAGATGATCAGCGGGGGATGCATCTGGCCAAAAAGACTTCGCAGCAGGGCATAGGTAAACCCATTCTGTCCTCCCCAGGCAACCACTAAATCATACTTGGTTTTGCGAGTCTTCAGGAAAGCCTCTAAACCTGCCCGCATAAAACCTGGGTAGTAGGTAATCAGTTTTCCCCATTTCTTAAAACGATCAACCACTCCAGTGGCGATTACAAAATCCAACTCGTCGGTGTTGGAAGGTAGGTATTTCCATAACCAACGATCGCCCGGTTTTACTTCATTATTAAGTAAGCACAAAACCTTCATCACTATTGTCCTAATGTTCTACTGGAAAAATCCAGAAACATTTTTTCCATATATTTGTAAATTGTTTCAGCAGCCAGACCGTGTTCAATGGGCGTCAAGAGAATAGTACAACTATCTCACTGTTCGTTGCTGAAAAGCGGAATTTCCTGTTCGTGTTCTCGCAGATTACGATAGAAGTCCTCGGCAATTAACATGTGCCCTTTAGCATTCGGGTGCTTATCCCAGTAGGCGACTACCAGGGAATTTAAATCCTGGTTATCGTACGCGTCGGAAAGGTCCAGGACAATAAAACCAGCTTCTTGAGCCAGCTGCTTCAGGTGGCCAATTTCCCCTTTATCCAATGGATCTTCCAGGGTCGGCATGAAAATCCAAACGGGTAGGATGCCATGAGCTCGAGAAATTTCTACGATGTGTCGATAGGTCAAAGTGAGGATCTCATCTCCATAGGGCTTGAGAAGTCGCTCAGCCTCATCTTTTGCCGTTCCCGGTTTAGCACCTGCCTGACTGGCTATTTCCATCAGGTCGGGATAGGGGAGATCAGCCGCAACCGATATTCGATCTGCCAGGTACAAAACCACCGATTCCACTTCGCGTTGATGGGACATAAAGAAGAAGGCATTCGGTTTAAATGGCATCGCCTTCTGTTCTAGAACCAAGAGATCCTGGATGGCGGAATAGCCGGGCACGGCGAAGTTCAAGATTTCATATTTTTTATATGGGCTGCCAGTATTCTCCTGATTCAGACGATTTTCCAACAGGGTCTCGAAATCTTCCCCATCATTCACGCCATAGCCCATCACGAAAGAGGGACCCGTCAGAGCAATGCGATAAGTACCAGGCGCGGGGAGTAACTCATAATCTTGATCGCGCATCCCCCAATGGTTGGTGCTGAGATGGGAGCCGTTGAAATCGATGGTCGTCGAGGGGGTGAGTTCTAGAATGAGATCATCGTTCGTGTTTCGGACCGCTGCCGTATCTCGGATGGCGACCCAATCGGATGGACGCTTCGAGTAAATTTCCCAGAGTTGGGAATTAAACTGGTTTATGCCAACGAGATCCTCGTAATAGCCCCGTTGTAACAAGGCGGCCTCTGTAGCGCTGAGCCGACTCGAGGTGAAATCGGCGACGGATTGCTGGAGTTTGCCTCCCAATTGGCTGTACACTAGCGGATTCCCGATGAGAAACAGGATCAGGATGGAGACTCCTGTCATAGCAGCAGGTTTGAAGAAAACGGGCTGCTTGGTGTTTCGCCCAGTTTTCTTTTCGGCGGGCGCTTCGAACCAGAGCAGCAGACCGAACACGACTATGATCGCCAGAAAGCTGAGAAGCAATATGGCAATGTTTGCCCAAGTCAACTTAACTACTGATAGAAGAGAAATCCAATCCGAAATCGAAGTGCTGCTCCAAAGTGACCATAACACGATCAATATTGTGAAGGTGACCGCAGAACGAAGCGCGTTGCTGAGGATGTCCCTGATCGACCGCGTTTGTTCCCCCAACGTCCGTTTTCGACCAGCTTTGTTCTCATAGAGCGTGTTTGCCACCACCAACGCGGCAAGGATAAACCAGAACAATACATCCTGAGCGGTTAGTAGAAATGAGCCCCGGAGCCAGAACCATTGATATGCATGCAGAAACCAAGTCAAGAAAAATACAAAGCAGGTTGCAACTACCAGGCTGGTTGTGGCACCCCACTGCTTAATTTTAAAGTAGAAGGGATAAAAGAACACTTTCATCATGAACCCGGTCCAATAAATGTTGATGCGACGCCACAAGTCGCTGAAACTGGAGGCCAGGAAATAAAGATGATGTGTTTCTGGTAGGTTGAAACCAAACAAGTGCAAGAGTCCGACGATCAGGTGAAACTGGCCGGATATTCGTAGATAGAGAGAAAAATTTAAGATCAGATAGCGAACCAGTTCGGTCGTGTTCGTCACATCCGTTGGGGCGATCATCAGGTAATAATTGATGTAGCGATATATGATTAGGTGGAGTACTCCCCGGAATATCCATTGCAGCCCTTTCTGATAAATCAGGTGCTGCTCATCGTTGTAATAAGTCCGGCGAAATGTGCTGTAATCTACAACTGGAAAAAAAGTAAATACAACGTTTGGCAATAGAAAGAAATAGGAAAGGGTACTGCTGAGTGTCGGCGTTGCCTTACTATACTTGAGATCATACATATATATGATTAATCGGAACATAAACATCGAGGCTAAAACAGGCCAAATGACATCCAGTGAGGAGGCCTGGATCCAACCTGCTCGTAACGCAACCAGTGCAGCGCCGACCACGAACAGTATTGCCACCCGGACATTGAAGGAGAATGGAAGGTGACAGATCCCGACAAGACCAAGACCAATACCAATTAGCCATAAACCGTTTGCGAACCCCAGGATTCCGTCAATGGCGGCTAGGGAGAGCAGAAGGAAAAAAGGCAAACGATAATCATAAGGAAGAAAATAGTGAATTAGAAAACCATACAAGATTAACAGCATGAGATCGTGGTAGAAGGCCTGGTTCTCCAAATGGAACAGTTGGATCACCGCTACCAGGAGTCCGAGCTGGGCAGCTATACTCAGAAACTTACTGATCTGGAGCTTATCCAGCGAAAACAGATTGACCCATGTACCAGCAGTTGGTTCGTCGGAAGGGGAGGCTGTGATTGCACCTATCGACAGAATGCTAAATCCAACCGAGGCAAGCACAAGAAGTTTAGCCCCATAATCAGGCAAGCCATTAATGACAACTAGGTCGGCGGCGAAGGCAACGGCAAACGTCGCGAGCGCAACGAGTAACCATTCGCTGATGTGACGTTGGCTGACCGATGAAATCAAAATGACCCCGGTCAGGAAAACGATGAAGCCACTCAATGCCAGAGCGACCTGCCTTGGGCCAATACCTTGCGGTCCGCCAAGATCTAAAAGATCGGCAGACAGCGCTATAACCATTATGCCGACTCCACCTACAATCAACAATAAGGGCAGGAGCCTGTTCCACCAATAGCTTCCAAATAGGATGCGTTGTCGTTGCACAGCCTGAGGTCCCCTCTACATCTTGGAACTGACAAGTTGAGCAATGTCAGAGATGCTGTCCAGATAGTCGGTCGTGGTTTCGTGCGCCTGGATTTGAACTGGATAGCGCTCTTCGAGAAATGCCACTAACTTTATTGTGGCAAGCGAATCAAGGATTCCGCCAGTAATGAGTGGAGTTGCATCGGTCAACTCGGCAGGGTTCTCTCCAGGGAGAAATTCTGTAAGAATATACTCTCTTATAGTCTGTTTCAGATCTTCCATCGAAAGTTTTGCTCCATCAAGGTTTGACATAGTTATCCTCTTTTCGTATTGAATATGGAATTTAATTTGAACTCTTGTTTACCATCGATCAAGGCTGGTTGAGCAACTGGTGCGTCTCGACAAATGCTTTGATCTCTTCCGCCACAAATTTATGACCGGCTTGATTCCAATGCCCATCGTTGGAGATCAGCATTTCTTCAGAATCAAAGCCCGGCCTCGATTCAACATCTAGCACCAAAAATCCCTGCTTCTGCAATGTGTTAATGAATTCTTTGTAAGTTCCACTGGATGTGCTTTCCCACCACCGGTCCGTGGCGACGATCATAAATTTTGCTTTCCTTGACGCAGCCATATTTCTTATTTCATCAAGTAGAGCTATCGTCAATCCAAAGTCTTCTTTTTCGACACTGACTGTGGTTACGGGGGAGTTCATGTGACCAGAATTACCCTTCATATTCTGGTACGTGGAAAGTAAATCAAAATACCTTTGGACGAGAAAGTAGGCGAGGGCAGAATGTTGGGATATAGAGTAAATCAATCTTCCCTGTGAACTGGTTTCGGGCACCGGAGAACCCGTTGGGATAAGACGACCATCTTTCAACTCAAATTTCGGCTTATAGTAAATATTGCTGACAAGCTGCCGATTATTGTCGCCCACGTCATTACCAGCGAGTTCCACGATCACAAGATCGGTCTCGTATTTAATGCCTTCATTCTTGTACCAAAGCAGTTCTTGGTCAGTGCTGTAACCTGATACACCAGCATTGATCACCTCAACATCCATTGATTTTTCAAGCAGTTGTGAGAATCGATCCGGCTCTTCTACACCATATCCCCAGGCGAATGAGTCGCCAAGTACCACTATACGCTTGCTGGCATTTTGCCTTGTATAAGAATGGGAGCGATCGCGTAAACCCTTTTCATTGATTCGCACAGAGGTATGAAACTGCGGTGTTTCAAACATACCCTCTTGCCCTGGTCGATGAGCCCATCCCAAAACAGGATCATATTTCCAAAATTGATCTCGTTCTGGGCTCACATACATTGATTTCATCCCAATAAGCCGCAATGCTATTTCACTCAGAAATAAGGCAAAGAGAGTCGAGAAGAGGACTAAAGATAGATTGATCAGTATGCTGCGACTAATTTTTTTCACTACGAATCCAGTTTGCTTTATTGGCTTGCTATCGGTCTTTAGCTCGAGTGACTTGCCAGATTGCAATCCCCAGAACACTCAGCAACAGAAGGCCGACCGGCAAAAGTGCAGCTGTGAACGTGGAGGCCTGACCGTTGGTATCAACAGGAGCGCTTTGTTCTTCAGTGGCAGAGAGATTATCAGCCGTAGCGGTCGGGGTTAACAATGGCGCAGGAGTGGACGTCGCCGGACCTGATGTAGGAGTCAACGGCGCCTTAGTGGAAACCTGCTGGGGTGTCGATTGTGCTGATGGCAGTTTGAGCTTACGAGTGGCATAGTGCAGTGTCATCTTTGGTACATCGTCTTGGATTGTCTGCTCCGCCACGAGAACTAACATTTTTCCTTGTTTGCTAACTGCAGCCGCCAACAATCCGACCGGATTCTGACTTTGTTGCTGTGAAACACTAGGCCAACTTAAGGGCGTTTCGGACTGCCAGCTATGACCATTCCAGAGCCAGTGACCAAGAGCATCTGGGCCAGCACCCACCAAATGCAATCCTCCAACAGAGTCTTTTGTAACCGCTGCAAACTTTCCGATATCAGGTAACCCTTGTGGATATTGCCATGTTATCCCACCATCTGGGGAGATCTGATCCCACACGGTTTTGAGCGCGTTCTGCGGCTGCCAGAATAAATGCAGATTGCCTTTGCCATCACTCAGCATCTCTTGCCAAGCCACGGGTTCCTTAACGACCGGTGTCGCTTCGCTGAAGGTATGTCCACCATCTCCAGATCGCGTGTAAAAGAGCGCACGTGTCTGTGGACCACCATCTCCTTCAATTGACTGTTCCTTCCATGTGATATGTAATACACCATTCGACGATATCAACAAAGAAGGTGCGCCAACGAGATCGAAACCCACATCTGCTCCCTTGAACACTTGAAGCGGCTCTGACCAAGATGCGCCATGGTCTTTTGATTGAACCAGGTATATGCCGCGGTCCTGGTTTACCGGAACAGAATAAACCACATATATAGTTCCTGCGGGATCCGTGGCGATGTCAGTCGAACCAATCTCTCCATCATGGCCTATTTTGAGTTGCGTTGCTGTTGACCAGCTGGATTCTGTAGCGGCGTCACCGCTGTTTGCTCGGCTAAAATAAACCGTACCGTTATTGCTTCCTGCTATCAGAAGCAACTCGTTATTAGGTCCGGCTGCTACTGCTGGTGAGGCTGTTTCGCCTTCTGGCAGTTTGAGCACCGGATTGATGTGCGACCACGATTCGCCATTCCAGTATGTATAGTAGATAGCCCGATCCAGGTTCTGGCTAAAAAAGGCATGGAAGGAGCCATCATCGGTAGACACTAACCTAATCGCTTCCATCTTAAAACTCTCGCTCGAAACAGGTGAAAGCTGACTCCATACCGGAGGCTGAAACGAGGATTTATCTGCTCCCAGGTCGCGGGAAGTGACCCATATGTCACCGCCGTCCCCTAGGTCGCAGCCAACAACGTAGAGTCGTGTGCCTAAAAAAGCAGTTTGGTGACAACCATAGATCACCTGCGAGTAGATCTCTGGTTCTTCGAAACCGGACAAAATCGGCTGTTCCTGCGACTGACTCCATTGAGAACCATTCCAAGCTGTCAGGAAGACCTGGCTCTTAGTTTCAGTTAAATAATACAATCGATCTTGAGGATTGTTTGATAATCGTGTTACAAATTTATTGGATTGCGAGCAGTTCAGCATATTCTCGATCATAGGTTGGGAGTCGCTCCACGTAGAGCCCGCATCCGTGGATGATCGATAGATCTGACTGCATGTGGACAGCGAACCGTTCGTTATGCGGCCGCTTTGCCAGACAAGCACGACGTTATTTTGATTAGCGCCCACTTGAATATTCAATGGACCAGCCGATCCAGAGGCCGGCGATGGACCTGCAACTAGCATCGGCTTTTCCCAGTCCCAGTCCTTTCCGCCATCCGCGGAGTGTACCAG